>Ga0335074_10001762_pt1 | contig 29233 bp, 26 predicted proteins | sample Lox_Sample_23_FD_206715 | JGI IMG/M metagenome (GOLD analysis project Ga0335074, IMG submission 206715) | Soil microbial communities from Loxahatchee National Wildlife Refuge, Florida, United States - Lox_Sample_2.3 | ecosystem: Environmental > Terrestrial > Soil > Wetlands | place: USA... | reverse complement strand
AAGGTGGTGGAGGTACCGCGGCCGGTACCGGGACCGGGCCAGGTCCTTGTCCAGGTGAAGGCGGCCGGGATCAACCCTGGCGAGGCCAAGATCCGCGAGGGGCTGCTGCACGCCTTTTGGCCAGCCATCTTCCCGTCCGGGGAGGGTAGCGACCTAGCCGGGATCGTGGCCCAAACGGGCCCAGGAGTGACCGGCGTCTCGGCCGGGGACGCGGTCATCGGCTGGACCGACAACCGCGCCAGCCACGCTGAGTACGTGGCGGTCGAGGCGGAGCACCTGACCGCCAAGCCGGCGGCTGTGCCGTGGGAGGCCGCCGGAGCGCTGTTCGTGGCCGGGGCCACGGCCTACGCGGCCGTACGAGCGGTCGACCTGGCCGAAGGCGACACGGTGGTCGTGTCGGGCGCCGCCGGAGGCGTCGGCTCGATCGCGGTCCAGCTGGCCAGGCACGCCGGTGCCACCGTAATCGGGCTGGCGAGCCCGGCCAACCACGAGTGGCTGGCTGCGCACGGCGTGATCCCGGTGAGCTACGGCGACGGCGTGGCCGACCGGATCCGGTCGGCGGCCAGCAAGGTCGACGCGCTCATCGACACGGTCGGACCTGAGTACGTGCTGCTGGCGATCGAACTCGGCGTCGAGCCGTCCCGCATCGACACGATCGTCCGCTCCGATGCCGCCACCCAGTACCAAGTCAAGCAAGAGGGCAGCGCGGCGGGGGCGAGCGCTGGCGTGCTCGCCGAGCTCGCGGGGCTGATTGCGGCCGGCGAGCTGGAAATACCGATCGCGGCGACCTTCCCGCTTGACCAGGTCCAGGACGCGTACCGGCGGCTCGAGACCCACCACCTCCTCGGCAAGATTGTCCTCCTGCCGTCTTAGAGGGCGCGGCGGCGGCCTGGCTCGTTTCGCCCGCGCTTTGGTGGTTCCTCGTCCGTCCCGCTATCCTCATCGGCCCCTATGCGATCAGAGGTGCGGGGAGGCCTGGGATCTTGCGGGAGGATCCCGGGGGGACTGGGATGCACCAAATCCTCCCGGAAACCCGAATCCTCCCGGATAATTCCGCCGTGGGCGCACCACCGCGCCCACCCGTCTCATCACCCGCTGGCGACCCACCATGCGGATGCCGCGGGCAGCGCTGAAGCCGGAACCGATCCGCAGCATTAATCAAACGCTCTTAGCGCGCTGCCGCCTTGGCGCACGTTAGCCGCTTGCGCGTACTGTCGGCACATGAGCGAGATGCTGCCGCTGTTCCCGCTCGGCGCCGTGCTCTACCCCGGCATGCTGCTGCCGCTGCACATCTTCGAGGAGCGGTACCGCCAGCTCGTCCGGGATCTGCTTGACGGCCCGGAGCCCCGCCGGTTCGGCATCATCGCGATCCGCAAGGGCCGGGAGACCGGCGTGGACGGTGTGCATTCGCTGTACGAGATCGGGTGCACCGCGACGTTGCGCCGGGTCGCCGCGTACCCCGACGGGCGGTACGACATCGTGACCGTCGGCGCCCAGCGGTTCAGGCTCATCTCCCTGGACCAGAGCCTGTCCTACCTGCAGGGTGAGATCGAGCCGCTCACCGACGACGTGACCGATCCGGACGCCGCGGCGCCCCTGGTACGCGCCGTCCAGGTCGCCTTCCGCGCGTACGTGGACGCGCTCACCGAACGAGGCGGGGCCGTGGTGAAGATCGACGATCTGCCCGACGAGCCGACCCTGCTGTCGTTCGTCGTCGCCGCCGCCATGGTCATCGACCTGCCGGAACGACAGGGGCTACTGGCCGAACCCGACGCCATGCACAGGCTGGGCGCTCAGCGGTCGCTGCTGGCCCAGGAGACCGCCATGCTGAAGGCCACCACGTCCAGGCCGGTCCCGGACCTCCGGTACACGCCGCACAGCCCCAACTGACCCGGTGATCCGCCGCGATCAGGGTAGGTGAATGCCATGGCTGAACCAGGCACCGAACCGAGCGAGATCTCGCTGCGCGCCGCGGAGGCGGCCGCCGACGTCACGGAGGCCGAGAGCCCGCAGGACCGGCGGCGGCTGATAACCGCCTTCACCAGGGCCGCGAGTTCCGGCGCGCGCGTGGCCGGCCGTGGTACTCGCGTGGCGCGACGCCAGGCCCGGGCGGCGCGGAACGGCGTCGGCTGGGGCAGCGCCTGGCTCGCCGCACAGGTGACCGCGATGGCACCACGCCTGCGAGTGCGGGACCAGGCGGCGTTGCGAAGGCAGTTCGGCGACAAGTCCGCCGAGGACATTGCCGACGCCCTGGTCCAGGGGGCGTCTCGCGCGTCGGCCGCGGCCGGGGGAGCTGCCGGCCTGTGGGCCACGCTGCCGGTGCTGCCCGCCTTCCCGGCCGAGGTGGCGGCCGAGACCCTGGTCCTGGTCGGGATCGAGATCAAGCTCGTCGCCGAGCTGCACGAGGCGTACGGCATGCCCGCCGAAGGGAACTTCGCGGAACGGATGAGCGCGTACGTCGCCGCGTGGGCCCACCGCCGCGGTGTGTACATGATTCCCGGGGGCGTGGTCCTCGTCGCCGGGTCCCCGCTGGCTCGGCTGCTGCGCAGGCGGCTCGCCGCCCGCGCCGGGCGCAGTGCGTTCTCGCTGGGCCCGTTGCTCACCGGCGCCGCCGCGGGCGCGATCCTCAACAGCCGCGAGACCCGAAGGCTCGGTCAGGACATACGCCGTGACCTGCGCCGCCGCGTGCTCACCGGGCCTGTTGAGCCGTAGGCTAACCGCTGGCCAGCCACGCGCGGGAAGGCTCCGACGTCGTCCGGGGAAGCAGTGTCCAGGCTGGGCGTCGCCCGGGGCGTTCCGGCGCTGGTCTCAGGGCCCATTGCCGTTTCCTGCGGCTTTCCGGGTGTCGATGACGAGACAGGTCGTGGTGGCGTGCGCGTACAAGGTCCCGTCGGGCCCCGTGATCTGGCCCGAAGCGGTGGCTACCCGCCGGCCCGAGCTGATCACCTGCCCCGTGGCCACCACGCTCGGCGTGGCCACGGTGAGCGCCTTCACGAGGTTCACCTTGAGCTCAAGCGTGGTGTAGGCCTGCCCCAGGCTCAGCGTGGAGTGCACGGCGCAGGCCATCGCGGAGTCGAGCAAGGTGCAGAAGACGCCGCCGTGGACCGAACCGATCGGGTTGTACAGGTGCTCGCCGACCTCGAGCGAGAAGGTGACGCGACCCGGTTCGACTCCGACGATGCCGAGCCCCAGCAGCGCGGCGACCGGCGGCGCTGGGATGCGCCCGGCGGCGATGCCTCGCAGGTAATCAAGGCCGCTCAGCTCCAGGGCCAGCGCCGCGCTCGCGCCGGGATCCTCCCAGGTAACCTCACGCCGTCGGCCGGCCGCCGTGACGTGGATGCCGTCCGCCTGGCCCGCGTCGGCGGACATCAGCAGGCCGCCGTACGCCCGATGAGTTTTTTCATGGAACTCACTTTATGAGTAGTGCGTTCTATTAAGCAACCCTCTATGCTGAACTGGTGCAGCGGACCAGTTTCGAGGAAATGAGGTGCTCGGTCGCTCAGTGCCTCGATGTCGTGGGGGAGTGGTGGAGCCTGCTCGTCGTCAGGGACGCCTTCCTCGGCGTGACCCGCTTTGACGACTTCCAGGCTCGCCTCGGCATCTCCCGTAACATCCTCACCCAGCGCCTGAACCGCCTCGTCGACCATGGAGTCCTCAGGCGCGTTCCCTACCAGGACCATCCGCCGCGGTCCGAATACCGCCTCACGGACAAAGGCCGCGAACTGTGGCTCGTGGTGACGGCCATGCGCCAGTGGGGCGACCGGTGGGCGGCCCCGGGCGGCCCGCCCCTGGAGACCAGGCACACCGCCTGCGGTCAAGTCGTGACGGCCGTGCCCACCTGCTCGCAGTGCGGCGAGCCGCTCGACGCGCGCGCGGTCACCGCCGTCCCGGGACCCGGCGCCGCCGAAGGCGACTTCGACCGCACGCGGCTGGCCGCACTACCGTAGCCTTACGGCATTACCGCAGGCCAGGGCCGTCTTAACGGGACGGTCATCCAAGGCGCTACCCTCGGGCTCATGGAAGTGCCGATGGCGCTGGCCGAGTGGACGGTCCTCGCGCTGCTCAGCCAGCGGCCCGCCCACGGATTCGCCGTGTCACAGCTCACCGCGCCGGATGGCGAGCTCGGCCGGATCTGGCGCATCCCGCGGCCCGTCGTCTACCGCGCGATCGGACGGCTCGTCGAGGCCGGGCTCATTACTCCTGAGTCCGTCGAGCCGGGCCTCGGCCCCCAGCGCACCATTTATACCGCCACCGCGCCCGGACGCCAGGAGGCCGAGCGCTGGCTGAGCACGCCGGTGGAGCACGTCCGCGACATCCGGTCGCACCTGCTGATCAAGCTCGCCCTCCTGTACCGGGCCGACCGCGATCCGGCCGGCCTGCTCAGCAGCCAGCGTGCGGTCCTCGAGCCGATCGCACACGCGATGCAGGCTGCGGGTACGGAGCGGAACGGCTTCGACGCGATCCTGCTGGCCTGGCGGCGGGCCACGGCGGCGGCCGCCATCGGCTTCCTCGACGACATCAGCGCCAAGGCCGAGACCCGGCGTTCCTAGTCGCGCAGGGCGCGGCCACGGTTCGCCGCGCCCCTTGTGCTGCTCCAGCCGCTTGTAGTCTCATTGTGACTATCCCAGAGCGAAGGAGATGACATCTCATGACTGTCACCCTTGACAGGAGAGTCGAAGAGTTCACCACCATCCCGCGGAAGCTGTTCATCGACGGGGAATGGACAGACGCGGCGTCGGGCAAGACGTTCGAGACCCCCAACCCGGCCACCGGCGACACCCTGGCCCGGGTCGCCGAAGGCGACGCGGAAGACATCGACCGGGCCGTACGCGCCGCCCGCCGGGCGTTCGAGGACGGTCCGTGGAGCCGGATGACCCCGTCCGACCGTGGCAGGCTCATCTGGAAGATCGGTGACCTCATCCTCGAGCACGCCGGCGAGTTCGCGCAGCTCGAGTCGCTCGACAACGGCAAGCCCGTGGGCGTGGCGCGTGCCGCCGACGTGCCGCTGGCCGCGGACCTGTTCCACTACATGGCGGGCTGGGCGACCAAGATCGAGGGCAATACGATCGACATCTCCGTGCCCTACATGCCCGGCGCTAACTTCCACTCCTACACGCTCCGCGAGCCGGTCGGCGTCGTCGGGCAGATTATCCCGTGGAACTTCCCGCTCCTGATGGCCGCGTGGAAGCTCGGCCCGGCCCTGACCACCGGCAACTGCGTGATCCTCAAGCCGGCCGAGCAGACCCCGCTGAGCGCGCTACTGCTCGCCGAGCTCATCGCCGAGGCCGGCATCCCGGCCGGCGTCGTGAACGTCGTCACCGGGTTCGGTGAGACCGCGGGCGCGGCCCTGGCCGCCCACGACGACGTCGACAAGGTCGCCTTCACCGGCTCGACCGAGGTCGGCAAGCTGATCGTGCACGCCGCGGCGGGGAACCTGAAGAAGGTCACGCTGGAACTCGGCGGCAAGAGCCCGAACATCGTGTTCGACGACGCCGAGGCGGGCGCGGTCGAGGGCGCGGCCAACGCGATCTTCTTCAACCACGGCCAGTGCTGCGTCGCAGGCTCACGCCTGTTCGTCCAGGAAGACCGGTTCGACGAGGTGGTCAACGGAGTAGCCGAGATCGCCAAGGGCATCAAGCTCGGCCCCGGTATGGAGTCCGGTACGCAGATGGGCCCGCTGGTCTCCGAGGAGCAGCTCGCGCGCGTCACCGGGTTCCTGGAGTCCGGCGTCGCCGAGGGCGCGACCACGCTCACCGGCGGCGGGCGCTTCGGCGACCACGGCTACTTCGTGGAGCCCACGGTCATCACTAACACCCGGCCCGACATGAAGATCGTCCGTGAGGAGATCTTCGGCCCGGTCGTGGTCGCGGAGCCATTCCGCAGCCTGGACGAGATCGCCCGCGAGGCCAACAACACCTCCTACGGCCTCGGCGCCGGGATCTGGACCAGGGACATCTCCAAGGCTCACGCCCTGGCCAAGAAGCTCCGGGCCGGGACGGTCTGGATCAACTGCTACAACGTCTTCGACGCATCCCTGCCGTTCGGCGGCTACAAGCAGTCCGGCTGGGGCCGCGAGATGGGCCACGAGGCCCTTGAGGCCTACACCGAAGTCAAGGCCGTCACCACGCAGCTGTAACCAGTTCTGAGGCGGGGGCCTGGCACGTCGCCCGGCCCCCGCCTCGCGCCGTCTAGCTAGACACCGCCGGGTCAATGACGACCAACACGCGCCGATTAAGCGGCTGACCGTCTGATGTGTTGGGCGCCACCGGATCGGTATCACCATAGCCGAATGCCTGCAGTCGGCCAGCAGCGACGCCATGGGACACGAGCCAGGCCTCGACGGCTTGGGCACGCAGGAGAGATAGCTGAAGGTTTCCGCCCGGGGCGGGGAGGTTGTCTGTGTAGCCGTTTATCGTCACCGTCGCCTGCGGGTAGGTCACGGTGAGGAGATAGAGCAGTTTGCGCATTTGCGAGAGAGCGGCAGCCCGGAGTTCGAACCTGCCGAGCCCGAACAAGACGCTCGTCAGGGTGTCGGTGACCGCGCCGTCGAGGCCTTGCTGCACCACGGATAGAAGTTGATCGTCATTGGTTGGGGTAAGAATCACAGCCCTGACTGCGCCGCCTTGCATCAGGATGGATTGCCAGGCTGCCTGCTCGTCAAGGCTGCCAGGGAAGTTATCCACGACGACCGCACTGCCTTGCAGCCCGGTAGTTAGCGACGGCGGGGAGCGCACGGCGGCGCCATTGACGCCCATGACCGCAATCACCGTCCTGGCGCCGTAGCCCAACCCAGCTTGCCGCAAGCTGAACAGTTGGGAAGCAGCGGCGCTCAGAGCGATGCTGAGGCTGAGGTTCTGCTCGCTCTGCAGAATCGGCCTGGCACCGGCCTTGGGGACTACAGACTTGGCCCACGAGGCGAGTTCTTCCCTTTGCCGACTGCGCAGGGAGGCCAAGTCACGAAGAATGGCGTTCCGGTATTGACGGACGGCCCGTGCGTAGCGGGCCTTTTCGAAGCTGGTGGCCTGGAGCCGGAGTGATACCGGTGGAGCAGGTACCAGAATGCTCGGCGAGGCGGGTGCCTGCGAGGACACGAGGGTCGTTCCACCCTGATAACTAAGGACGATGACTCGCTCGTCAGGGCGCGCCGTCGCAGCTACGAGCGCTGCCGTGGCTCGCATCGCCGAGCCTGAGTTCGGGTCGGCGATGATGATGAGCACACCTGCCTGTGAGGGCGGCAGGAACAGCGCGCGCGTAGCCTGCGGCGGACCCGAGGGCGTCAACCTGCAGCTGGAAATGCCCAGCAGGACGGCGCCGATCAGCACTCTGAATCCGACGGACCCCGGTACGCAGGGGGCTCTCATTCCGGGTACCTGGCCGACAAGTGCTCACGGACGGCCGACTCCATTGCCAGCTGCTCGTCGGCGGGATATCTCTGCAGCAACAGCCGCCTGACGTGCTCAAGGTAAGCATCGAGCACGCGGTCGCGATCCCTTGCGTCTCGGTCCGCCCTGACACGAGCGGCTGCCGCTGTCTGCCAGGCCTTGCGGGCCTCCCGGCGGGCACGCCATGCCTGGGGCGTCTCGGCGGCCCGCAGTGCCCGGTAGCCCAAGCTCAGGAAGCCGGCGGTTGCCGCGGTGAAGAGGAACGCGCCGGCCACCGCCGGAACCAGGCCGCCGGTACCTATCGTGGCCAGGAACCAGAAGCGGAGAACGCCCAGCAGCCCGACAAAGATTCCCGTCAGGATGGCAAGCGCACGCCAGGTGCGGAGGTTGCGATCGCGGTAGAAATCGAGGGCGAACTCTCCTCCGGCCAGTACCGCGAGGAACAGACCCGTCCATATCAGCGTGGCATCCTGGCTGCCATCAAGGGCCTGCGCAGCGAAATAGCAGGCTACGCCGTCCAGCGCCACCGTCAGCAGGGCGAGGATCACCTGACGCGGCAGTGGCGCGCCCCGTCGCGGGCGCTCGGCCTGGACGGTTCGATGCGCGACCGTGGCGTTCTTGGCGGCGACCGTCGATAGCTCGGCCTCGCGAGCGCTGCGAGCAGCCGTCTCAGCGGCCTTGCAGGCACGCAAGCACTGATCCTCTACTGCCTCGTTGGATGCGTTGACGTCACGAATCAGATTCGCTACTTTGCTCGACACCATATTCATGATCAGCCTCCTTCTGGTCGCCGAGTGCCCCAAGGCCGGTACCTCGAGTGTGGCACAGTTCAATGGCAAATGCCATAGAGATGTGCCATAGACTATGGCTAAGGACATGCAAGTGAGTATCCTGAGGCATCTCGGCCGGCCGGCCCGCGTACGAGGAGGCCCCAACTCCGTCAGGTGCCTCGGCGGGGCCGAGGCACGAGGGAGAGAGGTACTCAACGGGGAAGGCGGCGGGGGATCGCGATGGTCAGGTGCATCGGGCGCAGTGGTACGCGCATGTCAATATCAAGCCACCCGTGTGGCTCAGCGGGACGGAAGCGTCACAGGCGACACGTCCATAACGGATCAGCATTCATGGCCGTGTGAGCACGGACTGTGATATAGGTTGGCACATGCCAATGGCTAGAACCTCGGCTGTGGCGGAGACGCTCCTGCGGGGATCAGGGAACCCTACCTGGAAACCGCGGCGCTCGACTGAGTCCCCGACAAAGGAGGCACAGTCGTGGCGGGCATAAGTCCGACGGTACGTCAGCGCGAACTCGGTAAGCGACTGAGGGCGCTGAGAAACCAGTACGACTATACCGTCGAAGATGTCGCGGACAAGCTTCTTTGTTCGGCAACGAAGATCAGCCGACTGGAAACGGGGGCTCGTCGCCCCAGCCTCCGCGACGTTCGGGACTTGTGCGAACTGTATGGCCTAGATGAGCCAACCTCGGCTGAATTCATGACCTTGGCCAGAGAGGCGCGGAAACAAGTCTGGTGGACCCAGTACGAAGATCTCAACATGGATCCGTATCTAGGACTGGAGGAGTCAGCCGCTGCCATTACAAGCTATACGATGTACTACGTACCGGCACTATTGCAGACCGAAGAGTACACAAGAACAATCATTAAGACAATAGCGCCCAAAATGAATCCAGATATACTTCAGCAGCGCGTAGAGGTCCGGATGCGCCGTCAGCGGCGGCTGGATGAGGAGGACCGGCCCCGCTACCGCGTGCTGCTGGACGAGGCGGTGCTGAACCGTAGAGTCGGCGGCCCAGCCGTGATGGCCGCGCAGCTGGACAAGGTGCTGGAAGCTGAACGCCAAGGAAAGGTAACGTTTCAGGTGGTGCCCTTCGATATCGGCGCGCATGCGGCCCAGGACAGCAACTTTATATTCTTCGAGTTCGGAGAGAACCCGAATCAGTCACCTGTAGTATTTGTCGAAGGCTTGACAGGCAACCAGTATTTCGAGAAGCCAGCCGATATATCCCGCTATCGCGAGGCCCTCGAATATCTGCGCGATACTGCTATGAGCCCACGTGACTCGGTCCATCGAGTGATCGAGATGCAAAAGAATTATGCGCATACGTTGGCATAATTCCTCAACCGTGAAGGAGAGAAGAAAGAAGATGACCACATATCCATCAGCCGAGGGGGGCCTTAGCTGGCGCGTCTCGCGTACGTGCGACGGGGGCGCGTGCGTAATGGTGGCGCGCCGTGGGGATTTCGTCGTGTTTGGCAACACAAGTCAGCCCGACGGCCCTACTTACGCTTATACGAGGGCTGAATGGAAAGAGTTTATCGCGGGCGTGAAGCTCGGCGACTTCGATGATATCACTTAGGGCTTAGCGGGTAACTGAGGCCGTGGAGGGCCAGGGTACGGGGGCCCTCCACGGCTGTTTCTTTAGATCACAGCAGTCACTCGTCTCACACTCGCCGCATAGATGTCCCTTTGGGTTTGACAAAGGTCTAAACCACGTGTTTCGCTCGGGATGGACAGGCTCAAGTCAATCCGTACCTTGGGGGTCTAATGACTGACGGGCTACGAAGCGAACTGGTGTGGCATCGAAGCAGCACTTGTGAAAGCGGTGCTTGCGTCGAGGTGGCGGCAACCGATGACGCTGTCATGGTCCGTAATTCGGCGAGCCTTCACAATGCTCCCGTTACTATGAGTCATATCGAGTGGCGTGAGCTCCTCGCACAAGCAAAAGAGGGAGCCTTCGATCGCCTGTAGCGAGGCTGGCGGAAACGTCTCATCAGGCTAGGCCAAGGTAGTGGAAACATGTACGCTCGGATACACTTCTCGGTGGATTGGAGTATCTCAGCGTCACAGGAATCATTCGTTTCACCGATATGGGATATGAAATAGCACCGCACTAGCCATATCTCAGCTTCACCACGAAGCTACTCAAGTCTCATTTGTCACACCATAGCTTGCTCTGGCCACTTGCGAGTACGCAGAGTCTCGTAACTCAACGTTACCCTGCCCTGGACTGATGGAGACGTCATCGTAATCATGGGTAATATCCAGAGTCTTAGGTCGAATGTTTATGAGACCTGTTGCCGGGGACGCGCGGCAACCGTTAGATTACCTAACGGTCCGTGTCCGCGTCCTAGCAAGGAGCCAGCATCATGGCGCGGACGAGCCCCACGGTACGGCAACGTGAACTTGGGACCCGCCTGCGTGAGCTGCGCCGCCAGCGCGACCTTACCGTCGAAGATGTGGCGGAGAAGCTGCTGTGCTCCGCGACTAGGATCAGCCGACTGGAGACGGGAGCTCGTCGCCCCGGCCGCCACGACGTTCGGGATTTGTGCGAGCTCTATGGTCTCGATGAATCAACGTCGGCTGAACTCATGACCCTGGCCAGCGAAGTACGCAGTCCAGGCTGGTGGACTCAGTACGAGGATCTCAATCTTGACCCCTACCTAGGACTGGAGCAGGATGCCATCGCTATCACAAGTTATTCGGCATACTATATCCCTGGACTGCTTCAATCCGAAGATTATGCGCGAGCGGTAATAAGCGCGATTGCGCCAATGATGGATCCGGCTATCCGTCAACAGCGGGTGGCGTCCAGGATGCGTCGGCAGCAGATACTCGAGGCGGATGACCGGCCGCGGTATCGGGTACTGCTGGATGAGAGTGCGCTGCACCGTTGCACGGGCGGCACGACGGTCATGGGCGCTCAACTGGACAAAGTTCTGCAGGCCGTAGAGCAGGCTAAGCTGACTATTCAGGTCATCCCGTTTAACGTCGGCGTGCATGCCGCTCAAGACAGCAACTTCGTGATGCTGGAATTCAACGATGAATCGAGAGTATCGCCCGTAGTCTTTGTGGAGGGCTTGACGGGCAATCGGTATCTAGAGGGAAAATCTGAGATAGCTCGCTACCGAGAGGCCATAGTGTACCTACGCGATGCCGCGCTGAGCGCGCGTGACTCGATATCGTTGATCGCCGGCCTACGAGCAGCTTATGGCAGTATGCTATTCGAGCAGGAGAACAATGTCGAGTGATGCTTCACCCGGAGAGCCCAGCTGGCATGTATCTCATGCGTGCGAGTCCGGTACATGTATCAAAATAGTACGTCAAGGGGATAAGGTCTTTATACGTACGGGCAACCCGGCAGCTCCTGTGGTCGAATTTACCACGGACGAATGGCGACATTTTCTGGCCGGCGTTAAACTGGGCGATTTTGACGATATTGCCTGACGACCATAGGCGCCTTGTTAGGTTGACAAAAGTTCGAAGCGAATGTTTCGCTCGGAGCGGGCAGCCTGGGTTAATCGTAATTAGTTGAGGGTCAAATTGCTGGAGATCCGGGCAGCGAGCTGGTGTTGCATCGAGCCAGGTGTGACGGCGGTGCGTGCGTCGAGGTCGCGACAACTGGCGACGCTGTCATTTTTCGAAGCTTGGCTAATCCAGGCGACACGTCCGTCACCTTGAGCTGCGACGAGTGGCGGGCGTTTCTCGCCGGGGTGAAGGAAGGGGACTTCGATCGCGTGTAGCGGGCCCCCCGCCGTCATCCCGTCAGCGGCGAACGCACCGCTGTCTGGCTTGCGCCTTCCACTGGGATATTGGGCAGAGCACACCCGTCCGGCCCGAAATAGGGCGGGTCAAGCGCCGTTACGGTGAACTCGCCGGAGGCGGCCGCAGGCTTGTCAGGGAGCCGGCCCGTGATCGCCGACTCGCCGACCCGCAGGTCGGCTTCCCAGCCTGCTCCGGCGGGGCGGCAGGCCGTGATCGTGCCGGTCAGAACGAGGCCCCGGTCACGATGCGCTCCGGCGACGACCCGCTCGGGATGCACCCCGGCTACCGCGTGCTCCCCGGAACCGGGAACCGTGGCGGGCACGAAGCCTAGGTAGCCGATCAGCTCCGCGACGCGCCGGGATGCGGGCCGCAGGACCACCTCATCCGGCGCCCCGATCTGAAGTACCTCGCCGCGGTCGAGGACGGCCAGGAGGTCGGCGAAGGCCTGGGCGTCGGCCAGCTCGTGTGTCACCAAGATAGAAGGCACCGAACGCTCAACGACCAGCGTGCTCACCAGGTCGGTGAGCGTCCGGCGCAGGTTGCCGTCCAGGCCCGTGTAGGGCTCGTCGAGGAGCAAGGTGTCGCAGTGGGCGAGCAGCAGGCGGGCGAGCGCCACCCGGTGCGCCTGGCCACCGGAAAGCCGTGCGGGCATCGCCGACAGTAGAGCACCGATGCCCAGCACCGAGGCCAGCGAATCCAGCTCGGTCCCTGAGCGCGGCGAGGAGGGCGCGTAACACAGGTTGGCCCGGACCGACAGGTGGGGGAACAACCCAGGGTTCTGGCGCAGCAGCCCGACCCGCCGCTGCCAGGGCGGTACCGCGCGTACCGGGGGATCGGTCGAGGTGAGCACCCGGCCGTTGACCGAGATGAGGCCGCGGCGCGGCTGGACCAGCCCGGCGATGGTCTCAAGCAGCGTCGTTTTCCCCGCGCCGGACGGCCCGAACAGGGCTAGCCGTTCACCCGGCGCCACCTGCAGCGCGGCCCGGACGGTGAACTCGCGCCGGTCAACCTCGACGTCGGCGTCCAGCACGTGCACTCCAGATGTAGGCGGCGAGCGGCAGCGGTAGCGCGACCACCAGCAGGACCAGGGCATACGGCAGCGCGGTGGGCAGCCCGGTCTCCTGCAGCGTCGTGTATATCTCCAACGGTATCCCGTAGGGGTGGTAGGCGATGATGATGACCGCACCGAACGCGCCCATGGCCCGCGCCCAGGCGATGGCCAGCGACATGGCCAGGCCGGGCGCGGCCAGCGGCAGCGTCACCCGGCGGAATACCCGCCGCGGCCGGTCGCCGAGCAGGCCGGCCTGCTCCTCGAGGCGCGGCTCGACGCTGGCGAAGGCCGCCTGCGCGCCGAGCACGTAGTACGGCGCCGACTCGTACACCTCCGCGATGACCAGGGCCAGGAACGTGTTGGTCGCGGACTGGTGCAGGTCGGCGAGGATCTCGCCGATCGGCGTGTACGGGCCGACGAAGAAGATCAGCAGCAGGCCGATGACCAGCGGCGGCAGCAGCAGGCTGCACAGCACGCCGGCTTCCCACACGCGAGGGAACGGCAGCTTGCCGCGGGCGAGCATCCAGGACAGGGGCGTGCAGATGAAGGTCAGCACGCCCAGCGTGACGAGCCCGGATTCAAGCGAGGTCGCGATCGGCTGGAGCGCTCCCGGCTGCGTCAGCGCGCTCGCGATCGCGCTGCCCGAGATGTGGTCGAGCAGGGCAATCACCGGGCCGAGCAGGGCCAGCCAGATCACGGCGGCCCCGACGACCGATGCGATCGCCGAGGCCGAGCCGATCCGGAGCGGGGCCCTGCCGATCCGTCCGGGCCCCGGCGGGCGGCGCCGCCCAGGAGGAAGGGAATCCCCCCGGACAGCGCCGCCGGCGGCTGCAGCCGGGCTAGATGCCCAGGACACCGTAGAGGGCTGAAGGCACCGCGGTGGTGGGTCCGAATACCGTCGGGGTCAAAATGGTGAAGCCGCCACGCTTGTATTCGGCCAGGCCCGCGGCCGACAGCGTGTACTTGACGAACGCGATCCCGGCCGCAGTCGGCTTGCCGATGATCGTGATGTCGATGACCTGCGGCGACCCGTGCTTGACCACGCCGCCCACGATCTTCACCGACGCCGTGTGGTAGAGCGCCGCGTCCGCGAAACTGCCCAGGTTGATGGCCGCCGGCAGCTTGATGTAGTCCAGGTGCAGCTCGATCGCCTGGGTGACGAACGCGCTGGCCGCGTCCAGCTGGCCCGACTGCAGAACCGCGTCAAGCGCGGACTCGGCGTAGATCTCAGGCGAGTTGGCCGTCCCGAAGTCCGTGGTCCCCAGGATCTTGGCCACCGTGTTCGAAGGCAGGTGGTAGTACGACTGGGCGAGTTCCAGCATGTAGATGAAGTCGCGGCCCTGCGGGTCGATGTTGGGATCGGTCCTGCCGAGCCTCAGGCCCGGGGTCTCCAGCAGCTTGAACAGGCCCGCCAGCCCCAGCTTGCCGGACGCGTAGGCCCTGAACTGGCTGGCGTACCTGCTGTGCGGGTTGTAGGCGATGACCATCGAGGTGCCCGCGTACTGGACGTACCACTGGGTGAACTTGTTCTCCAGCGGCGTGATGTTGTCTCCGCCGACGCTCTCGAACACGTTCGGGTGGATCTCGCCGGCGGCGATGTCCATCTCAAGGGCACCAGAGGACATACCGAAGCCCGAGAAGTTGTAGCCGTCGGCCGCGGTGAAGGCCGGGCTGACGACCTTCTCATTGAGGAACTGAAGCGAGGACGCGTAGGCGACGTTGACCGTCCCCGACGGCTTGGCCGCGGTGTAAGCCGCAGCGCTTGCCGGGGTCGACGTGAATGCTGCGGCGGCCAGGCCTGTGCACACCGTGAAAAGCAGAGCGACGAAAGGCGCCCGTTTCTTAGCGAAGACAGTGATCATTCTCAGAACATTGCCACCGATGGTTGCGCGGCGCAAGAAGCTAGGACATCCCTCCTGAGGGGCTCTGCGGCATTGTTATCCCGAACGGCGCTTCGCGCAGCGTGATACCACTTGGCAGACCAACCTCCTTGGGGCATCGTTGACCGGGTGAGCCCCCCCGATTCCCCGGGCGCGCCGGACGCCGACGACCTCCGCGGGCTGGCGCGCGGCTTGCACCAGGTGGTCGACCTCGGCGACACCCGACCAAGAAAGGCTTCCCATGTCCCGTAGGACCAGCCCTCCATTCCGGGCCGATCACGTCGGCAGTCTGCTGCGCCCGCCCCGGCTGCTCCAGGCCCGCGCGGACTTCTCGGCCGGTCTGATCAGCGCTGCTGAGCTGCGCGCTGTCGAGGACGAGGAGATCGGTCACGCGGTGCGGATGCAGGAGGAGATCGGCCTCCAGTCCGCGACCGACGGTGAGTTCCGCCGCGCCTCCTGGCACATGGACTTCATCTACGCTCTGGGCGGCATCTCCCAGGCGCCAGGGCACATCAGGGTCAGGTTCACGAACCCGTCGGGGAACATCGAGTGGACCCCGGCCGCGCTGCACGTCGGCAGCAAGGTCCATCTGGACGGCACGATCTTCGGCGAGGACTTCACGTTCCTGAAGTCCCAGGTGACGACCGCCGTGCCCAAGCAGACGATCCCGTCGCCGAACATGGTGCACTACCGCGGCGGCCCGGCGATGCTGGACCCGGCGGTCTACCCGGACATCGAGGAGTTCTGGGCTGACCTGGCCGCCGCCTACGCCGACGAGGTGGGTCGGCTCGCCGCGCTGGGGTGCACCTACCTGCAGTTCGACGACACCAGCCTGGCGTACCTCAACGACCCGGCCCAGCGCGCCGAGATCGCCGACCGGGGCGAGGACGCGGACCACCTGCACCTGCGCTACATCAGCCAGATCAACGCCGCCATCAAGGACAAGCCCGCCGGGATGGCGATCACCACGCACCTGTGCCGCGGCAACTTCCGCTCGTCCTGGGCCGCCTCAGGCAGCTACGACTTCGTGGCCGAGGCGCTGTTCTCCGAACTGGGCGTGGACGGCTTCTTCCTGGAGTACGACGACGAACGCTCCGGCGGCTTCGAGCCGCTGCGCTTCGTTCCGAAGGGCAAGATGGTCGTGCTGGGCTTGGTCACCACCAAGCGTCCCGAACTGGAGTCCAGCGACGACCTCAAGCGCCGGGTCGACGAGGCGGCCAAGTTCATCCCGCTGGATCAGCTGTGCCTGTCCGGCCAGTGCGGCTTTTCCTCCACCTCCGAAGGCAACACCCTGACCCAAGACGAGCAGCTAGCCAAGCTCCGGCTGATCGTCGAGACCGCCCGCGACATCTGGGGCGACTGACCGCCGGCACCCGGCGTTACAGCCTGAGCCACCTGGCCTGGCAGCACGAGAAGGCGCCGAACATGATCAGGCCCAGCGCGACGAGCACGAGCAGCCACGGGCCGAGCGGCGTGGCGGCCAGCGCGCGCAGCGACGAGTCAAGGCCCTTGGCCTGCCGGGGCTGAGCGTCGACCGCCGCTACGACCAGGAACACGCCTGCGGTCACGAACACGATGCCGCGGGCGATGCCGCCGAACTCGCCCAGCCACTGCACGGCCCGGCGGGTACGGGGCCGTGCCTGCCTGAGCGCAAGCTCGGCGAGGAATTCCTTGCGCCAGGCCTTGTAGGCCAGGTAGAGGCCGGTGCCGATCAGGGCGAGCCCGATCGCGGCCACGAGGACCTGGCCTCCCTGGTGTCTCATGAGGGTGGCGGTCAGGTCGACCGACTGCGTGTCGCTCGACTGCGGGCTGCCCGCGCCGATCGCGTACTTCACCACGCCCCACGCGATGACGCCGTAGACGACCGCCTTGCCGAACGCCGCCAGCCTGGAGCTGGCCTTCCCGCTGCTAGGGCCCGGGGAACCGGTCAGGGCTTCGGACAGCCGCCACAGCGTCATGCCGGCGAACCCGATGACCAGCAGCCAGAGCAGGAAGCCGCCCGCCGGCGTCGACGCGAGGTAGTGCAGCGCGCCGGTCCGGTCGGCCTGCTGGCGCGAGTGGCCGAAAGCGACCTCGACGGCGATCCAGCCGATGATCATGTACATGACGCCGCGGGCCGCCAGCCCGGCGCGAGCGAGGAACCGCATCGCCCCGCTGTGCGCGGCCCGCCTGCCTGCGTACCTCGCGTTACGGCTCGTCCTGCGGCGCGCTGTCCAGGTGGCCACGCTGTGCTCCTCTCCGGCGGCCAGCGGCGGTGGTCGGCGCTGGCCGCCTGTCCACTTCCCCGCACCCGGTGGCCTATGCCGACCCAGCCAGGGTCTCCGCTTCTGCCGACCCAGCCAGGGTCTCCGCTTCTGCCGACCCAGCCCGGGTCTCCGCCTCTGCCGACCCAGCCCGGGTCGGTGGGCGTGCGGTGAATCTGCAAGGGTGTTGCCATGCCGTGGATTGATCTTGAGGGTGCCGTCAACGTCCGAGACCTGGGCGGCCTGCCTGGGGATGACGGGCGCGTGACGCTTGGCGGCAGGCTGCTGCGCGCGGACAACCTGCAGGACCTCTCGCCCGCTGACGTGGCGAAGCTGGTGGACGACATCGGCGTGACCACCGTCATCGACCTGCGGAGCTCGGCCGAGGTGGCGTCAGAGGGCACGGCTCCGCTGGACGCCGTCCCCGGTGTCCGGCATGCTCATCACCCGGTGATACCCGAACTGGGGTCGGCCACGGACGTGGTCGGCGAGGCCCTGCTGACCAGGATCCAGCAGGACAGGTCCCGCTTCCCCGACGATCCCACCTGCGGCCACTACCTCGGTTACCTGGAGGATCGTCCCGACCAGGTGGTAGCCGCGCTGCAGAGCATCGCGCGGGACCGGGGTGCGGCGCTGGTCCACTGTGCGGCGGGCAAGGACCGGACGGGAGTGGTGGTAGCGCTCGCCCTGACCGCCTCGGGCGTCAGGCCGGACGCCGTCATCGCCGACTACGCCGCGACGGGCGATCGCGTCGAGGCCATCCTGGGCCGGCTGCGCCGGTCGCGGACGTACGCCAAGGACATCGACCGCCAGCCGGCCGTCGCGCACGTAGCGCGCCCGCAGACGATGGCGGCCTTCCTCCAGCAGATGGACGTCCGCTACGGCGGGGTGGTCAGCTGGCTCGCCGATCACGGCTTCGGCGACGAAGACCTGCGCCTGCTCCGCGTTAAGCTTTTCGTGCCGCGAGAGGCGTAACACCTGCAAGAGCCCCTTCGCGCCCTGGATCCGGCGAACGGCCAGCCTGGTTGGTCACTGACCTGGCACCCAACAGGCGCCCGCGGCGCCTCTCATGCCTGCCGGAACGCCTCCCGCCACGTCTCGTCCAGGCCATTCCAGCGCGCGCCGGGGCGCGCCGGGCGGAGAGTCCACCGCACCAGCGTGGCGCCTGCCAGCCTGCGAGGTGAACCGATGCGGTCAACCCGGGTGGGCGACACAATTGCCGGAATCCCGCGAGCGCCCATTGACCTCACTGCACGCCCGCAACAACCGCGCGGGGCCTGCGGCACCGGCCTGCCCAGGGCGGCGCGCAGCGCCCGGATAGGCTGGTCTGGTGATCTCGGCCGGTTCCCTGGCACTCCTGCAGGCAGCCCGCCCGGCGGTAACCGAGGGCGAGGGCTGGAAGCAGGCCTCGGAGCTGGGCCTAGCACTGGTGCTGTCAGCGGTGATCGGCCTGGAACGGGAGATCCGGCAGAAGGATGCCGGACTACGCACGCACACCCTGGTAGGGACGGGCGCGGCACTATTCATGCTGATCAGCAAGTACGGGTTCGCCGACGTCCTGCAACCGGGACAGGTCATCTTGGATCCCTCCCGGGTCGCCGCCCAGATCGTGACAGGAGTCGGCTTCCTGGGCGCTGGCCTGATCTTTGTGCGCCGGGACTCGGTCCGGGGGCTCACCACTGCCGCCGGGGTGTGGGTCACCGCCGCTGTCGGCTCGGCGGCCGGGGCCGGGCTGCCGGTCCTTGCCGTCCTGGGAACGGGCATATACCTCCTGGTCGCGCTGGCCTTTCCGGAGGTGACCAGGCGCCTGCCCCGGTCAGCCACCGCGGTGTCAGCAGTGCGGGTCCGCTACCCCGACGGCCACGGCAGGCTACGGGACATCCTGCGGCTGGCTACCGCCCAGGGCTTCGTCATCCACGACGTCCAGGCCGAAACCGTCAGCGGCACGCAGGTCCCCGGCGCCGCGGACTCCGCACTCGGCCCGCGGATGGTGGAAGTCACCCTGCACATCCACGGCAAGCGCCCCGTCAATGACCTGGCCGCCAGCCTGTCCGACCTGGAAAACGTCCACGCGGTCCTGGCCAGCGACGCCAACGCCGTCGACGAGTAGCTCTTGCGCCCGCGACCGGACTCGCCGGCTCCTCAACGGCCCGCAAAGGGTTTTGGCGAGCGACCGCCGCGACGAGAGCCTGGCGAAGCCGACCGAACGCTCGCTGCCGCTAGGTCAGCGTGTTCTCGGTCGAGACGACTATCGCGTCCACGCCGGGCAGACAATCCAGTGGCGGGGGTGCTTGGTCGCGAAGGATGCCGATAGTGCCGCCGTAGGCGGCCAGGGTGTCGCTGAGTGCTGCGAGCAGTTCTCGCACCCATGGCTCGGGTCCCTCTCCGGTGAAGTCGACGGTCAGGGCTTGGTCGATCACGAACTGCTGGATGCCGGACATGGCGGCGAAGTGGCAGCCCATCGGCACCCATTCGCGGTCTGCGTGTTTGGAGGCGTGGCCGTTCCCGCACCAGACCAGGAGCGGCTCGCCAGGGGCGGCGGCCAGTAGCTGACACAAGTTGCGCGCCTGCTCGCGTTCCCGCCAGTTGGTGAACTCCGTGCTGACCAGTTCCGCCGGGTCTTTGCCGGGGTCGATCTTGGCCTCGTAGGCCCACAGGCTCCAGCCCAAGTCCAGCGCTGTCGTGATGAGCCTGCGCATGTCCGGCTGGGCGAGATAACCGACGACGCTCCGCGGGATGGCGGGGATGGGTCCCGGTGAGTTGTCGACACGTCGGGGAAGAGCCTCCATCGCGAGCCGCCTGACCCCGGCCTGGTGGGCTTCCTGGATGATGCGGACACCGACTTCGCGGGTGCGTATGCAACGGGTCAGGCCGCTGTGCGCCTCGTTCGCCATGACCACTGGCGCGTGGCCGAAGGCCCATTGCGTCAGGTCCTCTATCGAGCACCATCCTTCCACCGCTGCTTGCCTCCCGCCGGCAGTCACTGAGCCTCTTTCATCCTGAGTTGCCGCAGCCGGACGCCGCCTCGGGCGTCCGGCACGCTCATCACCGGTGCTCCCCGAACTCGGATCGGCCACGGACACCGTGGCCGAGGATCTGCTGACCAGGGAGCCGACAGGGCAGGTCCCGCTCGCCCCTACTATCCCACCTGCGGGCACCATCTCGGTTACCTGCCGACCGTCTCGACCAGGTGGTGGCGGCGGTGCGGACCATCGCGCGGGACCGGGGCATGGCTCTGGTTCACTGCGGCGGCGCGCAAGAACAGGAGCCGATCACGGCTTCGGCGACGATGACCTGCGCCTTCTCCGGGCCAGGCTCTGCCGTGGCATAGACCCTCAGACCGCGCAACCGCCGTATGCCCCACCCGGCGGGTCAGCGGCATAGGCATGACTCCGCTCTCAATACCAACCCGACCCGCAACGGACGCCGGACCGCCATGGGCTCGATACCTCCCGTTCGCCTTGGCTAGCCATCATCTCGACTTGTCTAGCCAAGCTCCGGCGTATTGGTCCCTACGCGGGGACCGTGGTTTGGGAGGGAACTTTGCGCGCAAGGCACGCGACGGCGGCGGTTGCCGCGGTCGCCTCAGGCCTGCTCCTTACCGCTGCATGCTCCTCGAGCTCCAGCAGTAGCAGCAGTAGCACTACCAGTGGTACCAGTACATCAAGCAGCTGTAACTGGGCGACCGCCACCTCGGCTGCATCCTGTGGTGGCATGAGCGCCCTGGTCGCGGCGGCCGAGAAGGAAGGCCAGCTCAACGTCATCACGCTGCCGTCCAACTGGGCCAACTACGGCGCGATCATGTCGGACTTCTCCGCCAAGTACCACATCCACATCACCGACGCGAATCCGGACGGGTCCAGCCAGGACGAGCTCAACGCCGTCAACCAGCTCAAGGGCCAGAGCCGCGCCCCCGACGTCCTGGACGTGGGCACCGCGTTCGCGGTCAAGGGCGACCAGGAAGGCATCCTGGCGCCGTACCAGGTGGCGACCTGGAGTGACATCCCGTCCACCGCCAAGGCTTCCGACTCCACCTGGTATGCCGACTACGGCGGCTACGTCGCGATCGGGTACAACTCGGCGACGGTGAAGACCCCGCCGACCACGTTCAAGTCCCTGCTCAACCCCGCCTACAAGAACCAGATCGCCATTAACGGCAACCCGACCCAGGCGAATGCGGCGTTCTCGGCCGTGTACGCGGCGGCGCTGGCCAACGGCGGCTCGCTCAGCAACATCGCGCCCGGCATCGCCTACTTCAAGCAGCTGCACTCTGAGGGCAACTTTGTGCCGGTCACGGCAAGTGCGGCGACCATGGAGAGCGGCCAGACACCGATCATTATCTGGTGGGACTACCTGCTGGCGTCCGAGATCGGAAGCAGCGTCAAGACGCTCAAGATCGTGATTCCGTCGGACGGCGTGTACGCCTCCTACTACGACCAGGCCATCAGCAAGTACGCACCGGACCCGGCTGCGGCCAGGCTCTGGGAGGAATACCTGTACTCCACCACGGGCCAGAACCTTTGGCTCGAGGGAGAGGCCCGGCCAATCGAGCTACCCACCCTGGTGGCCAACGGGACGGTGAACCAGGCAGCCTATAAGGCGCTGCCGCCCGCCCCGGCCGGAACCGTGACCTTCCCGACCCAGACGCAGGCGGCGGCGGCAGAGAACGTCGTCGCCCAGCAGTGGTCCAGCGTGATCGGTTAGCGGTGGGCCAGACTGTAGCGGCCCCGGGATCCCTCCAGGATCCCGGGGCCCTCGGCTCAGGCCCCGCCGCACCGTCCGCGTCGTCTGTCAGGCTAACCGCGCTGAGTTCCCTGCGCTGGCTGCGCCGGGTGGCCGGGGTCGTGCCGTTCGGGGCCTACGTGACGCTCGGCTTGCTGCTACCGATGGTCGCGGTCGCGGTCGGGGCCTTCCAGAACAACAGCGGCGGCTTCACGCTGAGCAACGTCAACACCGCCGTGCACGGCATCTACCTGCACGGGTTCTGGCAGAGCATCATCTTGTCCGTGCTCAGCTCCGTCCTGCCGGGGATTTTCGGGCTGGTGATCGCGTACGCGATCTTCACGGCCAGACGCGGGAACCTGCTGCGTCAGGTGGCAATCACCGCCTCCGGCGTATTCGCGAACTTCGGCGGCGTGCCGCTGGCGTTCTTGTTTATCGCCACCCTCGGCTCCGGCGGGCTGGCCACCCAGTGGCTCACCGACCTCGGGTTCAACCCGTACAACCACGGCTTCAGCCTGTACACACTCGCTGGCGTGGTGGTCGTCTACATGTACTTCCAGATCCCGCTGATGGTGCTGATCATCTTGCCGGCCCTGGAGGGGCTGCGTCCGGCGTGGCGGGAGGCTGCGGAGAACGTGGGTGCGAGCAACTGGCAGTACTGGCGTTACGTGGGCGGCCCGGTGCTGCTGCCCTCGTTCCTCGGCTGCCTGCTACTCCTGTTCGGCAGCGGCTTGTCCGCCTACGCCACCGCCGAAGCCCTGACCAACGGGGCCATCCCGCTGACCTCCATCCAGATCGGGTCCTTCCTGAACGGGAACGTCATCGCCGGCCAGGAGAACGTCGGCAAGGCACTCGGCCTGGGGATGGTCATCATCATCGCGATCGCGATGGTGATCTACGTCGCGCTGCAGCGGAGGGCGGCTAAATGGCTGCGATAACTGGTCCGCGACGGTTCGGCCTGAGCGCGTCGGGAAGGCAGCGCACCAGCAAACCTGTCATCTGGCGCTGGGTCGTCCTGCTCATCACCGCCGCGTACTTCCTCATCCCGCTATGGTCCGCGTTGCGGTTCGCCGGGATCAGTGCCTTCGGCTCTGTGATCGGCTTCGCCGGCTTCGGGTCGTCCCTCTGGCTGTCGGTCAAGCTCGCGACCCTCACCACCCTGATCACGATCGCGCTGATGCTGCCCACGGCCGTATACGTCCACCTGCGGCTGCCGAAGGTCCGGCGGCTCCTCGAGGGGATCACGATCCTACCGATCGTCATCCCGCCGGTAGTGCTGATCGTGGGGGTGCTCGCCATTGCGCCCGGCTTCCTCAAGAGCTCAGACCTGCTGCTCGCGCTGGAGTACGTGGTGCTGGCCATGCCGTTCGCGTACCGTTCCCTCGACGCCGGGCTACGCGCGCTGGACCTGAAGACAATCGTCGAGGCCTCCAACTCGCTCGGCGGGGGCTGGATCACCACGCTGTGGCGGGTCATCCTGCCAAACCTGCGCACCGCGATGCTGTCGGCTGTCGTGCTGACCGTAGCTCTGGTTCTCGGCGAATACACGATGGCCAGCCTGGACCTGTACCAGACCTTCCCGGTGTGGATTTACGTCAACAGCCAGGCGAGCGGCCAGGTCTCGGTCGCGGCCTCGCTGCTGGCGCTGTTCGTGACCTGGCTCTTCCTGATGCTCATCACGGTGCTCGCAACCAGGCAGTCGCGTAAGACGGGCGGCGGCCAGGTCACGTTGTTCGCCGTCACACGTCAAGAAACGCGGGGTAACTGATGACGAGCAACATCGCCAGAGACGCTGCCGCGACCGACGGCATGCGGCGGGCGTCCGGGCCGGGAACCCACGGGACGAGCGTGCTCCTGCAGGACCTGAGCCGCACGTTCGGGGCCACCAAGGCGCTGGACGGGCTGTCGATCGAGATCGCGCCGGGCGAGCTTGTCGCACTTCTCGGCCCCTCGGGCTGCGGCAAGACGACCGCACTGCGCATCGTGGCCGGCTTCGAGGCGGCGGACGGCGGATCGGTGCTCGTCGACGGCAAGGACATCTCGGGCGTACCAGCCGCCCGGCGTGACATGGGGATGGTGTTCCAGAGCTACAGCCTGTTCCCGAACATGAACGCCCTTGACAACGTGGGATTCGGGCTGCGCATGCGCAAGCTCAGCGGAGGTGACCGACGCAGGCGCGCAGGCGAGCTGCTGGATATGGTCGGCCTGGCCCCACAGGCCAGGCAGTACCCGCACCAGCTGTCCGGCGGGCAGCAGCAGCGCGTGGCGCTGGCCCGCGCCCTCGCCATCGAGCCCCGGGTCCTGCTGCTTGACGAGCCGCTGTCTGCGCTCGACGCCAAGGTCCGCTTGCAGTTGCGTGAGCAGATTCGCACGCTTCAGCAGCGCCTCGGCACTACCACCCTGTTCGTTACCCACGATCAGGACGAAGCGCTCTCGATGGCCGACCGGGTGGGGGTCATGAGGCACGGCAAGCTTGAGCAGATCGCGTCGCCTGACGAGCTGTACGAGCGCCCGGCCACTGCCTTCGTGGCCGAGTTCGTCGGCGTCATGAACCGGATTCCCGGTGAGCTCCAAGGCGACGGGATGGTCGCGGTTCTCGGCGGCACCGTGCCCGTCCAGCGGGATAGCGGGGCTGACGCCTGCGTCGAACGCGCGTCCGTTGACGTGCTCGTACGGCCTGAGGGGCTGACGATGCAGGTGGTGCAGAACGGAAATGGGATCGTGACCACCAGGACCTTCCTCGGCTCGGTAACCCGGATCGGCGTCCTGCTGTCCGGCGACGTCACGGTGCAGATCGACAAGCCGAGCTCGCAGGCCGCCGCTCTGGCCCCGGGCACGTCGGTGGCGGTGAGCCTTCCCGCGGACGCGGTACTCATAGCGCCCAGGTTGTAGGGCTTACCCGCCGGACAGGGCCTTGAGCGGGAAGGGCGGGGCGACGCGCAATTCGGCATTCCTGTCGTCGGCGGTGCCCGCCAGGGCCGAGACGGGCCAGGGGACATTGGCGGCGAGTTCGCGATGCAGCGCGGCTAGGTCGTCCGCCGTCTCCAGCGACGCGGGCGCGAGCGGGGTGTCGTGGTCGACCATCGTGGTCACGATGGACAGGTACTCACCGTGATCGAGGATCTCGACCACCCTGGTCTGGCACGGCCAGTCCACCACCGCGCAGGTAGTGACCTCCCAGAACCCGCGCGACGGGTCGGCGGGGTCGCGGCGCGGGCGAACCGTGTTGGTATGTGTGTGACCATTGAGCCAAAGGACGACGTTGGGGAAGCGGTGCAGCAGGGCGAGGAGGCCGGCGCCGCCTAGCATCGGCTCCCCACCCGGATCCACGTGGGCCAGGCAGGCGTTGTTCAGGGTGTCGGTCCCGTGGTGTGAGAGCAGGATCACGAGCCGGTCGTCGTGGCCGGTCCGGACGTCGCTTCCGCCGGGTCCGCGGTAGGCCGAGTGCACCTCGCTGAGCCTGGCTTCCAGCCACCGGGCCTGCTCCCGGTCGAGGCAGCCCTCCGCCCCGCCGGCCAGGCAGTTGGTGTCGATGGTGATGAATCGTGCTACGGGCGTGTCGTAGACGTAGTAGGCGGTACCATCCAGCCGGTTGCGCTCGGTGAAACCGTGCCCGAACGGCCGGGAGCCGGTGCGGAGGTGAGCATCGACGAAGTCCCGCCTGCTGACCGGCCTGCGGAACGGATCGGGCGTGACCTGCCGGGACGGACCGGCCATGAACGCCTCGGGGTGCTCGGCGAAGAGCTCGAGCGCCTTGTCGTGGTCGAAGTTGTCCGGCAGCCCGGTCGGCTTCCAGCTCCCGGTCAGCGCGGCGGCCAGGCCCGGGGTCTGGGTGCCTACGCCCTGGTTCAGTGCCTCGTGATTGCCGAAGCAGGCCAGCCAGGGGACGCCCAGGCCAGTAGCCTGGAACTCGCGCAGCGCATGGCGGAGCAGGCCCGGATGATGCGGGTAGCCGAATTCGCGCCGGAACAGGTCCAGGCCGTCACGGCCCGGTCCATCGGGCCTCCAGTAGATATCGCCCGGCCAGTCCGGCGACTGCACCCCCTCATAGTCCGGCCCGCCGGAGTCCAGGCTCACCAGCCCGCCCTCGAACAGTGCCAGGAACGCCTGTAGTTCGTTCCACTGGGCATTGTCGATCGCATCGCCCGTGGTCACGGCCAGCTGCAACGGCCTACCGGTAGCGGGGCCCCGTACCGCGTTGAGCGTGCGCAAGGTGGCGTCGACCGCGTGTGCCGTGATCGCCTCCTGGGGACGTTGCACGGGGACGATCGCGGCGTACCTGGGGTCGGCGAAATACGCGTTGAGGAACTCGAATCGCGTTGGCGACTGAACGTCAGCGAGCTGCAGATCGGTGATGTGAGCCAGGCAGAGCAGCGCGCGGCCGTGGCCTGGCGTGGAGTCCGGCCCGGCCGCCCCGAAGTCATCGCGGATCGAATGCGGCTCGCCCGCACAGATCTCGACGGCCCGGTAGGAATCCGAGAGTCCGGTGCGGATGACCGCGCCGCGATGGAGCCGGCGATGCGTGGTCAGCGGTGGGTGCGCGCCGCTCACTCTTCTTCCTCGGCCACCAAGCCGTCGGGGGATGAGCTGCTGGAGACGAGCACGGGGTCGGGACGAATCGTCAGCGCGACCCGGCTGCCAGCCGGCAGCGCGCTCGCGTCCGAGGTCGTGAGCTGGGCCATGATCGTCGTGTCGCCGAGGTCGACCGTGACCCGGCTGGTCGCACCGAGGAAGGTAACGGCGATCACGGTCCCGACCAGCGGGCCGGACTCCGCCGAGGTGTGCGAGGCCAGCGTCACCGCCTCGGGCCGCACGAGCGCCACCACCTGGCCGTCGGGCACGCCGGACTCCATCAGCGGCAGGGTGCAGCCGCGGACGGTGACCTGGCCGCCCGAGACGTCGCCGGTCAGCCGGTTACTGAGGCCGACGAACTCCGCCACGAACGACGTGGCCGGCCGCGAGTAGACGTCGGTGGGCGGCGCGAGCTGCTCGATGCGGCCCTCCTTCATGACCCCGACCCGGTCCGCGATGGCCAGCGCCTCCTCCTGGTCGTGGGTGACGAACAACGTGGTGATGCCCACCTCGAGCTGGATCCGGCGGATCTGGTCGCGCAGCTGCGCCCGGACCTTGGCGTCGAGCGCCGACAGCGGCTCGTCGAGCAGGAGCACCTGCGGCTCGATGGCCAGCGCGCGGGCCAGCGCGACGCGCTGCTGCTGACCGCCGGAGATCTGGTTCGGATACCGGTCCGCCTGCGCGGAGAGCCCGACCAGTTCCAGCATCTCCATCGCGCGCTTGTCTCGCTGGGCGGCGGCGACCCGGCGCAGTCGCAGCCCGAAGGCCACGTTCTGCCGCGCGGTCATGTGCGGGAACAGCGAGTAGGCCTGGAACACCATGCCCATGTCGCGCTTGCTGGCCGGAAGCCGGGTGATGTCCTTACCGCCGACGATGATGTGGCCGGTGTCGGTGTCCTCCAGCCCGGCGAGCAGGCGCAGCGTGGTGGTCTTGCCGCAGCCCGAGGGACCGAGCAGCGCGACGAGCTCGCCGGACTGCACGGTCAGGTCGAGGTGATCGAGCGCGACCACGGCACCGTAGCGGCGGCTCAGTCCCTCCATTCGGACCTCAACTGCGGTCCTGGCCGCGCCGTCCCGGGTTCTGGTCATCGGTGAAGTCACGAGCAGTACCTCATCCCCGGATACCGCGACGTCGGCGGGCGAAGGACAGGATCAACAACAGAGCAAAGGCGAACAGCAGCGAGGCCGTCGAGGTGGAGAAGATTACCCCGGCGTCCGGCGTGTTCCGGCTGATGGAATACAGCTCCACCTGCAGGTTGACGTACAGCAGGAAGAACGCGATGGTGAACTCGCCGAGCACCAGGGCACAGGTCAGCAGCAGGGCGTTCAGGATCGCATCCCACATGTTCGGCACGATCACCCGGACGATTACGCCGAACCAGCTCGCGCCGAGGCTGCGGGCGGCTTCGGAAAGCGTGGTGGCGTCGATCGTGCTCAGGCCGGCGGCCAGGGCCCGGTAGGCGTAGGGCAGGGCCAGGATCACGTAGACCCAGAACAGCATCAGCGCGGACAGGCTCAGGTGGGCGATCTTGTCGTAGATCGGGCCGAGGCCGACCACGAGCACGATCGGCGGAATCGTGAGCGGCAGCAGGCACAGGAACTCCATGGCGCGCGCCAGCCACCGCACCCGCAACCGGATCCAGATCATGGTGGGCACCACCAGCACCAGCATGACGGCGCTGGTGATGACGGCCAGTTCCAGGGTGATCTCGACGGCGCTGATCAGCGGGGGGATCCCCTCGCTGCTTGTGTAGGAGGCGATCTGCCGCCAGGCCGTCACCGACCAGGTGCCGAGCTTGGCGCCCTCCAGCGAGAACCGGGCCATCGCCAGCAGCGGCAGCGCGAAGAACAGTCCGAACACGGTGAAGACCACGTAGCGGAACGCGTTCAGCCGCCTGCGCCGACCGGCCTGCATGCCGGCCTGGCGCCCGGCCGGTGCAGCCAGCGGCGTCTCGCCGACCGCGGTTACCGGAGCCATCGCGCCGCCCGCCGCTGTAGCAGCGCGTACCCGGTCATGACGATCGCGACCAGCACCACCATGCCGAGCGCGAGCGCGTCGGCGTAGTTGATGTTGGCCAGCCCGACCTCGCTGGACATCGAGGTGTAGATCTGCTGCGGGACCGTATAGGGGATCGCGTCCTCCCAGGCCTGGATGGTGGCGTAGGCGGACAGGGCGTTGGCGAAAAGCAGCAGCAGCGCGCCGAGGAAGGCGGGCATCAGCAGCGGGCCGCCGACGTACCGCCAGTACTGCCAGGCCGATGAGCCCAGGCTCTCCGACGCCTCCCGCCACTGCACCCTCAGCCCGTCAATCGCGGGCAGGAAGACCAGCACCATCAGCGGAATCTGGAAGTAGGCGTAGATCACCGTGATGCCCCACGGGAAGCTGAAGTACCAGCCGGCGTGGAACAGCAGGCCGACCGGGCCGATGAGCACGAGGAACGCGAACGCCAGCGTGACCCCGCCGAACTGGGCCAGGACGCCCGAGACGCACAGGTAGAGCCTGCGGACCACGCCATCGGGGTTCCCCGACGCCACGGCGTAGGCCAGGATCGCGCCGAACACGGCGCCGATCAGCGACGAGACCAGCGACAGCTTGAACGAGCCGATGAAGAATCCGCGCACCTGCGCGTTGCCGAGCGCGGTGAGGCCGGACAGGGTGAATTTGCCTGCCGGGTTCTTGAACGCGTCCCATATCACGATCCCGGTCGGCAACAGCAGGAAGACCGCGACGTAGCCGAAGAACGGGACGGTGCCGACCCAGGAGGGAGCCGACGGCCGACGTCCGGCCCGCGAGGGCCGGACGCCGGTCTGTGTTGCCGCAGCG
>Ga0335074_10001761_pt1 | contig 29243 bp, 26 predicted proteins | sample Lox_Sample_23_FD_206715 | JGI IMG/M metagenome (GOLD analysis project Ga0335074, IMG submission 206715) | Soil microbial communities from Loxahatchee National Wildlife Refuge, Florida, United States - Lox_Sample_2.3 | ecosystem: Environmental > Terrestrial > Soil > Wetlands | place: USA... | reverse complement strand
ATCTCAATTGCCGGCGGTTTGCGCGCCGAGGGCCGCGGCCTGCGGATCTGGCCTCCGGCTCAGGTACAGGGCGTCACTGTGCCCTCATCCGCAGCCGGCCGGCCGCTCATCTCCATCGACGAGTTCCACTTCCGCGCGCCGCTTCACTACTCTCCCAACGCACCGCTGCGCATTTCTGTGGTTGAATTGCGCGGTCTCGTGGTCGATCTGCCCCCTGCGTCGCACTTTATTCACGCTGCCGGCGGTACGCCCTCAGCCGGCGCCGGCAGCGACGCGTTCAAGAAAGCTTTGCTCCACTTCCGCCTCGATGGCGTTGTGTGCCGCGACACCGTTCTTCGCCTTGAGACCAGCAAACCTGGCAAACTGCCCCTGGTCTTCCCCATCTCCAGCCTCAAACTCACCGGCATTTCGACAGCCGGAACCATGGGCTTCACGGCTGACCTCGTGAATGCGGTCCCGCGCGGAACAGTTCACACGACCGGCAAGTTCGGGCCATGGAGCGACAGCGACCCGGGAGAGAGCGCAATTGAGGGTCAGTACATCTTCGACAACGCCAACTTGGGCGACTTTAAAGACATCGCCGGAACTCTCCACTCCGCCGGCAGTTACACGGGGACCCTGCGCGAGCTTGCGGTCAACGGCGCCGCCGACGTGCCAAACTTTGCGCTCACGCACATTGGCACTGCCATGCCGCTGCACGCGCAATTCAACGCGAAGGTGGATGCGACCAACGGCGACACCTGGCTTCAGCCCGTCGACGCGGTCCTCGGAGAGTCGCATTTCACCGTTGAAGGCCAGGTGGTGCGCGTGCCGCTAAACGATACCGAAGCATCAGCGAGCAAGAATCCGCATACAAATCCGCGCGCCGAGCCGCAGACCAAGGGCCACGACATTTCGCTGATGGTCAACGTGCCTCAGGGCCGCATGGAGGACTTTTTGCGGCTTGTCACCAAGTCGGGCGAGCCCATACTCACCGGAGTGCTGAACTTGAAAACCTCGCTCGATATCCCTCCCGGAAACGACCCCGTTCACCTGCGCATCCGGCTCAAAGGCAACTTCCTGCTCGACAACGCGCAGTTCACCAGCGCCAAGATTCAGGATCGCGTGAATGAGCTTAGCCTGCGCGGGCAGGGGATCACGAAATCCAGGGACAAGAGCAGCGCCGCACCCGCCGAGGCGACCATGCAGAGCAGCTTTACCGTGGCCGATGGCGTGGTTACGCTGCCCGACCTCGTCTACCAGGTACCCGGTGCCAACATCGCACTGAGTGGCACCTACGTGGTCGACGGCGGCGCGCTCAACTTCGCCGGCAAGGCAAAGATGCAGGCTACCGTCTCGCAGATGATCGGCGGATGGAAGGGCGCGCTGGCCTCGCCGCTCGATCGGTTCTTCAAAAAAGACGGCGCAGGCACCGAGGTCGGCGTTAGCGTGGACGGTACGCGCGACAGTCCGCAGTTCGGGTTCGATCTTGGGAAAATCAAGCACACCTCGCCGCAAAGGCCTGGCGCGAACATTCCCGACAACGGGCCAGTTACCGTGCCTCCACAACAGCAGTGATCGCCGATTTCAGGCCTCTCGACGCTCATCCGGAACCGAGCGCGGCATGCTTCCCGCACCCATCAGCACCAGCGAGCGCTGCGCGAATGGCGAGTAAACCAGAAGCGTGGTACAGGCCAGCGCCAGTCCAAAGTTGATGTGGTGCAGCAGGAGAAATGGCGACAGCGCCCATAATTCGTCGAATACGAGCACAATTGGCCAAACCTTGAGCAGCTTTTGCCGCACTCCCGGCGGATGGAAGAGCACCGCGCACAGCAGAAACGCGCGTACCGGGATCAGGATCGCGGCCGTCGCAATCACCGTGCCGTAAACAACCGCTGCACGCGGCAGCGGTGAAAGCAGGCCTTCAATCTCAGCCAGGTTGCCGAGCGCCCCCACGTAAAAGCCGAGATACATGAGTTGGAAAAGAACGTAGAGCGTTTGCACAACCGCGTAGGGCGATTTGGGCAGGTCTTCTTCGCTGGCGAGAATTCCAAAGCCGGATTTGCCATCGTTCGCAGCTTCGGACGCTGGCCCGGCTTCGAAAATAACATCTCCGGTTGTGGCTTCTTCGTTGGGCATTTCCTGCCGTCCCGGCGCCACGACAATTTCGGCGCCGGTGATCCGTTCCACGGGCGCGATGAAACGGTAGCCGCGCCGCGCCAGCGTCTCAATAAACCGCGGGCTTCCGGCCGTGTCTCCCAGCGCCTCGCGAATCCGGTTCACAGCTGAGTTCACGCCGTGGTCGTAGTCAACAAAGGTACCCTCGGGCCACAGCTCACGCGAGATCTCTTCACGCGTGACAAGCCTGCGTGGCCGCTCCAGCAGCATCAGCAGCACCTGGAACGGTTGAGCGTTCAGCCGCACACGCACTCCCCGCCGCCGCAGTTCCCCCGTTCCTGCGTCCGCCTCGAACACTCCGAAGCGATAGCGCCGCTCTTGATTGGGCTCTGACATTGACTCGCGTTCAGTTTACTCGATGGAGAACTCGCTCAGCCCACCTTCAACGAAATGGAGAACTCCAGCTAACCCTTCTCCATGCAGCGCGTTGCGCCGTGACAATCATTCGAGCCGAAATGATGGCCCAGGTATTGCGCTGAACCGTCTCAAGGGGCAGAGTACACACCATGAACCGTGAGTCACCCCCGAAACGAAACGCGAGTTTGAAGGCAAGAGCTCAGGCTGGCGCCGCTGCCTTTCTTATGACCGCATCCTGGCTGGCTGTTTTTGTGTCGATCGCGGCGCCGCAGCCCGCAGTTGCGGGCCCTTCAGCCGAGGCCATTTCCGGCTTTAACTCATACATCGTCCGGCTCGAATCCCGGCTGGCCCGGCAGCACAGTTCGGCTGACGCATTCCTCGCTCCGTTTGACGCTACCCGCGTGCGCCGCGGCGAAGTGGTCATCGAGCAGCTCACGGCCAAATCCGGAACCAACCTTCCCGGGGCGATGCTCCACCACTGGCGCGGCACCACATTCGTTCCTGGCGCAACGGCCGCGGAACTCGAGAAGCTCCTGCGCGACTACAGCCGTTACCCAAAGGTCTACGCGCCCCAGGTCCTCACAGCCAAAGTGCTCGCCCAGGATGGCGACCACTTTCAGACCGCCCTACGCGTTAGCCAGAAGCACGTGATCAGAGTGGTGCTCGACACAACCTACGACATTTATTTCTTTCCCGCTGCTGCCATGCCTGACGCGCGCTCCGGCGTGCGCGGATACAACATCTCGCACTCTACACGGATCTCCGAGATCGCCTCGCCCGGCACGGCCAGCGAACGCGCGCTCGATGCGGGCCACGAGCACGGTTTTCTATGGCGGCTCAACACCTATTGGAGTTGGAAGGAGCGCGACGGCGGCCTCTATATGCAGATCGAAACGGTCTCCCTCACGCGTTCCGTCCCCACCGGGCTCGGCTGGGCGATCTGGCCATTCATCGAGAGCATTCCGCGCGAGAGCATGGAGTTCACTCTGCGCTCCACTGCCAATGCGTTAAGGCGTTCGCCGCAATCAGAAAGGACAACCCCATGAGCGCACTTGCATCCATGTCCACCAAATCCGGTTTCCACTCTGCCACCCGAATCAACCGCTCTTTGACCGCGCCCATCGAAAAACGCGCGCTTGAATGGATGGCCGTTCGCGCCCCGCGCTGGGTGACGAGCGACCGCCTCACGCTATTGGGCTTCTCCGCGCAGATTGCGTGCGGTGTCTCGTTCGCCCTTGCCCGCTATCACCGCATGATGCTCCTCGGCGTCATCGTGTGCCTGGCGCTCAACTGGCTGGGCGACTCGCTCGACGGAACGCTGGCCCGCGTGCGCCGTATCGAGCGGCCGCGCTACGGCTTCTACGTCGACCACATGGCCGATGTCTTCGGGTCAGTGGCTCTCATGCTGGGGCTTGGCTGCTCCGGCATGTTGCGTCCCGCGGTCGCGGTCGCCATGCTGCTGGCGTTTCTTGTGCTCGCTGCCGAGAGCTTCCTCGCCACCTATACACTCGCGCGCTTCCAGCTTTCACAGGGCCTGTTCGGACCCACTGAGATTCGCATCGTGCTGGCGATCGGCACGCTTAAACTCCTACGCAACCCCTGGGCCACAATCTTCGGCCACAGGATTCTGCTCTTTGATATTGGTGGATCCATTGCCGCATCGATGATGTTCGCCATGGCCGTGACGGTTACCCTTCGGCACATTCTGCAGCTTTACCGCGAGGAGCCGGTCAAATGAGATGGGTGAAAACGCTGATTCGATTGGGAAAGTTCAACCTGGTGGGCGCAGGTGGAGTGGTGGTGCAGCTTGTGCTGCTGTCGGTATTCAACCGTCTCGCGCCCGGCCATTATCTAGTGGCGACAGCAGCGGCCATTGAGATCACGCTGCTGCACAACTTCGCATGGCATGTGCGGTACACGTGGCGCGACCGTCGCGACGGTTCCGCACTCATCGTCCGGCTCCTTCGTTTTCATCTTGCGAATGGTATGGTCTCGTTCTTCGGCAACATTGCGTTGATGCGATTGCTGGTGGGGTACGGGCATCTGCCGGTGCTTGCAGCCAACGGAATTGCGATTGCTGGCTGCTCGATTGTGAACTTCGCCTTGTCTGACCTGTGGGCGTTCGCGCGGGTTCGGTCGAGTTGGGCCTGAACCGGTCCTGGCCGCCGCACAAAAAATCCCTGAAATAGCCGCGTCCAACAAATTCCATACAATATCTGCACTCCTCATCCGTCTTCACCAGTGGATGGAACAGCCGGTAAGCATGAGCCTTACGACCGAGCAGAACCGCCAGATCTCCGAGATCATTGCGGGACAGAGGTTGCGGCTACGCAATTTCATCCGCCGGCACGTGCCCACCGAGGCTGACGTTGAAGACCTGCTGCAGGACGTATTTCTGCAGGCGATCGAGTCCTACCGGTTGCCGGAACCGGTTGAGCAGTGGGGCGCGTGGATGTTTCGCGTGGCCCGCAACCGCGTCGTGGACTTTTTCCGCAGGCGGCGGGCGAGGGGAACGGAGGGAAACGCAGCAGCGAACGGCGACGATGCGGCGCGGTGGCCTGAGGACGATTTGCCCTCGCGCGAGGCCGGGCCGACCGAGGCTTATGCGCGGGCCGTTTTGCAGACCGAGCTCGATGAAGCGCTTGACGAGCTGCCAGCCGAACAGCGCGAGGCGTTTGTGGCCCACGAGATCGAAGGCCTGAGCTTTAAGGAGATTTCGGCGCGCACCGGGGTGAGCGTGAACACGCTCCTCTCGCGCAAGCATTACGCGGTGCTGCATCTGCGCCGCCGTCTGAGCGACATCTACGAGGAATTTGTGAACAAGGGAGAAGACTGAAATGAAAAACAGAATGCCGCGCAGCCTCAAGTTTACGCTGATCGCAATTGCGGCTCCGATCGTAATCGCGCTCGTCCTTTCACTCTTTGGATGGGTGACAATGAGCCTGTGGAACTGGCTGCTGCCGGGGCTCTTCGGATGGAAGGTCATCACTTTCTGGCAGGCCATTGGGCTGGTAATCCTGTGCCGGCTGCTGTTTGGCGGCATGAGAGGCCCGAGAGGCGGCGGCCCGCGCTGGCGCCACCGCATGGGCGAGCATTGGCAAAATATGACGCCCGAGGAGCGCGAGAAGTTCCGCCAGGAGATGGCCAGCCGCCGGGCCTGCTCGCGCGAGCCGGAGCCGGAAGCGAAACCTGACGCTTGATCGCACCGGGACTTACGTCGCAAATGGCCTGCGTGTCCCGAGGGTACAATTCCTCGCGCACAACCCGCAGGCAGCCTCCCGCCCGATGCGAAGCCAAGGCCCAAAGTGATAGCTTGCTTGAGTTGGACTCTTTCGGTCCGGCTGGGCAACTGGGGGCATCATGCAGCATCTGAATCGAGCGAGACTCATTCTGGCGGGCTTGGCGGCGGCCCTTATTCTTGGGCCGGCAGCGCTCGCCGCGGAGGGCCAGACAGTGCCCGCCAAACCACGGGCAACAAAGACGGCTGCAAGCCAGCAGAGCGAGCGCGACTGGTGGAAAAACGCCGTCATCTACGAGATTTACCCGCGCAGTTATCAGGACACGAACGGCGATGGCATCGGCGACCTGAACGGGATCACCAGCCACCTCGACTACCTGAAGGAACTCGGCGTCGACGCCATCTGGCTCACGCCCATTTATCCCTCGCCGCAGGTCGACTTCGGTTACGACATCTCCGACTATCGCGCCATCGATCCCCAGTACGGCACCATGGCCGACTTCGACCGCTTGGTTGACGAGGCCGGCAAGCGCAATATCCGCGTGATTATGGACATGGTGATGAACCACACGTCTGACCAGCACAAGTGGTTCCTCGAATCCCGTTCGTCGCGCACCAACCCCTATCGCGACTGGTATGTGTGGCATGATGGCAAGGGCGAAACCAAAACCAGCCCCGGCGAACCGCCCAACAACTGGCAATCCTACTTCGGCCATTCTGCCTGGCAGTGGGATGCCAAAACCCGCCAGTACTACTACCACAAGTTCTATGTCCAGCAGCCCGATCTCAACTGGCGCAATCCCGCGGTGCACGAGGCCTTCAAAGACATCTTGGCCTTCTGGCTGCAGCGCGGAGTCGCCGGATTTCGTTTTGACGCCATTACCGCGCTTTATGAGGATCCGGAGCTGCGCGACGAAGGCGTGGTGAAAGACAAAAACGGCAACCCGATCATCAATGCCTACGGCGATCCGCAGCTTGACGACTCGCGTACTAACAACCAGCCCGGTGTGCACCAAGTCATTGCCGAGATGCGCGCCGAGGCGGACAAATTCGACTTGAGATCGTTTCCGGGTGCACGCGTGCTGATAGGTGAAACTTATCTGCCTAACATCGCAGAACTGGCCAAGATGTACGGGAGCGTGGCGCATCCTGAGTTCGAGTTGCCGATGGATACGCAGGTTGGAATGATCAACAAGCTCAACGTGGCTACGTTCCGGTCGAAGCTGACCGACGTTGAAACCAGGATCGACGGCAACGTACCCCTGCTCTTGTTCGACAACCACGACAATCCGCGCATGGACGTGCGCTACGGCGACGGTGTTCACAACACGCAAATCGAGCGGGTCATCGCAACGGTGCTTTTTGCCTCGCGCGGCGCGGCGCTGATGTACTACGGCGACGAGATTGGCATGGTTACCACCCCACCCAAGACCAAAGCCGACGTGAAGGACCCCATCGGTATCACCGGTTGGCCCAAAGAAAAAGGGCGCGACGGCGAGCGCACGCCCATGCAGTGGAATACCGAGCCGAACGCCGGATTCACCACCGGATCCCCATGGTTGCCGGTACCGCCCAGCGCCGAGGAGAAGAATGTTGAGGTCGAGCGCAACGATCCTGACTCGCTCTTCAGCTGGTATCGCGCCCTCATTCGCCTTAAGAAGACCGTACCGGCCTTTGAGCACGGCGCCAACATCATGCTCGACACCGAAAACACGAGCGTGCTGAGCTGGCTGCGCCAGGCGCCCGGCATGCCGCAGGCGGTGGTCAGCGTAAACTTTACGGCGCAGCCGCAGATCGTCAATCTGCAGTCCGGCGGTTCGGGCCTTACTGCCGGCACCCTGCACACGCTCCTCAAGTCGCCCGGCGGAGTCGATCCCAAATCGCTCGACCAGATTGTTCTGGCCCCGTTCGGCATCTACATCGGCGAAGTGCAATAGGTGAGCGGCGGAGCGCATTCGAATCAGAGATCTGCGCCGCTGCACAGTCCATTCACCCGGTCAGCGCCGCAACTTCAGGGGCAACTTTCCGTCCAAGAGACTGGTGACGTCATTTATCCTAACCATCTCTCCAGTCATCAAAGAGGCCCAGACTGCGTTTCTCCAATTCCAACCTTTCTCGAGCGCCACGCGCTTCGCTTCGTTTTTCTGGACTGCCAATCTGCACGTGCGCCTTGCTGCTTGTCGTCGTTGCCGGCGCAACGAGGGCCCCTGCTCAAGCGGTCGCAGATCCGCCCGCTGCGTCCGCATCGTCGGTCCCGCTTCCTTCACCGTCAGGATCTGTTCGCGGGGTTGTGGAAGGCAAAGACGGCACAGTTTATCAGGGCGTGCGCGTCACGCTTACCAATGCCGGAGCCGAGCAGTCGCTCGAGACCGACGCCGACGGCGGGTTCCTTTTTAATGGAGTCACGCCGGGTCCATTCACGCTCAAGTTCGTTTCCCAGGGATTCGTGACGCAAACCACATCGGCAGAGCTTCAATCCGGCGAAGCCTTCAGTGTGCCGAATGTCGTGCTGGCCATGAAGGAATCAGTCAGCGAGGTTCACGTTTCGGCCGAAGAGCAGGAATTGATTGCCGATCACCAGATTCAGATCGAGGAGAAACAACGGGTCTTCGGCGTGCTGCCCAATTACTACGTCATCTACTCTCCCAACCCGATGCCTCTCACCACAAAACAGAAGTTCAGGCTCGCATGGCACGCCAATGTTGACCCATTCAACTGGCTGACCACGGCCGGTTTTGCGGGCATCGAGCAGGCCACCAACACTTTTCCCGGGTACGGCCAGGGCATGCAGGGCTACGGCAAGCGCTTCGGGGCCAACGCCGCCGATAACTTTTTCGGCGCCATGATTGGCGGCGCCATTTTCCCCTCGCTCTTCCATCAGGATCCCCGCTACTTCTACAAGGGTACGGGTACCATCAAGTCGCGGATCGGATATGCGCTCGCCAACGCCTTCATCTGCAAGGGCGACAACATGCGTTGGCAATTCAATTACTCCGGAATCCTCGGCGGATTGGCCTCTGGCGGCATCTCGAACCTGTACTACCCAGCCAGTGATAAGAGCGACGCGGCGGTCACATTCGAGGGCGCGGGCATAGGAATTGCGGGCACAGCCGTGCAGAATCTTTTTCAGGAGTTCCTGATTAAGAAGCTGACGCCGGGTGCGGGCAGGCAGGCGACGCCGTGATGGTGACTCCCATTTGTCGACACTTTACGGGATGAAAGCTGGCTGCCGCGAACAAATCTGGTCTGAATGACCAGAAATATGGTCTAATTTATTGGGAGATTACAGACGATGGCGCGGTGGCAGGTTCAGGAAGCAAAGACACGGTTCAGTGAAGTAATCGAGAAGGCCCAGAAAAAAGGCCCTCAGATCATTACGCGCCACGGAACCGAGCGGGCCGTGGTGCTCTCAATAGAAGAGTACCGCTCATTGACGGCGCATAAACCGAATCTAAGAGATTACCTTCTGGGTGGGCCGAAAGTCGACAATTTCGAAATTGAGCCGGACGGCGATACAGGCCGCGAGATTGAACTGTGAGCCCCTCGCCAGCTTACCTTCTCGACACAAACGTCCTCAGTGAGACCCGCAAGAAGAAAGCGGATGCCGGTGTAATCGCTTTTCTCAAGGCAGTTGATCCATCTTCGCTCTATTTGAGTGTTCTGACGATTGGCGAATTGCGCAAAGGCGTGGCTGCAAAAATGCGTAGGGACCCAATTGCGGCAAAGAGTCTTTCGGCGTGGTTGCAGGGGCTCGAGGTTGGATTTGCTGACCGCATGTTCGGCATCGATGCGGCTGCGGCCCGACTCTGGGGCGATTTGTCCAGTGATCGACCGCGTCCCGTGGTCGACACATTGCTCGCAGCGACTGCAATCCTGCACGGCCTGACCTTTGTCACGCGCAACACTCGCGATGTGCGAGGAATACGCGTAGCACTCCATAATCCGTGGATTGAATAGCCCCGCCGCCTTGCCCGTCCCCCATCCCGCATGTTTGACTGGTTCCCGTCACCAGGAGTGTTCTCATGTCCTACGTTCTCGCCCTCGACCAGGGGACAACCAGTTCGCGAGCCATCCTCTTCGATCAGAACGGCGCCATTGCCGCCGTCGCCCAGAAGGAATTTGAGCAGTTCTATCCGCAGACCGGCTGGGTCGAGCACGACCCGACTGAGATTCTCACCAGCCAGATGAGCTGCGCTGTCGAGGCGCTGGGTAAGGTAAACGCCCGGCCGCGCGACCTGGCGGCCATCGGCATCACCAACCAGCGCGAGACGGTGATTGTATGGGAACGCGCAACCGGCAAGCCCATCCACCCGGCGATTGTATGGCAGGACCGCCGTACCGCCCCCTTCTGCAAAGAGCTCGAGGAGCGCGGCCTCGCGGACACGGTTGCCAGCAAGACCGGCCTCGTGCTCGATCCCTATTTCTCGGCGACCAAGGTCCGCTGGATCCTCGACAATGTTGATGGTGCGCGCAGCCGCGCCGAGCGCGGCGAGCTTGCATTCGGAACCGTCGACTCCTGGCTCATCTGGAACTTGACGAGCGGCCACAAGCATGTGACGGATGTTACAAATGCCTCCCGCACGCTGCTCTACAACATCGTCAAAGGCGAGTGGGACAAAGAAATGCTCCGCATCTTTGACGTTCCGGAGCAAATCCTGCCGGAAGTAGTTTGGTCGAGCCAGCAGGTAGGTGAAGTAACCACGTCGCTTGGTCTGGCAGGCGCAAACATTGCGGGCATCGCCGGCGATCAGCAGGCCGCGCTCTTCGGCCAGTTGTGCTGGCAGGCGGGCGAGGCCAAAAACACTTACGGCACCGGCTGCTTCCTGCTGCAGAACATCGGCTCCCAATTCGTTCGCTCGCGCCACAAGCTCATCACCACGCTCGCCGCCAGCGCCCAGCCGCGCCGCGAGTACGCACTCGAGGGCAGCATCTTCATCGGCGGAGCAGTTGTGCAATGGCTGCGCGACAACCTCAAGCTCATCGGCGCCTCAAACGATGTTGAAGCGTTGGCCAAGACCGTCAACGATTCGGGCGGCGTGGTCTTTGTTCCCGCTTTTGTCGGCCTGGGCGCGCCGCACTGGGACCCTCACGCCAGTGGCACGCTTATCGGCCTCAGCCGCGGCACAACGCCCGGCCAAATCGCGAGGGCTGCGCTCGAGGCCATCGCCTTCCAGGTGGCCGACGTCCTGGACGCCGTGCACAGCGAAACCTCAACCCCACTCGCCGCGCTACGCGTCGATGGCGGCGCCGCGGTGAACGACCTGCTCATGCAGTTCCAGGCTGATATTCTCGGCGTGCCGGTCGTGCGCCCGCTCGTGACGGAGACCACTGCGCTGGGAGCGGCCTATCTGGCAGGCTTGGCGACGGGATTCTGGACCAGCACTGAGGATCTCAAGGCAAGTCGCGCGGGCGACGTGCGCTTCGAGCCGCAAATGAGCGCCACAGAACGCGCCGAGCGCAGCGCCCGTTGGCAAAAGGCAGTGGAACGCGCAAAACAATGGAACGTGTAGGAAATCGCGAAGCACGAATCACGAAGCACGGAAAGGCGTCACATGCAGCGTGACCAGATGATCCAGAAGCTGCGGGAGCGGTCAGCAACCGCCCACCCGTGGGACATCGTCATCATCGGCGGCGGCGCAACTGGAATGGGGGTCGCGGTCGATGCGGCCACGCGCGGATTCAGCGTGGCCCTGGTTGAGGCACACGACTTCGGCAAGGGCACGAGCAGCCGCTCCACCAAGCTGGTTCATGGCGGCGTGCGCTATCTCGAGCAGGGGAACATTCCGCTCGTCATGTCGGCACTCAAAGAGCGCGGCCTTCTGCGCCAGAACGCTCCGCACCTGGTTCATGACCTCGCGTTCGTGGTGCCCAACTACTCCTGGTGGGAAGCGCCGTTTTACGGCATCGGCCTCAAGCTCTACGACTTGCTCGCCGGCAAATACGGCTTCGGTCGTTCCACGCTCTTATCCAAAGAAGAGACTCTGGCCAAGCTGCCGGCACTCGAGCCCGAGGGACTTCTCGGCGGCGTGGTTTACTACGACGGCCAGTTCGACGACTCGAGGCTCCTCATCCATCTCGCCATGACGGCGGCTGACCATGGCGCAACCGTGGTGAACTATTGCCCCGCGACGGCTCTGCTCAAGGACTCCGAGGGCTACGTGAACGGCGTAGTGGCACGCGACGGCGAAACAGGCGAGGAATTCACGTTGCAGGCGCGGGTGGTGGTCAATGCCACCGGCGTTTTCACTGACTCAGTGCGCCGTCTCGCCGATCCCGGCCTGGAGCCCATGATGGTCACCAGCCAGGGTATTCATCTCGTTTTCCATCGCTCCTTCCTCGCCGGCGATACTGCGCTCATGGTACCGCGCACCAGCGACGGCCGCGTTCTGTTTGTCATTCCCTGGCACGGACACGCCGTGGCCGGAACAACCGACACTCCCGTCGACGAACCCAGCCTTGAGCCGCGCCCGTTTGAAGAAGAGATTGAGTTTGTGCTCGAAACAGCCGGCCGCTACTTCACGCGGCCTCCCAGCCGTGCCGACGTGCTGGCCGTCTACGTCGGGCTTCGGCCTCTCGTCAGCACCGAAGGCAAGGGTGAAGGCCAAACCTCAACCCTCTCGCGCGACCACGTCATCCACGTCGAATCCTCGGGCCTGCTCACCATCACCGGCGGCAAGTGGACCACCTATCGCCACATGGCCGAGGACTGCGTCGACCACGCCATCACTCTCGGGCGTCTCGACGATGCCGCCTGCGCCACAAAGAACCTCCACATTCACGGCTACGCTGCGGAACATCCGGCAACATTCCCGAAGCATCTTTCCGTCTATGGCTCTGACGCCGCAGCCATCGTCAACCTGGCCCAGGACCCCTCGCTCACCGCCCAGCTCAATCCCGCACTGCCGTACATCGGCGCCGAGGCCGTCTGGGCCGCGCGTAACGAAATGGCCCGGACCGTTGAAGATGTGCTCGCCCGCCGCACCCGCGCGCTCTTCCTTAACGCCCGCGCCGCATGCGAGATGGCCGAGCCCGTTGCCCGCCTGCTGGCCGCCGAATTCAACCAAGGCAGCGACTGGATTGCCGCGGAAGTTGCCCGATTCCATGCCCTTGCCGCGCAATACCAGGTCGCGTAACCCGCATTTTGCCCGCGATTGGAAAAACCAGGGTCCCGCGTGTCACTCTGGACATCTGATTGATTGCCGGGTCGCCCCCGGCCCAACAATCAAAACACGGAGGTCAACCATGGCGGCATGCACACATCTCGCTGAGTTCGACAAGAATGCCAAGGCCCGCAGCAAGGGTTGCGAAGAATGTCTGAAGACTGGCGACTCGTGGGTGCATCTGCGCCGCTGCCTCACTTGCGGCCACGTGGGTTGCTGCGACTCGTCAAAGAACCGCCACGCCCGCGCGCATTTCCACGAGACACAGCATCCACTCATCCAATCGGCCGAACGCGGCGAAAACTGGCGCTGGTGTTACATCGACGATGCGTACCTGTAAGAGCAAGTCGCTTCAGGCGGGAGTGTTGGCAGTTCGCGGTCGATTGGGTCCGATTCAGAGAGCAGTTTGCATTCTCATTGCGTAGCACTGTTATGATGCGGGGCAAGGTGGAGCGCTCCAAGCATGGAACATGCCGTGCCCTATTGGGCGCGGTGTGAGCCTCTCTGGGGTTACCCCAGGGGAACGTGAATAACTTGCCACTCCATCGCGCGATCTCCACTGCGCTCCCCCGCAGACATGACCGCGCCATGCACGACTCGTTGGAGTGCACCGCTGCAATACCAGAAGCCCAATCCGCAATTCTTGCTGGCGCTGGCGCGAACGATGCTCGCCGGCGAAGCAACGCCAAAGGCAATCGCCGAGCGGCTGCGTCAGTCTCTGGGCCGCGACTCGCAATGGATCAACGGGCTGGCAAAAAGATACGCGCAGGAGTTTGCCCGGGGCACTCGGCCACGCGCCAAGGCCGTAGTTGAATTTCTCGTCACCGATGCTGGTTTCAACGGCGCTTATGCGCGAAGCAAAGTGAAGCCAGCCGTTGTTGACCGCTTCTCGTCTCCAGCCGAGATGCTTCCAGTTCGCGCGGCGGCCAAGTGGGAGATCCCCGCGATTGAAACCGAGGGCGCGCTGGCCACATGGCTACGAGCTACCTCCGAAGAGCTGGAGTGGTTTTCCGATTTTAAGCGCTTTGGCGCGCGCAGCCGCGAAGAAAAACTGCGCCACTACAACTATCGCCTGTTGGCCAAGCCGGGCGGCAGCGTGCGACTGATTGAAGCTCCCAAGCAGCGACTCAAGCAGATGCAGCGCGCGATCCTCACCGGGATTCTCGAAAGAATTCCAGCTCACAGCGTAGCCCATGGGTTCGTGAAGGGGCGGTCGATCAAGACATTTGCCGCCCCCCATATCGGCCAGCACGTGGTGCTGCGCATGGACATGCGCGACTTCTTTCCGTCGATCCGTTCGGCGCGCGTGCAGGCGCTGTTTCGAACAGCGGGCTACCCTGAGCGAGTGGCCGACTTGCTGGGTGGGCTGTGCACCACAGCCACGCCGGGCCATGTCTTCAGCACAAAACTTGTCTCGAATCCGGAGTTCACAGCCGACCCGCTCGCCATGTTTCACGCATGGCAAACCTACGCCTATCCGCACCTGCCGCAGGGCGCTCCCACATCGCCCGCGCTCGCGAACCTGTGCGGGTATCGCGCCGACTGCCGCTTAAGCGGACTGGCGCGCGCGGCCGGTGCAACTTACACCCGCTACGCGGACGACCTGGCCTTTTCAGGCGGCGCAGATTTCGACCGATGCGTGGAGCGGTTTGCGATTCATGCGGCGGTAATCCTGCTCGAAGAGGGCTTTGAAGTGAATCACCGCAAGACGCGCGTGATGCGCCGCGGAGTTCGACAATATCTGGCCGGCGTGGTGGCGAACGAGCACTTGAACGTGATTCGCGCAGACTTTGATCGCCTTAAGGCCACGCTCACCAACTGTGCGCGCTTGGGGCCGGCGAGCCAGAACCGCGAAGGCCACGCAAACTTTGGTGCACACCTCGCCGGGCGCATCTCGTTTGTGCAAATGCTGAACCCGCAAAAGGGCGCGAGGCTCAAAAAGATCTTCGAGCAGATTGCGTGGCCGGAAGGCGAATGACTTCGGAGCCGCTTACCCCAGCTCCACCTCGATCGATTTCTTCTCCGCATCCAGCTTCACGATTTTGAAGCTGCGCAGCTGGCCCTCTGCCAGCGGCTCGGGCTTGGCTTCCTGAGCCGGCGCTTTGCCCTTCCATCGCGCCTTCAGCATCGACGAGAGCTGCGAGAGATCCGGCTTGCCCGGAGCTTGCGCCTCGACTGCCGGCGCAGCGGCCTTCGCCGCGCTCGCTCTGCCCACGCGGCCAGTCGCTCTTATTCCGTCGCCCAAATCAACCTGAAGCGCGGAGCCCTTCACTTCGACTACTCGCCCTGAGACGGAGTCGCCGGGCTTGTGCTCGGCGATGTACTCGTCGATGCTGGTCGGAATGAGCTGTTTCATCGAGAGCTTCATCTGCCGCTTTTCCGTGTCGATCGCCAGCACCAGCGCCTGCACTTTCTGGCCGGTGTGCACCGCTTCGCTGGGATGGTTGAGCCGACGGTCGGCCACAATCTCGCTGATGTGCACCAGGCCCTCAACGCCTTCGGCAATTTCAACGAAGGCACCGAAGCTCATCATTTTGGTCACGGTGCCAGTAACCTGCGAGCCCGCCGGATAGCGACGCTGCGCTTCAACCCACGGATCGGCAAGCGTCTGCTTCAACCCAAGCGCGATGCGTTTCTCTCCCGGCTTCACGGAGAGAATCACGGCATCCACGCGGTCGCCGCTCTTGAGCAGGTCCGATGGGTGGCGTACCTTTTTGGCCCACGACATCTCGGAGATGTGAACCAGCCCCTCGAGTCCCGGTTCGATCTCGACAAACGAGCCAAAATCCATGAGCCGTGTCACCGTGCCCGATACCCGCGCGCCAACCGGGTAGCGTTCGACTGCTGTCTCCCAAGGCTCCGGCTGAAGCTGCTTCAACCCCAGCGAAATCCTCTTCGTCTCGGGATCGATTCTGAGAATCTTCAGCGTCAGCTCCTGGCCCACGGTCAGCACGTCTTCAGGTTTGGCGATGCGAGCGCGCGAAATGTCGCTCACGTGCAGCAGCCCGTCAATACCGCCAATCTCCGCGCCGCCGATGGTCACAAAGGCGCCGTAGGGCATGATGGTGCGCACGGTTCCGGTCACCACGTCGCCCTCGTTCAGCGCTGCGCGGCGTCCCTCGAGTTCGGCGCGCGCCTGCTCCTCCAGCACCACGCGGCGATCCACGACTACGTCTTCATCGGTCGTATCGAGCTTGGTGATGCGGCAGGTAATCTGCTGCCCCACCAGTGCCTCTAGTTCGGCTGCGTCGCGCGTGCCGCTGCGGCTGGCCGGCATAAATGCCCGCACGCCCAAGTCCACGCTCAGCCCACCCTTCACCACCGCCGTTACGGTGCCGGCCACGGCGGTCTTTTCAGCAAATGCCCGCTCCAGGGCACTCCAGTCCCGCGGCTGTACCACCTTGAAGCGCGAAAGCTCGTAGTAGTTCTCTTCGTTGCGGCCGGTGATCGACACCGGAAAGCAGTCGCCCGGTTTTACTCCCTCTGCGTTGTTCTCAAACGCCGAGCGTGGCAGCACGCCTTCCATTTTGTAACCGATGTCGAGAATCACCTGGTCCGCGGAGACTGAAATCACCGTGCCCTCGAGCCTGTTCTGTGCGGCCCGATGCATGTGTGTTCGCTCGTAGTCGCGCAGCACGTCGCCGAAAGACTCCTCCGGCTCTTTGGGAACCTCGAGTGCCGGCGGTTCTTCCGCTGCCGGCGGCGCCGCAACCTCAACTACAGGCTCCTGGTCGTCAGTGGTCGCCGCCGCGGTTGCCGCGTTTTCAATCGCAACCGCGTTTACTTCGGTCTTCGTCGCCGGTTCCGTTGCGCTTGACTCTGCGGCGGCTTCGGTTTCGAGTTTCAGCGCCGTCTCGGCATCAGCGTTGGCGCCGGTCACGGATTCGATGGGTGTCTCGTCGCTCATAAAGGGTTCGGTTTCCATTGTTTCACGGCCAAGTGGCGCGGGCTTTCGAACTCCGCTGCAGCGTTCAAAATGAATGTTCTTTGAATCGCACAGGTCAATGTATGAGCCGTCACCGCTCCGCGCCTGGCGCGCCATTACGATGGGCGTTACGCGAAAAGAGAGCCAAGTGACAAAGAAACTCAAAGTCGCCGCATCAGGGATCATCGCGGTTCTGCTGCAATGGGCTCTCGCCATTTCTGCCTGGGGCGGATGGAGGCCTTTCTTCTCTCATCGCGCATTTATTGCTCTTGCGGCGGTCACCCTCGTCTTGATTGTGGTGGCGCCGTTCACCAGCGGCAATTTTGGCTCGGGCGTGAAGGAAGATCGCGCCAATCGCTGGTTCATTCCCGTTCTTATCTGCCTGGTGCTGCTCAATGCCTGGGTTCCCGCTTTCACTGATCGCCGCGGCTTTCTGACCATCGATGGCGATGGTACCCGTTGGCTGGGCGTGGTCCTCTTTGCGGCCGGCGGTTCGCTCAGGCTCTGGGCGATCTTCGTGCTGGGCCGGCGATTCAGCGGGCTGGTAGCCATCCAGGCCGGACATTCGCTTGAAACCAGCGGAGTCTACAGTTTGGTGCGCAATCCAGCTTACGTGGGAATGCTGATTCACCTGCTCGGCTGGGCGTTGGCCTTTCGCTCCGGTGCAGGGCTTGTGCCGGTCGCGCTCGCCGTTATCCCCGTCAGTGCTCGCATCCGCGCTGAAGAACGGCTGCTGCGCGAGCACTTCGGTGCCGAGTACGACTCATACTTCGCCCGCACCTGGCGGCTCATTCCCTGGGTGTATTGAAGGCTGTTTTACGGTCTGCAAACTCTTTTGCGGGCTTAACATTAATTCGTCGCCCGGAGAAACACGCATGGCAGCACAGAAAAATACACTGTGGATGGGCCTCATGATCGCTTTTTTTCAGTTCGCGCTGGCCGTTCTGGCCTGGGGTGGTTTCAAATCCTTTTTCTCACATCCTGCGTTCATCGCGCTGGTCGTCGTAACTCTGGCCATGATGGCAGTTGCGCCGTTCTCACGCGGCAGCCTCAGTGCGGGCGCAAAAGAAGACCGGGGCAATCGCTGGGTGCTTTCGGTCTTCACCGTTATCGCAATCCTGAATGCCTACTTTCCTCCCCTCACTGACCGTCTCAACTTTTTGACGATGGATGGCGACACGCTCCGCTGGGCAGGCATCGTTCTCTACGCTGCCGGGGGAGCGCTGCGGCTCTATCCCGTCTTTGTGCTCGGCAAGCGTTTCAGCGGCCTGGTTGCCATCCAGACCGGCCACACTCTTGAGACTCACAGCATCTACAGCCTCATCCGCAATCCCAGCTACCTTGGAATGATCATCAACTTGATCGGTTGGCAGTTCATCTTCCGCTCCAGCATCGGTCTCGTGCTCGTTCTGGCATTGTTCCTCACTCTCATCGCCCGTATGAACGCCGAAGAAAGGCTGCTGCGCGAGCACTTCGGAGCCGAGTACGACGAATACTTCGCCCGCACCTGGCGGCTCATTCCCTGGATCTACTGAACTCACCCCGATGTGAGGCGCCGCACCGCTCGTCCGCTGGACACACCCTCGCATGGCGAGCGAGAATGGGCACCGCAAGAGGGACCCGCCAATGAAGCTGAACGAAATCACTCGCCGGGATTTTGTGCGCCTCGGTACGGGTGCGGCCGTGGCTGCCGCCGCCGTCGCGCAAGCCGCTCAAACAAGTACGCTCACTGCGCCGCAGCACTCGTCTGACAGTCTGCCCGGTGGCCGCAAAATCCGCTTCGGCATCGTCGGCACCGGGATTCGGGGCTGCGATCTGCTGCGCTCGGCGCGCAATGTGCCCACCGGCGTGTGCGTTGGTTCGGCCGATCTCTACTCCACGCGCCTGAAAGCGGGCATCGAGGCATACGGCGCAAGCTTCAATACCACTGGTGACTATCGTCGCCTGCTCGACCGCAACGATATTGACGCCATCCTCGTCGCTACATCCGACCATCATCACCGCCTCGTCACTCTCGATGCCGTTGGCGCCGGCAAAGACGTCTACTGCGAAAAGCCCATGTCGCACACCGTCGAGGACGGCTTTGCTATGCTCGAGGGCGTTCAGTCGCACAAGCGCATCTTCCAGGCCGGCAGCCAGCGCGTCAGCTCCATCCTGTATCTCAAGGCCAAAGAGATTTACGACTCCGGCCGCCTCGGCGAGGTGCATGAAATCGATGCGCAGTGGAATCGCAACTCGCCCGGCGGCGCATGGGTGTATCCGATTGGAGACGACGCCAGCCCCGCAACCATCGACTGGAAGGCCTTCCTGGTTGACGCGCCGCAGGTACCCTTCGATCCCGTCCGCTTTTTCCGCTGGCGTTGCTTCGAAGACTACGGCGAGGGCCTTGGCGGCGATCTTTTCGTCCATCTCCTCAGCGGCATCCAGCTCATCACCGGCATCAATGCGCCGGCCGCGCGCGCCTACTCCACGGGTGGTCTATACCACTTCAAAGACGGCCGCGATTTTCCTGACTTTCTAGAGACCGTCTACGACTTCTCCACTCCCAGCGGCCCGGTTCACGTCAATTTGCATTGCAACCAGAACAACGATACCGACGACGAGCACATTGTGTTCTACGGAAAGACGGGCACCATGGTGATCACCGGGCGCTCTGTCACTTTTACGCCGCAGGATGTGCGTCCGCGCTTCGAGTCCTACGGCTGGAACGGCATGACCGAGGCGCAACGCCAGAAGGGAATGGCGGAGTGGAAGGCCGCGCATCCCGAGACGATGGCGCCGCTGCCCGAGGCGGAATCATTCACGTTGCCGCGGGGATACGATGATACTCAGGACCACATCGCTAACTTCTTCAACGCGGTGGTTACGCGCCAAAAAGTTGTCGAGAATGAGGTCTTCGGAAATAACGCGGCCATTGGATGCCACATGGCCAATTACTCTTACTTCCATCGTGCCATCGCTGCCTGGGATACGGCGGCAAAGAGCATCAAGGCGTAAAAGACAGGGAACGAGGGAACAAGGCAAGCTGAACAGACAGCGAGAGGGAGAAGCAGATGACGATTGCATCGCGCAGGGAGTTTTTGAAAGCGGCAGGAGCGGCTGCGGTGGTTGCGGGTTCAGGCAGGGCGGAGGCACGCACACTCAAGGTGCCGGTTGGTCTCGAGCTCTACTCTGTGCGCGAAATGCTGCCGAAGGACTTTCAGGGCACGCTCAACCAGGTTCACTCGGCCGGTTACGCCGTGGTTGAGGCCGCCGGTTTCTACAACCGGTCGGCCACCGACTTCCGCAAGGCCATGGATCAGGCCGGCCTGCGCTGCATCAGCGCGCACTACACGCTCATGCTGCTCAACCAGCAGCTCGACTCCATCATCAGCTACGCCAAAGATCTCGGCCTCGAATACATCATCTGTTCTTCGTCTGACGGAATGCACCGCGACCCGAACGCCCACGGCGTGCCCACGCTCGACGACTGGCACTGGAGGATCGATCAGTTCAACCGAATCGGTGCGACTGTGAAATCCGCCGGCATGACTTTCGGAATCCACAACCACACGCCGGAGTTCGCCACTATCGACGGCGTGCTGGTGTACGACGAGATCATGAAGCGCACCGATCCCAAATACGTCACGTTGCAGATGGACTGCGGGTGGGTCTACCTATCAAGCCACAGCCCGGCCGAGTTCATCGCCCGCGACCCCAGCCGCTTCCAGCTGCTGCACGTAAAAGACATGATCCGTGTGCCGGGCTCAGACGAGCCTGAAATGCCGGTGATGGGTAAAGGCAACATCGACTACAAGCCGATCCTGCGCGCGGCCACGCATCTCAAGTACTACTTCGTTGAGCAGGAGCGATTCGACGGCGACCCATGGGTTGAACTGCGCGCCGACGCCGACTACATGAAGAACTTCAACTTCTAAAAGCGGTGTTCCTCACTCCTCAACAAACGCTTTCAGCCGCCCGAGCGCCGCATCCCACTCGCGCGAGACGCGTTGAATATACTCTTCAATCTCGCTGAGCGGCCGAGGGTCGAGCTCGAACCGGCTCTCCCGGCCGGCGCGCACGCATCGCACCATCCCCGCGCGCTCCAGCACGCGCAGGTGTTTAGTAATCGCCTGCCGCGTCAGCCGCGAGTAGCGCGTAAGTTTGGTGATCGATGCCGCCTCGCCGCAGGCGAGCCGCGCCACCAGCGCCAGGCGCGTCTCGTCGCCCAGCGCGGCAAACAGCACCGCAGGCGCAGGGCGTCGGGTCCGCAATCTACGCATGTTCGCCAAGGTACTCCTCGATGTTCTTCATCTGCTGCTCCCAACCGCCTTCGTTGCCCTTGTACTTCTGCTCACGGCGGTCGTCAGGCAACTTGCTGAAGCCCGATTCGGTGACGGTCAGCAGCGTGCCCGCCGCCGTCGGTTCCAGGCGGAATTCGACGAGAGTCCTCGGCTCGCCGGTGTAGTCGGGCTGGTAATGTTCTTTGGCCAGCGACTTAGGATGCGCCCAGGTGTACGAGAAAAGCCGCTCCGGAATCATCTCCTCAACCTTCGCCTCAAAGACTACGTGCTCGAAGCCGGGATGCAGCACGTTTCCGCGCACAGTCGCACCCACCGCGAAAGGCTCGGTCAGCGCAACCCGGAACCACTCACCGAACTCGCGGAAGTTGGTCAATGCCCGCCAAACCCGCGCCACCGGCGCCTTCAGCTCAATCCGTTTTTCAATTCTGTCAGGGATCAAAACGCTACCTCCAGGTTGCATAATACCGATGTCGGTCTAAAAGCGCAACTATTTGGTTGCAACTTTTTGTCGACAATCCCGGGCCTGATGGAGGCGCGAAGCTTACCCCGCGCCCCATCGGCTACTCTGAATCCATGAATGTATTCGACGAAAAGCGCGCCGAGCTTGAGCGGCACGAGTTCATGATGGGCACTGAGCGCGGCCGGCTCGCCGTCGCCCTCGACCTGCTGACCGATTCTCTTATCCTGGTTGGCCAGCACGGGGTCTATTGCAGCTCGTCCCGCAATCCCTCCAAGCCCTCACTCGATCTGCAGGCAGTCCTCAGCGGCATGGAGGGCGCCAAAACCCTCATCCAGTCGGTGATGGAAGGGCTGCGGAAAGACAGGGAACAGGGCGTAGGGAACAGTAAATAGGGAATAGGGAGCAGCAGAATCCATTAGCGACAAGCTGGCAACTGAACCCTGATCCCTGAGCCCTGTTGTTAGTGCCGCGCGTGCGGCGCCACAAATACCACCATCCGCAGCAGGACGATCAGCACCGCAACAACTGCAAGAATCGTAATCAGCACGGCCGGGCCAAACTGCCCAGCCATCTTCTCACTGTCTCTGGCCTTATGCCTCATAACCACGTACCTCGAAGCCCGCACATCATCTTACGCCGATTTCCGCCACAAAACCGTGGTCCCGGCCCTTAAACATGAATACCCTCCAGCATGGCCGGAGGGTATTCGCGCTGAATGCTGAAAGCCAAAAACTGCTTTTACGCCTCCGCCGTTCTCGTCGGCTTTGAGCCCCAGAATCCGTAGAAGGCGATGTAGAGGTAGCACACCACAGGAATGACGAGTGCCAACTGATAACTGAAGTGGTCGGAGCACCATCCGATTGCGACCGGAATCAACGCGCCGCCCCATACGGCAGTCATAATCAGCCCCGATCCTTTGCTGGTCATCGGGCCCAAGCCAGCGATGCCGAGTGTGAAAATGTTCGGGAACATGACCGAGTTGAAGAACCCCGCGAGGATGAGGCTCCCGATTGCGACGTAACCCGGAGAAACGATCGATATTACAACGAGGGCTGCGGCCGTGACGCCAAATATCCCCAGCAGCCTTCCTGCTTTTATCTTGGTCATCATCCACGAACCGAGCAATCTGCCGACCAATGCTCCCAGCCAATAGAAAAGGACCAGCTTCTGAGCGGTTTGCACGGACAGTACGTTTAGGCCGCCGCGCTTGTCGTCGCTGAAATAAAGCACCATTGCGGTAGCCAAACCCACTTCAACACCCACATACAGGAAAATGCCCAATGCGCCGAGCACCGTGTGCCGGTAGTTCCAGATGCTGCGCTTCAGCACTTCATCACCCTCTTTGCCCGGCCGGAATTGCCTTGTGGCTTCAATATGAGGCAGGTGAAGGAAAGCCACTGCGAGGCCCAGCAAAACCAATCCAAACGCGATAATCAGATATGGCATCCGCACCGTGTTTGCGATCGACATCTGATAGGCGTGTTGTGCCGCGGCGCTCTCGCTTGCCACCACAGCGGGGTCGAGCACAGTCGCGGTCAGGATGAATGTTCCGGCGATCCACGGTGCAATCGTACCGCCCAGCGAATTGAGCGCCTGCGCCAAATTCAAGCGGATCGGTGCCGTGTCTTCAGGCCCGAGGATTGAGACGTACGGATTCGCGGCCGTTTGCAGAGTTGAGACTCCGGCGCCAACCACGAAAATCGCAGTGAGGAAGAGCGGGAATGAAACGGCCTGGGCTGCCGGAAGAAAAAGCAGCGCACCCAGTACCTGGATGAACAGTGAGACCACCATGGTCCGCTTGTATCCGATCGCTTCAATCAGGCGTCCCGCGGGCGCCGAAAACACAAAATAAGCAGTAAAGAAGGCACCGTTAGCCAACATTGCCTGCCAATTCTCGAGCTTCTGGATTTCAAAGATCTTCTTCAGGTCAGGTACAAGACCCATGTTCAGGTTGGTGATGAACCCGAACATGAAGAACAACACCGCTACCGCAAGAAACGGTACGAAATATCCCGGTGACGTGAGCGCGCCGGAATGCTTGCTATCAGCTGCCATAGACCTTGATTCCCGCTTTCTTCAAATTCGAATCTCTGCCCTCACCGGGCAGCGTTCTTGCACGAAGTTCATTGAAGGCAACGGGCACGAGACGGCACACCCAGGTTGATCGTTATCATCCGCGAAAAACCGGCCTTCCTGCTGCACACATCACTATACGGCAACCCGCATACGCGTGAATATCAAACCCGCCTCATTCACAGGCACCCTACCCGCTTCGTCCTGATTTCCGCTATGCTTCATTGAAAGCGAGGAAAGACCGATGCCGATTGCGATGCTGAGCGGTGCGAGAGTCAAGAAGGTTTTGGCAGCTCTTGAAGGCAACTGGCAAGCCGAGATGGAGGGGTACCACACCTACACCGCCCTGGCCGACCGCGATACCGACCCTGTACGGGCGCAGGTGCTGCGCCATCTGGCCCAGGCTGAAATCGAGCACGCCGCGCTGTGGGAGGGGCGCATCAAGGAACTGGGCGGCCAGACGCCGGCCTACGCCGGCGGCCCTGCCGGCGAAGCTAATTCCCTGGCCAACCGCGCCGGCGGCATCCGCATGGCTCTCCGCCGCCTCGAGATTGAAGAATCCCGCGACATCGCCCGTTATGGCGAGCAGCTCAAGGCCCTCGGCGACGAGGGCTCCATCGCTATCCTCGAGCACGTCGTCGAGGACGAGAAAGAGCACTACCGCGAGCTCGGCTCACTCCTCCGCGGCCATTACCAGGCCCCGGCGGGTGCACCCAAAATCGATGCCAAGGCCGTCCTGGACGAGATGCTTGCCAAGCGAAACCAGGGCCGCAAACAGCCCGGCGCGTGGATCGGCGACGCTATCTACGGCGTCAACGACGGACTAGGCGCCATCTTCGGCATCGTCTCCGGCGTCTCAGGCGCAACCTCCGGCGACTCCAAATATGTGCTCCTCGCCGGCCTCTCCGGCATGATCGCTTCGGCGCTTTCCATGGGCTCGGGCGCATACCTCGCCGCAAAAAGCGAGCGCGAAATCTATCACGCCGAAATCGCCCGCGAGCGCGAAGCCATCGCCATGAACGGCCCTGAGGCCCGCGAGCTGCTCTCACTCTACTACCAGATGAAAGGATTGCCCGAGGCCGACGCAATCCATATGGTGAACCACATCGCCAGCGATCCAGAGCAGCTTCTCAAGGCTCTCGCTAGCGAGCGCCTCGGTTCAACCGAAGAGTCGCTCTCCAACCCCATCGTCTCGGCCAGCTCCGGCGCGCTCTCCACCGCCGTGGGCGCCATCATCCCGGTTATTCCCTTCTTCTTCATGCAGGGAATGCCGGCGGTCATCGTCGCGGCTATCGTCTCGCTCGCCGCCCACTTCGCCGTGGGCGCGGCCAAGTCGCTCATTACCGTCCGTTCATGGTGGTCCTCGGGACTCGAGATGACCGTCGTCGGCGCGCTCGAGGGCGCGGTCACCTACGGCATCGGCATCCTGCTCGGAAAAGGCGGCATGTAGTGGGCGCCCTCATTCCACTTGGCGACGCCTCGCGCCGTTCGCGCATCTCCGCGGGCGTCACCATCTTCTTCATCATCATCAATTCCTGGGTCTTCTTCCTCGAGATCCTCGGCGGCAACCGATTCGTGCACGCCTGGTCGGTCATTCCCATCCGCGTCACCCACGGCCACCACGCCGTCACGCTGCTCACGTCAATGTTCATGCACGCCGGCTGGATGCACATCATTGGCAACATGGTTTTCCTGTGGGCGTTCGGGCCGGCAATGGAAGACGTAATGGGCCACCTGCCGTACCTTGTCTTTTATCTCTCCGGAGGCGTAGTCGCCATGTGCGCTCAGGTGCTCGGCGACCCCAACTCACGCATCCCCTGCCTGGGCGCCAGCGGAGCTATCGCCGCAGTCATGGGCGCGTTCATCGTCACCTTTCCGCGCGACCGCATCCGCACCCTGATCTGGTTCGTCATCTTCATCCGCGTCACATACATTCCCGCGCTCTTTCTCATCGGCTTCTGGATTCTCACCCAGCTCTTTCAGTTCGGCCTCATCGCAAGCGACGTTCAAACCGGTGGCGTTGCCTACCTCGCCCACATCGCCGGATTCCTCTTCGGCGTCGTCCTCGCCAAACTATTTGTCGATAAGCGCCGCATCGCGCTCCTGCGCAATCCCTGGGGCTATCAGTACCCGCCGGAATGAGCGCAGGAGGGAGCAGGGGCTTCAAACCCCTTTCCTTTTCCTTACCCAACTGCGAAACGCATCGTGCGGCTCCAAGTGCAGCCGGCATCCGGCGAGGAGCGGGGAGTCGGCTTGAACAGGCCGCATATCTGGGATCTCGAACGCTCACCGAATCTGGACGGGGTCCTCGTCGATCAGTGGAGCGTTGCGCTCACCGGCGGAGATCTGCCTGAGACCGTGGGCCTACTTGCGGCAGTGGCGCTGTCGGCGTGCGTGGCTCCGGCTCTGCGGGCGGCGCGCGTGGATCAGATGACGGCGTTTCGGTGTGAGTAAGGCAGGGTGCGGATTTGTGGTTGGCCCACTACTGCTTGTCCACATCCACGTAATACAAATCCGTTGCCACCTGGAACTCATCCTTGGTGATCGGCGATTTCATCCACTGCCACTCCGTTGTCTTGGGATGGATGACTTGCCAGTGGTCCGGCGTGCCCACGCGCACCGGCATGGCGAAGCTCTCTTCATCGGCGTCCCATTTGTACATCACCAGCTGCGGCGCCTCGCCAAACAAGAGCTCAAGCCGCGGAATGTGGGCGTGCCGCAGATACTGGTCGAAGATCGGCGTCAGGTCCATCCCCGAATGCTGGTTAAAGTAGCTCACCACCTCGGGGGTCATGATGTTCTGGTACTTGTACCGCTGATAGAAACCGCGAATCAACGCAAACCACTTGGCATCGTCGTCAATCACGCTGCGCAGGGTGTTCAGCATCAGCGCCCCTTTAAAGTACTGGTCCTCGGTCGGTTCGGAGTTCACTTCATGCTCGGCGATGATCGGCCGCATGTTTACGATCTTGGGTTTCAATCCGTTCAGATATTTGATGCCGTCGGCCTTGCTCCATCGGTACTCCACGTATAGGCCTTCGAGATAAGTCGCCCACCCCTCGTGGATCCACATGTCCGACTCATCGTCGGCGGTAATGCTGTTGCCGAACCACTCATGCGCGCTCTCGTGGATGATGATGAAATCGAACTTGAGGCTGATGCCCACGCCGGCCCAGTCGCGTCCCAGGTAGCCGTTCTTGAAGAGGTTTCCGTACGCCACCGCGCTCTGGTGCTCCATGCCCGCGTACGGCACCTCGATCAGTTTGTATCCATCGCGCGCAAACGGATACGGTCCGAAGTAATGGTCGTAGGCCTTCAACATCTCGGGCACTTGCGCAAACTGTACCTTGGCCTTGTCCAGATCCTCGGGCAGCACAAAGTAGTCGAGAGGAATGTCGCCGAGTTTCTCGCCCCAGTGCACGTAATTGCCGATATTCAGCGCCACATCGTAGTTGTTGATGGGATAGCTCACGTGCCAGTCCCAACGCGAGAAGCCGTCGCCAAGGTCGGTTTTGCCCACAAACTTTCCGTTCGACACATCGGTAAGGCCGTTGGGTACGGCCACGCTGATGTCCATGCTTTCCACTTCGTCGCGCCACTGGTCTTTGTTCGGCCACCACACGCTCGCGCCTTCGCCCTCGCACGCCGTGTTGACCCAGTCGTGGCCTGACGTGTCCTTTTTGAAGGTGATGCAGCCGAACCGACCCTCCTCCGGCGGATTGCCCGAGTAATAGAACTCGATCTCGTACACCTGTCCCGCGTGCAGCGTCTCAGGAAAGTCAATGAACACGGCACCGGTGTCACGCTCATATTTGAGGGGCGCGCCCTTGAACAGGATTTTGTCGATGTTCAGCTTCTCGCTCAGGTCAAGCTGGATACGCGTCCCATCCTTCAGCATCTTGAAGCGGATGGTGTTTTTGCCGCCGATAAGCTTCTTCGCCGGATCGACGCGAATATCCAGGTGGTAATAGAGCAGATCGTTGTTGGCGCGGAATGGCCCGTACGCTCCACGCAGAAAATCGAACCGCGTGGGTATGGTCGGAGCCATATCGATCGGCCGTATGGGCGGCTTAGGTCTTGATTGCGGCGGCTTCTGCTCAGTTGAAGCGGGCTGCGCCGTGGAAGTTTGCGTGACCGCAGTCTGGGATCCCTGAGCGATCAGTGATGCTCCACCAAATGGCAATGCCAAAAATGCCAGGAGAAACAGCCTTCGACTTGCGACGCTACAAATCTCTCGAATTTGCATGAGACATCCTAACCTATCGATCTGAACCTGTTGACCTCGCCGGATTACAGCAACCTGACCTCGTTTACTCTTCGATCGCCCTGCGCAACCGGGACGCGTGAGCATAGCGGTCCAGCAGTTGGCCTGATTGTTGCCTACGGTTGACGTCGCGTCGCGCAGCAAGATGGTTGGCTGGCTTCCCATACGACGGTTAGCACGTAAATTAGCACCTCTGGATGTGCGTTTTACCCGTAAATGATACAAACCATTACGCTCTATCCATTCAATCGATTTGCATCCTTTATCCCTTTTTCGTTTTACGTGTGTAAGCGCAACTAACACTGCATCTTGCGAGCCACTTGTAAATTTATCCCCGTCTTACCTTTCTCTCTGTCTCGAACGCGCATTTAATGCCAGATGTTTCCGGGACACCTTCTGCCAGCATTCGCCTGTGAAAGATCGGGCGTCAGTCGTTTGCGGGACCCGGATCCGGGAAGAGATCGCGAGATTGCCTTGATTTCTCGACAGAAATGCGCGAGCTCCATGGAAATGGGCCAACAGGAGCAGGCGGCAACACGAAAGAGCAAGCGCTGCACAGGCATCGGGGCGGGGAACGTCGCGCAATTGCCCGCACACATCGTGCGGTCCATTAGGAGGAGTTGACGATGATTTGGAAGAGGATTCTAGTTGTTCTGTTGCTGGCGGCGTTTGGGGTCGCGGGAGCGCTTCACGCGCAATCTGACCGCGGCGCCATCACCGGCACTGTCAAGGACGCATCCTCGGCTGTGGTGCCGGGTGTTGAGGTCCGCGTAACCAACCCAGCCACAAATGAGACGTGGACGGCGGCCAGTGACAACCTCGGCATCTACCGGGTTGAGAACCTGCCCGTCGGCACCTACACCGTGAGTTTTGCCAAAGCTGGTTTCAAAAATCTCGACCGGCCCGGTGTTACGCTGCTCATCGGGCAGGTGGCCGAGATCGATGCTTCGCTGCAGGTGGGCGGAGCCACCGAAACCGTCGAAGTCTCGGGAGCGCCGCCGCTCCTGCAAACCCAGGACTCGACGGTATCCAGCAATCTCGACAGCCAAGCGGTTAGCGAACTGCCGTTAAACGTGCAGGGCAGCCGCAACCTCTCCAACTTCATCTTTGCTTACGTGCCCGGCGCCGAAGGCTCCGATTACAGCTCTCACATCGATGGCGGCATGGCTCTCACCAAGGAAGTGCTGATCGACGGCACCTCGGCGGTTTCGCAGCTGGGCGGATATATCTCGGAGTCGCAGCCTCCAATGGAGGCTGTGGAGGAGTTCGAGACTGACACAGCCGGTATCAGCGCCGACGCGGGACGTTCCGGCGGCGGCGTGTTCA
>Ga0335074_10001759_pt1 | contig 29247 bp, 27 predicted proteins | sample Lox_Sample_23_FD_206715 | JGI IMG/M metagenome (GOLD analysis project Ga0335074, IMG submission 206715) | Soil microbial communities from Loxahatchee National Wildlife Refuge, Florida, United States - Lox_Sample_2.3 | ecosystem: Environmental > Terrestrial > Soil > Wetlands | place: USA... | reverse complement strand
GCAAAGATGGTCACCTGGTAATCCGTCTGCCCGATGGTAGTCCCGCAACTGATGATGTCGTTGCCGACGATCGTCCCGACCAGGTTGCCGGCGACATTGGGAACCATGGTCAGGGTGGCCGGCACCACCACGGAGGATCCCGCCACCAGCGGCAGGTTGTTGCCGCAGTTCTCCAGCACGAACCGGACGCTGCGGTTGGAAGTCTGGATGGCGCCCGTCAAATCGGTAATCTGGCCGCTGATGACGGTGGCGCGCGAAACGCAGGCAAGCAGAAGAAGACAGAGCAGAGTCCGGGTAGAGAGTTTCATGGTGTTTGGATAGGAAGCCCAGATCGGTCATCTCGGCATTTCGCTCCATAACCGGCAAGAACTTCTTCCCAGACCAGGTCTTCCGCGACGCTCGCAAGCTAGCCGTGCGTCCGTGCCCCTCCGGCACAGCAAATTTCCGGCTTCCCGAGGCGCTCCCGGATTCCCGCTCCGAGAGAATACAGAGAAGCATTTGTCAGCAGAAGGCTATTTGCTTGTAATGAGATACGGGAGGTTCAGAACCGGGAAGGGGAAGTTGCGCGCCCCAAATCGTCTAGCCCTTCCCGGATTCCGCGAACGAGGTTTAGACGATCCCGGCCTAAGGCCAAATTCCCGAGTAGCTATACTAGGAACGCTATAGAGGGGTAATTTCTCCGAAAGCCCCCAAATCTATGAATACTGTGGCAAATGTCAACACTCCGGTAGACGCAAGCTGGGATTTGATCGCGCCGTTGCCGGATTCCGGTCCTTCGCGAATTCCAACGGATTCCTATGCCTCCAGTGATCACCCCAATCCGGCCACTCATGATCACCCTGGATCCGGCCAGCGGATGGTACCTCTACATGGCCGCGACGGACGCGACGGCCAGACGCTTGCCCCTCAATGTCGTAAGCCCAAGAACCACAAAGGAAAAGGACGAGCGACAGAACAACAACTGGTTCTCGGGAAGAAGGAGACCAGCAGAGCCAACGCCTCCGGGTTTTTCGGGTGGCCGGCTTTGAGATGATCACCGGGGACTTAGAGGCATCCCTCGCCAAAACATATGAATACGGTTGCCAAATTCCGACATTTTATTGGACGCCGTTTCCGATCTGATCGCCGCCAAAGTGGACCGCGAATGGCGAGATCCGACCGTGAAGGCGGAAAAACCCAGAAACGGCTGTTGAACGTCGAGGAAACCGCTGTGTATCTGGGACGGACCAAGGAAGCTTTTCAGCATTTGAACGCCGCCGGTAAACTGCCGGTCGTCAAGCCGGACCGGCGCGTTTTTCTGGACATTAGGGACCTGGACCAATGGATCGAGCAATGCAAAATTCAATAACGGATCTGCCTGTGAGAGTCTGTCCTGCCTGCCAAGGCATCTGGTTTCGGGAAGCGACTCTGAATGCGTTCGGGAGGGGGCCATACGGAGCCGCACCCGAACCGGTCAGCCGCATGCCCATGACGGTTTTGATCTGCCTTTGCGGCACACCTTTCCGCCCGCCGATAGGAGGCCTCCGCGGAGGGCGTACACCGAACCTGGAACTGTCGCAGTTCCTGCAGAATTTGAATCGCGCCGAAGGGTATCAGAAATCTTGCCATGATCTGTCGCGGCATGCGCAGCAAGCCGCTCAGCACTTCGCCACCCGAGAGGGCTTGCAGCAGGTTTGGATCAGGGCCGCCGATGTCGAACAGCAGATAGGCCGGGTTTTGGCTTCCCGGGGCGCTCGTAGTCGACACGGCCGCCACTGGCGCATGCCCAAACGGCAGGCTTGCACCAAATCCAAGGGGCGTGACTGGTTGGCGGTGGCGGTGCAGAAGTGCGGGTTAACCTTCGACGAGGCCCGCGCTGTAGTGGGGGCTCTGTTCGATGCCGTCACCCAGCGACTCCAAGCCGGCGAGTCAGTGGCCACGCCGCTGGGTGAATTCTTCGTCGAACCGCGCGGTGAGCCGTATTTCCGCATCCGCTGGGGGAAGTTGCAGAAGATGAACCGGAAAGCCAAGCGAGTCGTTTTCCACCCGGCCCGGAGTTGATCACGGAGAGGACGCAATGGATGAACAACCCAACGGCCTGACCTGCCCCCAATGCGGGTCGACGCAATTCTTCGCGGCGTCGTTCCAGCGATACTGCGGATGGCGTACCTCCTCGGCGCCGGGAGGGGAGTTGAGCTCCCAGGGCAACGCCATTGTGGCGCTGGTTTGCCTGTGCGGATACCCGGTGGAGACGACCGGGATGGGCTGCTTGCCACCCGAGGAAAGGAAAACGTTTCAACGTTCGCTGGAGAGAGCCCGCCGCTATCGGGAGGCAGTCGAACCGGAAAGCGTCGAGGACAGCCTCCGCGCCGCTTTCGCCCAGCGCAGTGAAGTTGAGACCACCATTCAACAGGTCGCTCAGTTGCACAGGATAATCGAAGGGATTATCAAGGACTCCGACCCCACTGCCCTAACAGGATCGGGGTGAAAGATGAGCGGATCTTCGTAATTACCGGCTCTGGCTACCAACCCAGCCTGGGCTATCAAACTCAACCTACCGACGACCGTAGAGTCGCTCAGCCTGGCGCAGCATCGCCGATCGATGCTCACCAGCCAGACCACGGAGCAATCGTCGTGAACACAGAGAAAGAAATCCTGGACGTCAAGGGGGCCGCCCGAGTGTTGGGCTGCTCGCCCGCCCACGTCTCGAACATGCTGAACGGAAAAGTGGAGGGTGTTCCGCCCATACCGCACGTCCGCGCCGGCCGTTTGCGGTTGATCCGGCGCGCGGCTCTCATGCGCTGGTTTGAGGAGCAGGAGGAGGCCTCCAAGGGGAGCGTGATGCAGTGATAATATTGAACCACCCCGGATCAGTCGCTCCTGTTGGACAGGAGCTCAAATTGAAGAAAAGACGTTTTCAGAAAGGCAGCCTCCAGCAGGTGAGGCGCGGAAAGGCGAAGCGATGGATCGTTCTCTATTACAACGCGGAAGGAAAGCGCCAGTACCACACTCTACGTGGCGCCGGCGGTATGACCAAGAGCCAGGCGGAGAAGGAGCGCGATGAATTCATGCACACCGTCAACGGCTGCGAGGTACCCGACGAGGGGGGCCTGCGGCCCGTGCTGTTGCGGGAGTTCATCGAACAAAAGTTCCTGCCGTTCCAGCGGGGCAAGTGGAAGGGGTCCACAGCGGGGACGTCCGAGAACCGAATCCAGCACCATATTGTGAAGGACATCGGCGACTTGCAGTTAAGGATTTCTCGCTGACCTGGCTGCAGGCGTTCCTCGACCGGAAGGCTACGGACGGACTCTCGTTCTCCGTGGTCGACCACCTGCGATGGGACCTTAGCGCCATCTTTGAGATGGCGGTCGCGGAGAAGGTGATCGATGCCAAGCCGGCGACGCGCCTGTATACGCCGAAACATGCGCCCAAGGGGCAGACGCGGGCGATGTCGGTGGAAGAGGTGAAGACAGCACTGGAGGCGGTCGAACTCCGGGAGCGGGTTCTGCTGCACATGGCGATCTTCTCAGTTTTCCGCCCGGGGGAAATGCTCGCGCTGCAGAGGCGCCACGTGGCAGCCGATGGCTCGGCGGTGAGGGTCGAACAGCGGGTATACCGCGGAGTGATCGACAGCCCCAAAACAGACCCGTCCAGGCGGGAGGTGGCCATACCGCCGATGACAGCCGAACTGCTCCGGGAATGGATGGAGTCAGCCGTGGGCCCGGAGCCGGAGGCCTTCGTATTTGCCGGCGAGAAGGGGACGCCGTTGGGTGACAGACGGCTCCGAGAACGTGAACATTCTTGGGCTGAGTCGTTCTATACTGTCCATTCGGTATCCAAGAATATGCGGGTCGCGACTGCGACAGAGCCAGATAATCAAAACAATCGTCGCTACAACGGCCCCAAATACCGTAGATATCATGCCGAAGGGGTCCATTTTCGTCCGCGGCTCCCTCGCCTCCATGCTATCAATCGCCGATAATGGTTTTTCAGATGCCCTCCCCCAACAATCCCTTCCGCGCGGTTCATCACCCTAGGTTTCTGGCGCTTGTTCAAACACGCGCCTTTGGTCCGCGGGCTTCAGGAATTCGATAGCGCCCCCAGACCACTTTTCAGCCGCGGCGAAGGTCAACTCTTCAAAGAAGGCAAAGGCGGCATATTGGCGCGGCCCGCTGGTTCGACTCTGGATATAGGCTACTGTAACCTCAGCGTTGGCTGTAGGAAGGATCTCGTTCAGCGTGCCATCCTTCGCCCAAAGCCAGATCACTCCCGGCGCGGCCGGCGGATTGAAAGCCCTGATCGGCTGTTTCCATCGGTTAGCCGCGGCCTTCTTTGCCAGAGCTTCACGTTGAAATGGTGTCAAGTTGACTCGACTATTTCGGCCGCCCTTGCGTCCTAACGCCACTGCGGCGGGATTTTTTCGGTGTGCCATCAGCTAGATTATATGCACAGCGCTGTGAAAAATCAACTTGACATTATGCACAGCGGTGTGCATAATAGTTGTAGGTGAACCGAACATGAACGCAATCGGCTACGTCAGAGTGAGCACCGAAAAGCAAGCGGACTTCGGGGTTTCGCTGGAAGCCCAACAGGAGAAGGTCCGGGCCATGGCCGTAGTTCAGGGTGCGGAACTCGCCGAAGTCATCATCGACGCGGGCGAATCGGCCAAGTCCCTGAACCGTCCGGGCATGGTCAAGCTGTTGGCCGTGGTGGACTCCGGCGCGGTGGATACCGTCATCATTGCGAAGTTGGACCGTCTCACCCGAAGCGTAAAGGATCTGGCCGAACTGTTGGAGCGGTTCAACCGGAGCGGGGTATCCCTTGTGAGCGTGGCTGATGCGCTGGACACCCGGAGCGCGGCTGGCAGGTTGGTGCTCAACATCATGGTGAGCGTTTCGCAGTGGGAGCGGGAAGCCATCGGCGAGCGGACGCGGGATGCCATGAGCCACAAGAGGGCCAACGGGGAGCGCGTGGGAACGGAGCCTTTTGGTTATGATCCGCCGCGAAGATCCGGCTATACAAGTCTTCGCCATGGCTCGTGGGCAATGGCTCGCCTTCGATCAGCCGAAACGTGCGCCGGCCATGTTCGAGCCTCTCCGCACGAAGAAACAGAGCCATCTCCATCTTTGTGCAATAGAAACCTTGGGCGAGATCGAACAGGTGGGTCACATAGAATACCTTGATGCCCATCTCCAGGAGGGCACGGACAATTTGCCGGGCGATTACCGAGCCTTCCCGTTCGTTTGTCGAGGCGAATGACTCGTTGAGCAGGAGAATGCTGGTGGGGCGGATCTGGCCCATGATCGCACTCATCCTGTTGAGTTCCTCGTCGAGCTTTCCGCTCTTCATCAACTCCGACAGGCGGTGATGCCTGACCAGCTGACCAGCTCCCACACCCGTCTCTCTCCAGCGGGGCTTAGTCTGACTCCGCGGTGCTTCTCATAGCGGATGAGAACAGGCCGCTGCGAGGCCAGTTTCCGGAGCATCCCGGTCACGGAGGGGTCCGGACACCCAGCCTGGTTGAAGCTGCGGATTTGATGGCCAGTTCTTCAATTTGTTCAATCACCCGAACTTTGGACTTCCGGTGCTCGGCTACGCCGGCCTCCCTGGCAAGCCTGCCGCCCAGACTGGTTTCGGCGCACTGACGTATACCACGTCGCCCCCAACTGACCTGTTGGGCGTCGGGTTGGGCGGTGACAGTTCTCCTCGCATGATTGCGTTTCAGGCGCGCCTGGATTTCTGAGTATTCAGGTCACAATCGCCCAGGCGGCCCGAGCCTTTTGTGTTTTGAATTCGTTTGAATATTCCTCTGTCAGCCTTCGGCGAGCGCTAAGGTATTGAAGTGCAGAACTCTGGACCGGCTCATTTCTCGAGTAACCCAAAATGAAGCACATTCTTGGCAGCGTTGAAATCCTGATCCCATGATTGCCCGCATCTGGAGCATTTGTGAGTTAGTTCTAAGCTCCGATCCCAGGAGTCCAACATGCCACATGCGTTACAAGAAGTCGTCGCACCTTGGCATTTTAGAAGTTTAAAACTCGCTCCACGCTTCCCACAGGCGCTCTCCAAGACCCGGTAGAGTACGCTCAGCGCTACAATGAAACGGTGATGTCGCTGGACGGGAATGGGATTTATATTAGGGAGTGGTGGCTTAACTGCTAAGCGCCGCACCCGGATGTCGTTCACAAATATCTGTCCATACCGGCTTGAAAGGTCTGCTGCAAACCTACGGTAGAGCTCGCGCCGCCTCCGAATCAGCTGATCGCGCAGGTTTGCCTGCCATGTCCAAAGATGCACATGCTGTTTATGCCAGTCACAGAGTTTGGCAAATCCCTTTCGGTCGCCACTAAACCGGTTCCTTCTCCACTCCCTTAAAAGGTAACTAACTGCTGCGGGCGACGATGAACCGAGAGCGGCCCGAGTTGCATCTTCAAGCCCTAGTGGAATTGAGCGCCTCTCTAGAAAGTTGCCCAGGAAAGCCACTATGCTCGTATGCGCACTTCTAATCGCGCTGTCCAGGGTGCTGATCCTCCTAAACTCGAGAACATCAGACATGGGGAGTACGAGTTCTCCACTGGTGTCATCCTGCCCGACCCAATACGCGACGCGTAAGCCGCGGTCAGTTAATCGCCAACCAACGTCAATACCCGCTGCTATATTCGATCTGGCCGAGTACCTTGACGGTTCAGAAACAGTAATCAAGAGGCGATGGCGCCAGGTTAACCCAACACGCTCGCGAATAAAGGACACACTACGAATCACTCCACCTTCTGGCAAAGGGCGATGTAAGATAATTGGGACGTTCAGCCAAACTGGCGAGCGGTCATCGTTGGCGGCAACCCGAAGGCGAAGCCATGTTCTCGCCAACCGCCTCCGCTCGGAACGCGATGGCGAATTCCAAGCTGTTTCTGGAACTAGATCTATCTGCAGTCGACCGTTCTTCCGAAAAGCACATCCCACTTGTAGGCCCCGCTGAAACTGGATGGAAACCTTACCGGTCTCATCCCAGTTTTGCGGCTGCAATTGACTACCTCGTCGCATTGCCCGTTGCCTGGCAGACTCATAATTGCGCCTGATCTCGTCCCGGTTCGCCCAGTAAAGGCCAGCATTCGTCTGAACTGCGGCGATGTGAGCCTTGCGCTCCGCGTCGAGTTTCCGCAACTCGGGGCGATGCGCTTCAATATTCTCCCTTCGAATGCGCCTCACTTCCGTAAGCTTCAGGCGTATGGCCGCCCGAACGGCGCTGATTTGCGCAGTGTCCCTCTGATCATCTTTCGCTTTTTCGTCAGGCCCCACGACCAGGGTCGCACTTCGCAGTAATGTGTTCAGCTCAACCCGAAGCGAGCTGAGCTCTGTTTCCGTTTTGCCTGCAAAGAGCAGTTCTTCCATTTTGCTTCGCACATCATTATCGATCTCAACGAGCTGATTCCAGAATTCGATTCGTCGCCGCATTTGTTCAATAGCGACGTGCAGGTTTTCAATTTCCCCAGGTCCGCACCCGTACTCATAAACACGGATCAACCTGGTCTCAGTCATTTAGGTACAGAACTCGCGAGGCTTCGCTTCCGCAGGTCCGCAGGACGCGAGCACGATTTGGGGGGGAGGGAGGCCAATCGCCGCGCCGCCAAGTATAATTGGAGAGAGGTCCCCGGCTCACGGGGTAAACAGTGAGACATGACTCCTACCAGCAGCCTGATGTGTAGGATCCGTCGGATTGAGGCGCGAGCCATTTTCAAGGAAGTGTCCTGAAAGGCTCGCCGCCTCCCGTAACCGCGTACTATATACACCGCGTGACATATACACTAGGTCAGACGGTACAGGAACAAGATTGCCAGCAAAAACACGAGAGCATAGCCCACATAGGCGTTGAGGCGGCCATGATGCATGCCCGCAAGCAACTCCGCCAAACCGCCAATGGCCTTACCAACTGGGTGAAAAAAGAGGCGATCCACAAGATGCGTTTCCTCCCTCCGGCGGTGTATTGCGGTGCGGAAATGGATAGCTACGGTCTCGCGTTTATCCTCTACAATATTTGGACTGAAAATTGCCTGAAAGACAACACGTACTGGGTTTGAGAACCCCGTAGCGGTGTAGGTCATCGTCGGGAGCAGCACGGGTATTCCGCCCGCCCACAATTCGTTCCGCGTGACCTCTCGGTGCTTTGTGAACACCCTCACTATGAGATAGGTCAACAGCAGGAATAGCGCTACCGCCAAGAGGCTATAGGATGGCGACATCGCAAAGACGACGGGGTTCTGTTCCGATCCCCTCAACAGCATGACCAGCCCGCGGCCTGGAACTACGCCGGCGCCCGTCTGCGCCCCCAGATTGTGAAAGTCGCGCAGGAATGGGGTGGGAAGTTGTTGGTTGGATTCCGTCGCGGTGAAAAATGGCGGAACCAGGGATGCCGTGGCACTCGCGCCGGCTAACGGCTCGACCGCTTCATTCAGCGCACCGATCACGTAGGTAGGCAAAATTCCCAGAAGAAGACAGCTGATTGCAAGCAATACCAGAGAAGAGCGAGGCCGCCGCGCAAACTCGGTCACTTTCGAGTACCCATTACCACGGCGAATTCCCAGAAACGTCATGGCGTATGCCTTCACGAAACAGGTGACCGCCAAGGCTGCAGTCAGGGCCAGAATTGCGCCGCAGAGTGCAAAGACCACCTTAATTAGAGCGGATGGCAAGAGTGCGCTTCGCAGGAATGTCTGCAGGGTGAGCCATTCGCTCACAAAGCCGTTGAATGGCGGAATCGCGGCGATGCCCAGGCAGCCAACTAGAAACACAACCGATAGCGAAGGGAGCGCCCGAACCAGACCTCCCATGCTGTCCATCAATGTAGCCGGCTCCTTGAAACAAGAGCGTCTTGTACACTGAGTGATTGACCATGTGGTAGAGCGCAGCCGTCAAGGCAATGGCCGCAGCTGCCGCATTTGCAGAACCACGGAAAACGAGGAAGGCGCCAATACCCGCCACAATGATTCCGGCATTTTCGATCGAACTGTGGGCGAGCATGGTCTTCATGTCGTTCTCGGTCGTCGCATAGAGAATGCCGATTATGGCGGTTATGCTGCCCGTAACGAGCGCAACCAGACCGGGCCCCATACCGGGACCAGGAGCCAAGTCCCCGCTCAGGCGGAGAATCCCGTAGAAGCCCAGATTTAGAGTGATGCCGGCTAGCACGGGAACGAATACCGGAGGACAGGCTGTATAGCAGCGCGGCAACCAGAAGTTCACGGGAACAAGGCCGCACTTGACACCAAATCCGAACAGGCCCAGCAAGAAGAGGGGCCATGCGGCCGCTCCGGACAAATGGCCAGCCGCTACTCGGAGAGATGGAAAGGAGAAACCCGATGCATGAGTCCCGATAATAAGAAACGCGATTACGATCGCCAAGAATCCCGCCTCACTCATGGCGAGCATGATGTAGCCGGCTTGTGGGTCCTCCTGATGTTCCTGGCCGTGGTTCACCAGCAGGTAACAAAGAATCGACATGCATTCCCAACTGAGCAGGAACATCAACGCGTCGCCGGCTGTGAGTATCAAAACCACGGAAGCCATCAGGGCGAAGTGCAATGTGCCGTAACGGCGGGTCGAGGCGCCACCTGGGAAGCGTTGCAAATAACCCGGCACGAAAAGACAGCAGGAGAGATATACAGAGCCGGCGGCAATGAGAAAAATTGCCGAAAGCGCGTCGAGATACAGTGAAAGTGGCCCCAACCCGTCGAGAGTCCAAAGTGTCACGCTGAAGTCCTGGCCGCCCATCAACCGGGCGGCACCGGCGACCACCAGGAGGATTGAGCAAATAGCTCCCTGCCAGCCAACCACAATGGCCGCAATCTCATCCCGGACAACCGTCGACAAAACCAATGCAGCGGCACAAACGACAAAGAAAAGCAAAAGCGCGGCGCCCGCCATCATTTCACCACTCTCCCCGTAAACATTTCGCGCGTATTCTCCTTACGAAAATCGAAACACCACCAGAATGATCAGCAGGAAACCCAGCGAGTAGGCGACATAGGCGTTCAGGCGTCCGTGATGCATCCCGGCGAAGAGCTTTGCAAGCCAGATCACGGCATCGCCCAACGGCAGGAAGAACAAGCTATCCGCGAAATAGACATTCTCCTGCCGTCTTCGAATGGCGGTTCGGAAGTGGACCGCCACCGTCTGGCGCGTATCTTCGACGATATTTGGCCGGAAAACAGCGTTGAAAACAACGCGCACGGGGTTCGAAAATCCTGTGGCGGAATAGGCCATTTCAGGCAAGAAATGCGGAATCCCTCCGGCCCAAAGTTCGCGCCGGGCTACGCTCCGGTTTCCGGTACTTCGTCTCACCACGAACCAGGCCGTAAAAAGGAATAATGCCAGTGCTAGGAATCCATATGCGGGCGACATCGCGAAGACGACTGGATTCTCCGGACCGCCCCGGTGCAGAAGCACCAGTCCGCGCCCGGGCAGGACACTCTCTCCGACCTGTGCGCCGAGATTGTGGAAATCAGCCACGAAAGCTGGTGGGAGCTCATGATGCGCCGCATTCGACGAAAAGAACGGAGGCACGAGTGCGGCAGTGGCGCCCGGACTAATGACAGGCGACAAGGCGTGATTCAGCGCGGGGACAACGTATGTCGGTAGCACTCCGAGTGTCAGGCACAGCAACGCCAACATCGCCATTGGCGCGACTTCGGATTTAGGGGGATCACACGCCGCCGCGGCTTGGTGCGAACGGGACTTGCCAAGGAAACCCATAGCGAATGCCTTCACGAAACACGTCACTGCCAGGGCGGCCGTGAGGGCCAGGCCGGCGCCGCACAATGCAAACAGTAGCCGCATGGCAGGCGAGGGCAGCTCCGCCGTGCGGAGCAGGCTTTGCAGCGTCAGCCATTCGCTGGTAAAGCCGTTGAAGGGCGGGAGCGCTGAAATGGCCAGCGAGCCGGCCAAGAACGCACCAGCGGTATACGGCATGAGGCGTGACAGGCCACCCAGCTTGTCCAGATCCCGGGTGCCCGCTTGATGGTCCACGACGCCCGCGCCCAGGAATAGCAACGCCTTGTACAGCGAATGATTCATCAGGTGGTAGAAGCCAGCAATCAGAGCAATCCCAGCAAGGATAGGCTTGTCGTACGCCGCAAAGACAATCGCGGCGCCGAAGCCCATCGTGATGATCCCGATGTTTTCGATCGAGCTGTGAGCAAGCAGCGCCTTGAGATCACTTTCGGTGGTCGCGTAGAGGATTCCTACTAGCGCGGAAATCACGCCTGTCACCAAGACGATTACGCCCATGCTCGCGGCCGTTACTGGCACAAGATCGAAATTGATTCGAACGATTCCATAGAGCCCTAAATTCAGAATGACGCCCGACAGAATGGCGGAGACGTTCGCCGGCGCGGCCGGATGAGCGCGCGGCAGCCAGCTATTCACAGGCGTCAGACCGGCCTTTACGCCGAATCCGAAAAAAGTCAGCAAGAAAACTGCCCAGCGCGCCGCACCTCCCAGTCCAGGCAGGGCCGCCTTGAGAGCGGCAAAGTCCGGCGTACCTACCTGCGCTGCCAAAAACAACAGAGCTGTCCCGACCGCGATGAATCCCGCTTCGCCCATGGCCAGCATCAGATAGCCCGCGTGGCTCGTTCCCTCGCGTTCGTGCTCAAAGTTAACGAGCAAATAACTCGTAATTGACATGGCCTCCCAGGCCAGTAAAAATCCGAGGACATCGCCCTCGATAAGAATCCAGACAATGGAAGCAACCAGCAGGAGGTACCAGGCATTAAAAGCGCGCAGGCTATAATGGCCCAGGTATCGCCTCAGGTATCCCGCCGAAAAGAGGGAACTGGCTAAGACGACAACAGAAGCCAATAGAAGAAAGAACGCAGAGACGCCGTCAACTGAAACCGCTATCGTCCCAACGGAGCGGATGGTCCATAGTTGGCTCCGGAAGCTGGCGCCCTCAACAAGAACACCTCCGGCGCCGCAAAAAGCGGCAGCGGCCGCTAGCGAGCCAGTCCAGGCCAGCAGGGAGGGAATCCTCCGTTCCGGAATTAGAATTCCCACCAGTGCGCCGGCGCCGCAGAGCGCAAAGCAGAGAACTAGCGCAAATGAGACGGTTGTACCCATGGGTTCCAGCGATGAATCATGTCCCAGACGAGGACAATTGGGCGGTTCCGTTCGGACCCGCCGCGCGGTCGTTCGGCCGAGGCAACGGGGGTTTGCGCCCCGTCACAACAAGCAACGAATGAAGAATCGCAAGGGGCGGCGGAGGATTGCCGGGAATTTCAAGATCGACCGGAAGCACCGCACCTAAGCCGCCGGCGGACACGAATGTTTTGCCGAAGACACTGCCGGTAATGGCACACGCCCCTGCGGCCACAACCCTCTTGGGGTCAGGCATAGCCTCGTACGTCTTCAGCAATGGACCACGCATATTCGTGGTGACCGGTCCTACAACCAGCAGAACGTCTGCCGTTCGCGGGGTGGCCGTGAAGAACATTCCGAGCCGGTGCATGTTGTAAAGGGGATTATTCAGTTGCTTCACCTCGCGCAGGCAGGCGCCGCAGTCGCCGGCATCGACCACCATGATTTGCAGGGACCGGTGGAAGGCGCCGGGCAAGGGGTCGTGCGCATTCTTCACTCGAGGCAACTGCGCCCACTCAAAATCAGGGTCCCACTGGAGCGTGTTGGAACTTCCAAAATGGCAGCGCTCGCAATGGATACACGCCGCCAGGTCGACAAACGTCCGTTCACCGCGGGAGGTGATCGCATTCACGGGACACTGGGCCGCTGCCTGAAACGCTTCAGCCGCTGAGGCGAAGTTCGTAGCCACCGGCCGCCCCGGAGTGATTCCGGGAGCGGATTCCGGGACTCGGGGATACCGCGTCGATTGGATGCCTCTTCTCAAGCCGTGCCAGAACCAGAAGCTCATCTCTTGCTCTCCCTAGCGATCGCATTCGGCTGCCGAAAGCCCGAATGTGGCGAGAATGATCGGAAAATCCTGAAAAGCGAAGTCTTCCACCGCCAGGCGAAAACCCTGCCAATTTCGAAACGACGGGGGCAGGATTCTATAGCGCTCCACGCGAGCGCTCGAATCCAGGCGTACCCAATGCAAAGTGGCGCCGATGGGCGCTTCCACCCAACCCAGGGCTGCGCCGGAGCCGCCCTGTTCCAGGGGCGCCTGGATTTCTCCGGGTTCAAGCGACGCAATTGCCTGGTGGATCAGGCGAGCGGATTCCTGCGCTTCCGCGAAGAGCACGCGGAGCCTGGCGTAGCCATCGCCTTCCTGCTCGCACGGCGCTTCCACGCGATAGTCCGAGTAAGCGGCATACGGACAGACTCGACGCAAGTCGCGGCACACGCCGGAGGCACGCCCGACTGGCCCTACAAAATCTGCATCACGGGCGCTTTCCGGGCTGATCACGCCCACGTCCTCGAGCCTATCTAGAAAACTGCTGCTATACCGAAGCCGGCCTTCGAGAACTCGCAACTGCGAGGCGGCGGCATCGACGGCTGCCAGAAGATCGCGGCAGCCTGTCTCGTCAAAGTCGCGCCGCAGTCCCCCAGGCGTGTTGAGCCCGAACAAATAGCGGTGCCCCGCAAACGAGCAGGAGGCCCGCAGCAAATTTTCCTCGATGATCGCAGCATGTGCTTCGGAGACGCTGAGCGCCGTCGACTGGCAGATGCCCTGGATCGCGCCGGCATGACGCCGCAGCCGCTCCAACTCGCAAAGCGCGACCCGAAGGCGGCGAGCGCGGAGTGGGGCCTCGGTATGCGTTGCGCTCTCCACGGCCTGGCAAAACGCAAGGGAGTGCGCAAAGGCCGACGTCGCCGAAAAGCGCTCGGCCAGCAATAACACGTCAGGGACCGATCTGCCCTCGGCGATCTTTTCCACGGCCCGGTAATTGTAAAAGAGCCTCGGCACAGCGCGGATGACATCTTCACCAACCGTCTCGAGAAGGAAATGGACCGACTCGCCAAGCCCGCCTTCATACACAGGTCCGACGGGCATGGCAAAAGCTCCCGGATCCTGCACCACCAGCGTGGGCCGCCAGCTCTTGTCCGGCTGCTGCTTGAAACGCTGCTGGCGGACGTCGAACGCCTTGCGCATGGGCGCGAGGCCCTCTCCCCAAACCTCGTCGTGCAAAATGAAATCGCCAAGCCTCGGATGACCCTCAAAATGAACGCCAAACAGGTCTTCTGCCTCGCGCTCATACCAGTCGGCGGCGTGCAGCCCGGCAACCACGCTCGGAAGGGCCCTAATCTCGTTCGGCGCTCGCACGATCAGATGTACCCAGCCCAAGCGGAAGAGGAACAAGTACCGAATACTCCATTCTCGCGGCTGTTCCTCAACGATCATCCCGCCAAAAGACCCGTTGGCTTCCCAAAACAGAAACTTGCACAAGGAAGGCAGGGTAGACAACTCGATCACATTGATGAGGAGGTCCGCGCCATTGGAGGTTTTTGACAGCGAGACGGCGCCGCCAAAGCGCGCTTCCAACTCGCTCGGCAGGTTCTCGAGATTTATGTGCGAAGGGGGAGCGGGTGCTGTCGTCATATCAATGTCCTCCCAGTTGTCGGGCCGCAAGCTGCAGAAGGCTGTTTACAGGCGCCGGCACATACACTCCGAGCAGCACAACGGGTAATGCCGCAGCAAGCACTGCGATTCTGCAACTCGCAGGTAGCGGCACGCGCAAATCGGACACGGTAGGCGTGCCAAAGGCCATCCGGTTGGCGTGGAGAAGAATCGCCACGAAGGCGATTACAATTAAGCTGGCCAAGAGGGCGACAACCAAATACTGTCCGGCGTGCATCCCCGCCGAAAGTATCGAGAATTCACTCAGAAAGATCGGAAACGGAGGGGCTCCGGCGATGGCGAGCGAAGAGAGTAACAGGGCCGATCCGGCGAAGGGCGAAATCCTTATCAAGCCCCGCACGGAGGCGATTTCACGCGTGCTCAAGGCCATCAGGATTACACCGGCAACGTAGAAGCAGAGCGACTTCGTAATCGCGTGGTTCAGCATCTGAGAGACGGCTCCGAAATCCGCGGCTTGAGTTGCCAGGCCGGCCGCGGTCAGAATGATTCCCATGTGCTCCACCGTGGAGTAGGCGAACATGCGCTTATAGTCCCGCACCTGGAGCAACAAAAAAGCGCCTATCGCCACCGAAACCAATCCTAAAACGATCATCCAAACACCGATGCGCGCTGTGGGCGATGCGAGCACGATCGAAAGGAACCGCAGGATGACATAAAGCGGCACCGTCGTCTTCACGCCGGACAGAACGGCGCACACGGGCGTTGGGGCCTGGCTGTGCGCGTCCGGAAGCCAGGTGTGCATCGGAGCCAGTCCCGTTTTAGCGCCGAAGCCGACGAATATCAGCAGAAACGACAACTTCAGAAGATTGGGGTCCATGGAACCCGCGATAGACCGGATTCCTTCCCAAGTCTCCCATCCACCTCCGGCGGAATGGTACGCCCAGAAAAGAGTGAGGAATCCAAATAGGGCGATAGGCGCACCCATAATGGTAAGGACGGCAAACTTCCAGGCTGCCTCCAGTGCGCCTCCCGTGCTTTCGAAGCCGACCAGCAGCACCGAGAACAGCGTAATCAGTTCCACCGCCACCCAGACCAGATTCGGCTCCGCCAGCGAAGGCGCGGCGAGCAAAGCAAAAGCAAGCAGATTGTAGTTACAGTAGAACCACCACAGGCGGTGCTGATCGCTGTGTTCCTGCCGCCGCATGTAGCCGCCCGCGAACACAGCGGCCATCGACAAAACGAAGCTCACGAGCACGAGGACGAGAGCGCTCAGGCCGTCGGCCTCGAACCACCCAGGCACTCCCACGACTCTACCGTTTGAAACCACGTTCGAGGAAACGCCGATAGCAAGAGCAAACGTCAGCCAGTTCGAGATGACAGAAATGCCCCACCCGGCGGTGCGAAGGGGCCGGATCCAGCACAACACGGCCGCTACCAGGGGAACAGTAAGAAGGAAGATCAGCGCCATGAGACCGGCTCCTCTTTCAATTCGGCCAATCCGGCAGCAACAGTCGTGCCCAGTTCTTTTCGAATACTTCGTGTGAGCAGGCCCACGACCACGGCGATCAGTACCACGTCCATAGCAACTGCGAGTTCGGCGATAATTGGCAGTTCGCTGGCAATCGCGATGCCGGCCAAAAAGGCGCCATTCTCCATGGCCAGAATCCCAATCAGTTGCGGAAGCGCCTCGCGCCGCGCGACCAGTGACCAAACGGCGATCAGTACCCCAGCGAGGCCGAGCGGGAGGTTAATGCGAATCACTGAGTCCTTCGCTGTCGCCACTAAAGGTCCGGTCAGAAACTCTGCGACGACGACGAGGAGGAGCGCCAGCAGTAGCGAAGCCGGTATATTGACTGCCTGCGAGATTTCACGTCGTTCATAGAAATCGTCGGGCAAGAGACGCCGCAGGACCCAGGGGATCGCGATGACTTTGGCGCCAATTGTGATCGCGCCAAGCGCCCATAGGTGGACGGAGCTCCGGCTGTATGCCAGCAGAAAGCATGACGCCGACAGCAGCAGAGATTGGATGACGAAAAACCGTACGACACCCTGCACCTGGCGGGTCGCCACCATTGCAAACGCCGCGATCAGGATGAGTCCTGCGCAGAGAGTATTTAATGCCTCCGCAGTTGCACTCGCCATATTTTTACGCTCCCGGAAAAATACTCGTAACCATTGCTGCCACTGACGTGATGAACGCAGCGCCCAGAAATTCGCTGATGCGGAACAGCCGCAGCTTGGCAAGAGAAGTTTCGATCACCACTAACACCACGGCAAACACAAGAACTTTGAAGAGAATCTGAGGCACAGCGGCGAATATGCTCAAGAGATCGGTGCCGTGCGCCAGCCCCCACGGCGCAAAGAGCACGTTAAGAAAGATACACGCCAGGACCATAAATTTCATCTGGCCGCCCCACTTCATCAACGCCGCGCCACGGCCAGAATACTCCAGCCCCTTCGACTCATCGATCATCGCCAATTCAAAATGCCCCGTTGGATTGTCCACCGGAATTCTTCCCCCTTCAGCCAGGATCAGCATGAGGAAAGCAATCAGAAGCAGGATATGGGCCGGCGAAAAGAACGCTGCTGAATTGGCAACCCACTTCTGCTGCACGATGAACGGGATTGTCGACTGCGCAACGAAGGAGACGGTGAAGAAGACAATCATGAATACAGGCTCCGCAAGATAGCCGACCATGCGTGTGCGGCTGGCACCCATCGGACCATAAGGATTCCCTGTGTCGACCGCTGCCAACGCTGCGAAGAACCCCGCAAGCGCCAAGAAGAAACCGCCGCCCAGCATGTCCGCCATGAAAGCGAAGGCCAATGGGTAATCCGTGAGGACGGGAATCAGTGTTGCGACAAAAATCGGTATCACAAAGACGAGGTATGGCGTAAATCGAAAAATCCACGTTGTTTCCTCGGAGATGACCTCATCTTTTTGAAACAGCTTCCAGATGTCGCGGTACGGCTGGAATACGCTTGGCCCACGTCTGCTCTGCACCATCTCCTTGAACCGCGAAAGCACGCCGGCGTACAAAGGCGCAAACGCCATTACAAAAATGATTTGAAGAATGTTATAGCCAATCGTTTCAATCATGCGCTGCCTCCAGGATGTCCGGATTGGAAGACGCCGAAAAACCCACCGCTAGCGCAGAGTAGGCAACGGCAGTAAAATAATAGATGCGGGATGGCAAAGCGGAGCGCCCTCTTACTCGAAGCTGCCGTCGTCTCGGTGCAGCTGCCACGACTGGATTCCTCCTTCGATGTCGAAGGAGTCATCAGCAGTCATAAAGACGGCGTTTCGACCAGGGCGACCCCGGCGCGGCAAACTCCATTGCCTGCTCTCATTCAATCACAGATCACGGACCATCGCAAGACGTTCCTGCGAGCTTTCTCTACGCTCCGTCGAGCGCTCTTGGCTCCTGGCCGTGCTCGTGAAGCGGAAGCTGCAAAAACCCGGATACGCGGCAGGCGCGGGGAGCGAAACGGCTCCAAGCCCCGCATCCGGCTGGGGCTCAGTGCAGCCGATCGAGAACCGGCTGGGGGACCCATGGTCGATTTCCGATGTTCTTAATCCGGGGCTGCTCGGATCACCTAAGCAGTTCCTGAACATCGCCAATCGCATTTCGGAAAGCCCGCGAGAAAGTAAAGATAATTTGCAGACGGCAAAGGCCCGTGCCCTTATGGAGTTTGAGCAGCGGCGGCTTCGGCGGGGGCCTTCGCTATTCTCTTTGCGGCCGCTTTCTTGGCCACCTTGCCAGAAGTCCTTCTCCCGGCGGTTTTCTTGGATGATTTCGTCTTTTGAGCTTCGGCCGCCTTTTTCAGAGCCCAGCGCTTTTTGGCCGCAGCGGAGATTGCCCTCCTCCCGGCGGGAGACAGTCGTGATTTTTTGGGCGCTTCAGGTGACTCCGAAGGCTGCGGTGCAGACGCCTTCTTCATGGCCGCCCACCGTTTCTTCTGGCCGCGCGCCATACGCCGGCGCGCTGCAGCACTGATCGTTCGCCTCGGCTGCACCGGACCCAGTTCGGTCGAACCACCAACCACCAGTGTCGATGACTCGGCGGAACGGCCAGTCAACATTCCTTTAAGACTCGCGATCTGAGAATCGATCCGCTTCTTCTGTGACTCGAATCCTTCAATGGCAGCATTGATGATTTCGTTCGTAAGTACTTCGGGCATAGGACTCGCCGACCTCGCTTCTGTAGTCAGGGGCTTGACACCCTTACTATCCTATACCCGAATTTCATTCGCAGGAACACCTTTGGGAGATGAGCTTGTCCCTGATTCGGCATGGCCCGCCCCGAAGATTCGGCTATACAAGTCTTCGCCATGGCTGGTCGGCAACGGCTCGCCTTCGATCACCCGAAACGTCCGCCGACCATCTGGAAGCCTTTCCGCACGAAGAAATAGGGCCGCGTCCATTCTTGCCCGATAGAACCCGTCGGCCAGATCGAAGAGATGAGTCACATAGAACACCTTGCTACCCACCTCCAGCAAGGCGCGGACAATTTGCCGGGCAATTTCCGATCCCTCGCGTTCATTCGTTGAGGCGAATGACTCGTTGAGCAGAAGAATGCTATTGGGGCGGATGCCGCCGACGATTGCGCTCATCCGACTGAGCTCCTCATCGAGCTTTCCACTCTTCATCGTGGCGTCTTCCTCACGCTTGTAATGGGTAAAAATGCCATCACAGAGATTCGCGCGAAAGGATTCTGCCGGAACGAACATGCCGCATTGCATCATCAACTGAGCAAGGCCGGTGCTGCGCAGAAAAGTGGACTTACCGCCCCGGTTAGCGCCGGTAATCATCAGGAGCATTTTGTCATCTGCGCGAACGTCATTGCCAACGACTCGGTCCTCCAACGTCAGGCTCAGGCAGACATCGTACAGGCCTCGCGTAACGAATATCGCGCTGCCAATTGGAAGGGGCTCGGGGAAGCAGACTGGCTCCTTCTTCTGGGCCAGCCGGTCCCGTAAATTCAAACAGCCGGCATAAAAGGCAAGTTCCAGGCGCAGCATGCTGAAAAAGCTCAGAATGTGGTCCGTGGATTGTGCCAGTGCCGCAGCAACATGGGCGATTCCGCGGCCGCTCAGCTCCCTCAGGACGTTGAAGCCAGTTTCGTCACGGTCGGCGATTTCGTAAAAATAGCTCGATGCCTGCTTGACGCCCAGCCGGCGCTCCACCCAGTTCTGCAGCCGCTCGGTCCACTTTTGATCCGTTTGCCAGGGCTTGCGGAGTATGTAACCTGTGCCTTTATTGCCCTTGCCGAACGTAGCACTCAGGAGGAGGCCGTTACGGAAGTCCAGGCGCCGGAGGTGATCCTCGACCTTGCTCAGATATTCGTCATTCAGTTCGCCGGCAAGCATCGCGAAAAATCGTGAAAGGCCTTCGGATTGAATTGAGCCTCCGTGCTCGTCGGCGATTTGCCTTAATTGCCGGAGCAAACCCACGAAAATCTGGAGGACCTCGACCGAGCGATGGAGAGTTCCTTCGGGGTACCTCGACGTGGACGTCCAGCCCCAGACCTTCCTCTCCCGTTCCAGGGCTTCGACCGCGATGCCGTACATTTCCCGAATGACGTCCGGACGCTCCAGGCAGTCGGCCAGGACGTGCTGGCGATAGAGAATCACCTCCGTCTCGGGAAGGCTTGCAAGGACCGCCTTCTTTGCCACATCGAGCAAGAACTGGTCCTCGCCGGACATGGCGCGGAAGAGGGTTTCGAGTTCCAGATCCCGTATGAGATCGGCGGCATTGGGTGGCAGCTCCTCTTTGCCAAAGTCCCGGTCCGGGTACATCAGAAAGGCCTTCATGATGCCTTACGCTCCCTGGCGTTCCCGGCGACGCGCGATCTAACGCCGCTGTACGTGAGGTGGTACTTCTCCGCAATTGCTACCGCATAAGCCAGGCCGTCGGCGGGCTTGCGGACCACTTTAAACGTGCGCCGCGCCGGGTCCTGGGGGTCCACGGTGCTAACCATGCTCACGGTGGTTCGACTAAACGATGACAATTCATCCAGGAACGTCACTGAGACGCAGAGCATGTCGAGCTCGATCACTCGCTCCAGAATTCGCTTGCTGAGAAACAGCGCATCAGTAAGCGTCGTGGAGAGGAAGCTTTCGTTCATGATGAGAATGCTGTTGGGCGTCGCGTCTTCCAGGATGCGGTGAATCCGAAGAAGGTCGTCCTCCAGCTTGCTGCTGAGGTTCCGGATATCCTCTTCCCGCTCGAAATGCGTGAACAGTCTGTCGAACAGGAATAGCCGCGCGTCTCTACCAGGCACCGGGGAGCCGATCGCGGCAAGGTAATGAAGCTGTCCGAAAGTGCGAGCGAAGGTCGTCTTACCGCCCTGGTTCGGCCCGGAAACGACAATGATGCGTTCCGGGTCTTGCAGGTAGAAGTCATTTGTGACTACCGATTTGTTTTCGCGGATCAGGCGATCAGCCAGGGCAAGATCGAATACGTCGCTGCCATATACCTCCTTGGACTGGTCTGTGACCATCGGATGGCAAACAGACAACCCCGCCTGCTTCACGCGCTCGGCGTGTTCGAGGCAAGCCATATAGAACTGCACTTCCCGGTCGAACCTGGCGACGGTGTCATTGAGGTAGCCGCGGTAGCGCGTGTAAAACTCCTCCAGCGAGGAGAAGATTTCCGGGTACAGCCGTGCGACCAAATCCAGGATGGCCACCTCGACATGATTCATGTCGGGTGCGGACGGAAAGTTGAACCGGTAATCCTTGGGCGCACCCTGTTTGAACTTCTCAAAGGTTTCGAGCACATCGGCACCGTAGTCCTGCTCCGATTCGTACCGGCTGACATGGATGCGCTTGCCCTCGATGAGCAGGTTGTACGTGATTCCGGACAGGTCGCTCTTGAGCTTCTGGGTCTCGGCCGCAAGCGCATTGAAGTAGGCCGATTCGGCGTACTCAGCCAAATAATCACGAAATGCCAGCAGTCCTCTCGATCTCAGATTGGCGGAGGCGAGATCAGTGGCCAACCGCCGGACGGCTCCGCAATAGATCTCCACTGCATCGAGAAACCAGCTTTGCTTCTGGCGGGCGTAATACAGTTTTGCGGCTTGCGCAAGATGTTCCCTCATGGTTCGCATTTCTCGCGCGAACGATTGAACGTAGCCAAAGACGGCCTGGTTCTCAAGATCGAGCAGGATTTCGTAGCGATAATTGATCGACTCGATGCGCCGCAGTGGGGTATAGAAGAACGGCTTCAGATTGTACTCGTCACGGCCAGCCGTTATGGAGTCGACAATCTGACCGAGATTCAGGTCCGTGAAGAATTCAGGTGGATCCGGCGCGGTGAGATCCGGGGCGATTCCCGGTTCATCGTCGAAGAGGATGCTGCGGAAATGCACAGCGCGATCGCGCTCGACAACCCCCGGGGGCATAGTCTACTCCTTGCGAGTTCAATGCTCGTAGGAGTCATTTTCCCCTCGAATGGGAAGGGCAGTTTCCGGTGGACTCCAACACCCACCTTTGAACTCAGTATCCCAGGCCCCCATCTGGCCTGTCAAACGCTGCGCATTGCCGCCACGCGTTCACGTACTTGCCGGGGTCAAAAACAGGAAATCGGAGTTTGACGTCCGCTGTGCATCCGGTGATAATGGAGTGGGTGTTGGAGTTCACCTTCAACCGCCAACAAGGCAGATGACTCCTGTCAGGGAAATATCCCTGGAGGAGTGATTTGCGCCCGCGAAGGCATCGCCGGAACGACAGCAGAGCACGATACGCGCCGCGGTCATCGCGCGCCGCAACTCCATTCCTCTCCGAATCAAACCACATCAAGGAGATGACTACGCCATTATGAGCAAATTCGTGTATTCGTTCGGCGCCGCCACTGCGGACGGCGACGGGCAGATGAAGGGCATCCTGGGCGGCAAAGGTGCCGGACTTGCCGAAATGTGCCGTGCCGGTGTGCCGGTACCGCCAGGATTCACCATTTCCACGGATGCCTGTAGAGTTTACAACGACAACGGGAAGCGGCTGACACCCGAAATCGAGGAGGAGATCCGGCAGGCGCTGGCTCTCCTGGAAGAACGGATGGGCCAGAAACTCGGCGATCCGGGCAGTCCGCTACTGGTGAGCGTTCGTTCGGGCGCCAAATTCTCAATGCCTGGAATGATGGACACGGTGCTGAACCTTGGGTTGAATGACGAAACCGTGAAGGCGCTGGAGGCACGTAGCGGGAATGCGCGCTTCGCCTACGACTGCTACCGCCGGTTCATCCAGATGTTTGGGAATGTCGTGCTGGAAGTGCCCAAGGGCGATTTCGACCGCATCTTCGACGCGCGGAAGGGCAAGGCGAAGGCGAAACTGGACACGGACTTGGCGGCTGAAGATCTCAAAGCTGTCATTGTGGACTATAAGAAGCTCATAGAGAAGAAGACCGGAAAGCCGTTCCCTCAAGATGCTTACCAACAGCTTGCCCTGGCGCGCGATGCCGTGTTCCGCTCGTGGAACGGAGCCAGGGCCGTGCACTACCGGCGCATTAATAAGATCCCAGATGATCTGGGCACAGCCGTCAACGTCGTGTCGATGGTATTCGGGAACCTCGGCGAAACGTCGGGTACCGGCGTGGGTTTCACGAGAAACCCGGCGACCGGCGCCAAGGAGTTTTATGGCGAGTTTCTGGTAAACGCGCAGGGCGAGGACGTTGTGGCCGGCGTTCGCACGCCCACTCCGATCAGCGAGCTTCGGAACCTGATGCCAGCGGTCTACGAGCAGCTCCGCGAGATCACGTCAAATCTCGAAAAACACTACCGTGACGTTCAGGATTTCGAGTTCACCATCCAGGATGCCAAGCTCTACATGCTTCAGACCCGGAACGGGAAACGCACCGGTCCTGCGGCCATAAAGATCGCGGTTGACATGGTGAACGAAGGCCTGATCACGAAGAAGGAGGCTGTGTTGCGCGTGGACCCAATGCAGCTTGATCAGCTTCTGCACCCAGTCATCCTACCGGCATCGCGGACGAGCCTCCGGAAGCTTGCGACCGGCCTTCCCGCTTCACCGGGAGCCGCGGTCGGGCGGATCGTCTTCACTGCGGACGATGCGGTCGAGACCGCGACGAAGACGCCCGTCATTCTGGTTCGCGCCGAAACTGTTCCAGACGACATCCACGGCATGGATGCTGCAAAAGGGATTTTAACTTCCAGGGGCGGCATGACCAGCCACGCTGCCGTCGTAGCGCGTGGCATGGGAACGCCGTGTGTGGCCGGAGCGGGAGCGATCAACGTGGACGAGGACAGAAAGCAGATCAGGGTGGCGCTTGCCGACGGCGAATCTGTTTCCTTGCAGGAAGGAGATTGGGTATCGCTCGACGGCTCGACTGGAGAGGTCTTCGCCGGCCAGGCAGCCACGGCCGAACCCGATCCGAGTTCCGGCGAATTCGCAACGTTCATGGGCTGGGTGGACGAATTCCGCGGGAAATTCGGAGTGCGAGCGAATGCTGATATTCCGCGCGACGCGAAAGTGGCCCGAAGGTTCGGTGCCGAGGGCATCGGCCTCTGCCGCACGGAGCACATGTTCTTTGCTCCTGACCGAATTGAACACATGCAGGCCATGATCATGGCGCGGGACGAAAAGACGCGGCGCAAATCGATCCTCAAGCTTCTGCCAATGCAGCGGAAAGACTTTGCCGGTCTGTTCGAGGCAATGGACGGTTTTCCAGTTGTGATTCGCACGCTCGATCCGCCGCTACACGAGTTTCTGCCGAAGCGTGAACAGTTGATGGTGGATCTCGCCAAGTTGCCGAACGCCGATGCCAAGGCGAAAGCAGAGATGGCGACACGATATAACACCACTCCGGGCGACCTGAAAGAACTCTTACCGGAGTTGCTGCAGCGGGTTGAAGAACTGCACGAATTCAATCCGATGCTGGGGCTGCGCGGCTGTCGCCTGGGGATTCTGTATCCGGAGATCACTGAAATGCAGGCGCGTGCGATCTTCGAGGCAGTCGTTCAGGTTGCCAAAAAGGGAGTGCGAGTCATTCCGGAAGTGATGATCCCGCTGATTGGAAGCGTCACCGAACTGATTCACCAAAAGCAGATCGTCGTGAAGATTGCTGACGAAGTGCTCACCAAGGCCGATCTGAGGGATCAGAAATACATGGTGGGGACGATGATCGAAATTCCACGGGCGGCACTGACGGCGGAAGAAGTGGCGGCGGAAGCTCAATTCTTCAGCTTTGGTACCAATGACCTGACTCAGACCGTGCTGGGCATCTCGCGCGACGATTACGTGAAGTTCTCAAAGGCGTACGAGGATCTGAAGCTGTTTAAGGCGGATCCTTTCGCGGTCCTCGATCAGAATGGCGTTGGCCGACTGATCCGGCAGGCGGTCGAACTTGGCCGGAAGGAACGGCCAGACCTCGAGGTCGGAATCTGCGGCGAGCACGGAGGCGAGCCAAGCTCGGTCGAGTTCTGCTACCGGGTGGGAATGAACTACGTGTCATGCTCGCCCTTCCGGGTACCCATTGCCCGGCTCGCGGCAGCGCAGGCCGCCATCAGCGGAGGAGACAAAGAAGAAACAATGCGAACGGCGTAGACCGTATCCAGGCGAGGAGCCGGAAACCGGCTCCTCAAGAAATCCTATTTAGAAAGAACGATCAAATATGCCAACACCACTCGCAGTTTTTCTACTTCAGGCCGGATGGCAGATGGACGAAGGGCATGGCTACATGGCCCTCATTCTTGGAATTAGCGTGCTCTGCCTGTTCGTGGCGTTCTTGTTTGCCCGCTACGTACTGAGCCAAGATGCCGGAACGGCCCAGATGCAAAAGATTTCCAACGCGATCAAGGCCGGCGCTGAGGCATTTCTAAACCGGCAATATAAAACGATCGTTGTACTGGCCGCCGGGCTAGCCGTGATCATCTTCCTCGGCTATTTCTTTGGCAAGAACGATGCGCCGCTCGCCTTTCGGATGACGCTCTCGTTCGTGCTGGGCGCCATCTGCTCGCTGGCCGCCGGCTTTTGCGGGATGTTTGTCTCGATCCGGACAAACATCCGGGCTGCGTCCGCGTGCCGAAGCAGCCTCAACCGGGGCCTGCAGATTGCACTCCGCGGCGGCGCGGTGACGGGCCTTAGCGTGGTGTCACTCTCGCTGCTCGGCGTCGGCATTCTTTTTCTGGTGTTCGGCGGGCTTGATCCGGCCCACACGAAGGAGGTGCCGACGCAGATTGTCGCCTTTGGCTTCGGGGCGAGCTTTGTGGCGCTGTTTGCGCAACTCGGCGGCGGTATCTATACAAAAGCCGCCGATGTGGGAGCTGACCTGGTCGGCAAGGTCGAAGCCGGCATCCCTGAGGACGATCCTCGCAATCCAGCCGTGATCGCCGATCTGGTTGGCGATAACGTCGGCGATTGCGCGGGGCGCGGAGCGGATCTGTTCGAATCCACAGCCGCCGAAAATATCGGCGCGATGATTCTCGGCGTTAGTCTTTATCCGGTCTTCGGAATTAAGGGCATCCTTTTTCCCCTACTGGCCCGAGCGTTCGGCCTGATCGCCTCTATAGCGGGTGTCTTGATGGTGAAAACCAAAGAGGACGGCGATCCGATGAAGGCCCTCAATCGCGGGTATTATGTCACGACTGTACTTGCGGTGATCGGCTTCTTCATCGCAGTGGAACTGCTCCTGGGAGGGAACCTCTACCTGTTCGGGGCGGGGGTGATCGGGATCGTCATGGCATTTCTGTTCGTGTACATCACGCAATACTACACGGAATACAAATACCGCCCGGTGCTGTCGATTGCCGAATCCTGCAAAACCGGGGCGGCAACCACCATCATCACCGGGCTCTCGGTTGGGCTGGAATGCCCGGCGATCCCCGTGCTGGTGATCTCGGGCGCGATTCTGGGCGCGTATTACCTTGGCAAGTTCGGCCTGCCTGGGCTTTCGGAACAGGCCGCCGGGCTTTACGGAACGGCAATCGCGACCATGGGAATGCTGTCCACGTGCGCTTATATTCTCGCCATGGATACGTTCGGGCCGATCACGGATAATGCCGGCGGGATTATCGAAATGTCGCAGCAACCAGAGGAGATTCGCCGTCGCACAGACCGTCTGGACGCGGTAGGCAACACGACGAAAGCGCTGACCAAAGGGTACGCGATCGGCAGCGCGGCGCTTGCCGCATTCCTGCTGTTTTCCGCGTACATCGATGAAGTGAAGATGGCGCTGGAGAGATCCGGCAGAGCCATTGGGAACTTCTCGATTGACATCGGGCACGTGCCAGTGTTCACTGGAGCGCTGATTGGCGCGATGATCGTCTTTCTGTTTGCCTCGCTGGCCATTCGTGCTGTCGGGCGAACCGCGCAGACCGTTATCAACGAAGTTCGCCGGCAGTTTAAGGCGAATCCGGGAATCATGAAGGGCACGTCCGATCCGGACTACGGCACCTGCGTCGATATCGTCACGAAATCGGCGCTCAAAGCGATGGTCGTACCCGGTATTCTGCCCGTGGTGGGGCCGGTTGCCGTTGGTTTGATCTTCCGGCACTTCACCGTGGTGCCTGGAGGGACGCCGGTGGGCGCCGCTTCGGTTGCCGCGTTCCTGATGGTGGGGACCATGGCTGGGGTCCTGCTGGCGCTGATGATGAACAATGGCGGTGCGGCTTGGGATAACGCGAAGAAGTACATCGAAACCGGTGTGTTTGGCGGCAAAGGCTCAGATGCGCACAAGGCCGGCGTGGTGGGCGATACGGTGGGCGATCCGTTTAAGGACACGGCCGGGCCGTCGCTCCATGTGCTCATTAAGCTCCTGAGCACCATCACGCTGGTTGCCGCACCATTATTCTTCTGACTTTCACAAAAAGCGGGATGGAGATGACCTGGGTAGCCATACAGAATGCGATCACAGCCAAAATCGAGATGCCGTAGAGAAGGCCCATGATTAGACTGCCGAGGAACCAAAACACACCATAGGCAGCCGTGAAGACACCGTAGGCTGATGGGCGGCGATGGGGCGGAACCATCGTCGCCACGGCCGCCGGGATGATCGACTCGTGGACTCCCATCCCCAAGCCCCAAATCGTGGCGCCCGCGAGCGCCAGCCAAAAACTCCCCAGGAACACTAAGGGAGCAAATGCGAGCGTGACGATTGTAAGCGGGATCAGGATCGTAATCCCCGCGCGGTCGAAAATCCTGCCGAACAACAATGATCCTGTGCCGCTCACACCCATGGCGATGGCATAAAGGATAGGCACCCAGTCCGGCGGTACCGACCGCGTTTTCTCAAAATGGAATGCGATCAGGGAGAAGTCGGCAAATCCGGCCGCCACCAGTGCCGCGCCGGCCATGTAAATCCAGAAAACCCGCGGTAGCCCGGTGGTGCGCACGTCTGGAGGTGGGCTTGGCTCCAGATCCTCGGGCCGCGGATATAGCCACCGCGCAATGCCGAGAAGGATCAATACGATAACGGCGGGAACCAGCAGCACGGCAAAGGCGCGGTGATAATCGCTGCGCAACGAGATCACGAAGGCAACGAGCAAAGGCCCGAACAAAGCGCCGAACTGATCGAGGGCTTCATGAAGGCCGAAGCCCCAGCCATAGCCAATTTCCCTCGCAGCATGGGAAAGCATGACGTCGCGTGGCGGATTGCGAATGGCCTTTCCGACACGTTCGGTAATGATTAGTAGGGCTGCAACCTGCCAGGTGCCGGCGAGCGCCAACAGAGGCACGGAAGCCATCTGGATGATGTAGCCGAGGAATGTTATGGGCCAGAACTTGCCGGTGCTCTCGCTGAGACGTCCGGAGAACACTCGCAACCCATAGCCCAGCAGTTCGCCCAGGCCGGCGACCGTAGCGACTACTGTAGCGCTAGCGCCCAGTATCGCAAGGAATGGACCGTTGATGCTGCGGGCGCCCTCGTAAGTAAAGTCGGCGAAGAAACTGAGGACGCCGATCATCAGGACAAACTTCAACGCCGCCGATTTGAGAGGCGTTCGTGTCCCAGATGAATGCAGCATCAAATGCCCACGCCAGCGTCGCCGATACTATCGAGTCCGCGTTCGCATTCGTCCAGGCGTGCGATCGCTGCCTGGCGGCTTTGTAGTTGGACCTGAGCCGCAGCGGAGCCAGCCGCCTGCCGCTCCATCGCGCTCGTGAGAACGCTGCGGATTCCGTCAACGGTTTCGTTTAGCTTCGCCGTCATGCCTTCGAGGAATACCCCGACGCTCTTGTTGAGGCGCTTTTTGTAATCGAAAGCGACGCGCGTGGCATTCCGCTCCAACTCAGTTTCCGCCTTGCGCAGCATCACACGAAGCAGGTAACGCCTGAAGACCGGTGGCGGCAGCAAAAGCGGTGCATTCCCCAGTCCCCAATCGAGAACGGGATCGGTAAAATAACCGCATGGTTCGAGCTCGGCCAGTTCTTCCGTTGCATCGAATGCCTGCACCGAGAATCCAAAGAGCGAACCGGCCGTACGGCGCACATCCGCTATGAGCTCGTTCACTCGTTTCGCAAACCGGTTCGTCGCCTGCTGAAAATGCTCCGTGGTATCACGTTCGAATTGCGTCCGCCAGTTGTCGAAAAGGCGCTCGATGCGCGCTTTCAAGAAACGGTCCATCTCGGACGACAACTCCTTGCGACCGAGATTCGGGTGGTCCTGCCAGTACCTCCGAATCTCAGCGCGGAGACTCTCAGCCATGTTGCCGGCAAAATCGAGGGCCTCTGTTTCGACGAAGTGCGCAATCCGCGAAACGCTGTTTTGAAGCAGAACCTGGCTGACCTCCCCCTCC
>Ga0335074_10001758_pt1 | contig 29249 bp, 19 predicted proteins | sample Lox_Sample_23_FD_206715 | JGI IMG/M metagenome (GOLD analysis project Ga0335074, IMG submission 206715) | Soil microbial communities from Loxahatchee National Wildlife Refuge, Florida, United States - Lox_Sample_2.3 | ecosystem: Environmental > Terrestrial > Soil > Wetlands | place: USA... | reverse complement strand
CGATGCAGGAGGCGGACCTGCTGATAGCGCTCGGGACGCGCTTCGACGACCGTGTCACGGGGCACGTTGGTTCTTTTGCGCCGGGGGCGAAGGTGATCCACGTCGACATAGACCCCGCCGAGCTGGGCAAGATACGCCGGCCGGAGGTCCCTATCGTGGGGGATTGCCGGCTCGTCATCGAAGAAATAGCCCGTGTGCTCCTGGCAAGCGGCGAGGCACAACCCGACCGGAGCGCATGGTGGGCCCAGCTGAGGGAATGGCAAGCTCGCTTCCCGCTCTATTACGAGCCGCAGGCAGACGGCGACCTCCTGAAGCCGCAGGCCGTCATCGAGGCGATCCGGGACGCAAGCCCGGCCGATACCACCGTTGTTTCGGGCGTGGGCCAGCACCAGATGTGGGCAAGCCAGTACTGGCGTTTCGACTACCCCTACACCTGGGTCAACTCGGGAGGCCTGGGCACGATGGGTTTCGCCGTCCCTGCGGCGATCGGCGCCAAGGTCGGGCGTCCCGACCGCACTGTTTGGGCCATCGACGGGGACGGCTGCTTCCAGATGACTGCTCAGGAGCTCGTGACAGCGGCGAGCGAGCGGATCCCGGTCAAGGTGGCAATCCTCAATAATGCCTACCTCGGCATGGTCCGCCAGTGGCAGGAGATGTTTTACCAGGAGCGCTATTCCGAGGTTTACCTCTCGCCCGACCTGCCCGACTACGTCAAATGGGCCGAGGCGATGGGCTGCGTGGCCTTCCGCGCCGAAACCCCCGAGGAGGTGGCTGCGGTAGTCGACAAGGCGAATTCCGTCGACGACCGGCCGGTAGTGGTCGATTTCCGGACCGACTCGAGCGAGAAGGTCTTCCCGATGGTCCCTTCGGGGGGCTCGAACAGCGACGTGATAGTCCATCCTCACCTGCGGCCAGGCGGCGAAAAGGTGGTCCAGTAATGTCTTTGCCGGCGACCAATTGGGCTTCGGGGAGCGGGCGCCTCCGCCACCAGACCATATCGATAATCGTAGAAAACCGGGCAGGCGTGCTGGCACGGATCTCGGCCTTGTTCGCCCGGCGCGGCTTCAACATAATTTCGCTTGCCGTCGCGCCGACCGACGACGACGCTTTCAGCCGTGTGACCATCGTCGTGGACCTCGAGGAGACATCTGTCGAGCAGTTGACCAAGCAACTGTTCAAGCTCGTGCACGTCGTCAAGATCACCGAAATGGCGCCGGGTGAGGTAATAGAGAGGGAGCTCGCACTGGTCAGCGTGCGCTGCTCCGCTCCCGGTGCGCCAGGTCCGTCGAGGGGCGAAGTCGGCGACCTCGTGCGTATTTTCGGCGGCGTCGTCGTAGACGTCGGCCAGGAAGCCTTGACGGTCATGCTGGCCGGCCAGCCTTCGGCGCTCGACGATTTCGAAGAGCTCCTCCGCCCGTACGGGATCATCGACATCCAGCGCACAGGGCGCGTTGCCCTTCCCAAGCTCGAGCGTTCGCCGCTGCGGCGCTCCTCAGGCAATAATTGACCCCATGGCCACGATCCATTACGAAAGCGATGCCGACCCGTCGGTAATAACCTCCCGCAAGGTTGCCATCATCGGGTACGGGTCGCAGGGCCACGCGCACGCGCTCAACCTTCGCGACTCGGGGGTCGACGTCCGGGTCGGCCTGCGCGAAGGCTCGGCGTCGCGCGCCAAAGCGCAAGCCGCCGGCCTGCGCGTCCTTACCCCTGCCGATGCGGCCGCCGAAGCCGACGTTGTCATGATGCTCGCCCCCGACACGGCGCAGCAGTCGATATACGAGTCGTCCGTCGGGCCCAACCTCCGGCACGGCGACGCATTGATGTTCGCGCACGGCTTCAATATCCGTTTCGGGCTGATCGATCCTCCCGAGGGGACCGATGTCGTGATGGTCGCCCCGAAAGGCCCCGGGCACCTCGTGAGGCGCACGTACGAAGGAGGGGGCGGGGTCCCGGCCCTGCTGGCCGTGGAGACGGACGCAAGCGGCAAAGGCAAGGCCCTCGGCCTCTCCTACGCCTGGGCGATCGGGGCGACGCGCGCAGGCGTCCTCGAGACGACCTTCACCGAAGAGACAGAGACGGACCTTTTCGGCGAACAGGTGGTACTTTGCGGTGGCCTCACTTCGTTGATCAAGGCGGGTTTCGACACCCTCGTGGAGGCCGGGTACCAACCCGAGTCCGCCTACTTCGAATGCCTCCACGAAGTAAAGCTGATCGTGGACCTCATATACGAGCACGGCATAACGGGGATGCGCTACTCCATTTCGACGACTGCGGAGTACGGCGACATGACGCGCGGCCCGATGCTCATCGACCCTTCCGTACGCGAGACGATGCGGAGGATCCTTGCCGACATCCGATCAGGCGAGTTCGCCCGCGAGTGGGTCAAGGAAAACAAGGACGGCCTCCCCAATTACAAGCGCCTCCAAAAAGAAGGTGCCGAACACCCGGTCGAAAAAGTGGGCGCCCAACTGCGGGCGATGATGCCCTTCCTCGCATCGGGCAGCGCCAAGCCGCAAGACGTCTCGGGGGGATAACCGGGGCGGTGGGCGAGGTCGCCCGTGAGCGCTACGACGTCGTCGTCGTAGGTTCGGGCTTCGGCGGTTCGGTCGCAGCCCTGCGGCTGGCCGAAAAGGGCTATGCCGTGGCGGTCCTCGAGGCGGGCCGGCGCTTCGACGACAACAGCCTCCCCCGCAGCTCGTGGGACATCAGGCACTTCGTGTGGGCACCGCGGCTCGGCTTGTTCGGGATCCAGCGGACGCACTTGCTCCCCAACCTGGTCGTGCTCGGGGGCGCCGGTGTCGGAGGGGGGTCGCTCAACTATGCCAACACCCTTTACGAGCCTCCAGAGGCTTTTTTCGATGACCCCCAGTGGTCCGCCGTTGCAGACTGGCGGGCAGTGCTGGCGCCTTATTACGACCAGGCCAAGCGCGTGCTGGGCGCCACTGCCAACCCTTTGCTGACCGCTGCGGACGACCTGCTGGCACAGGTGGCAAACGAAATGGGCGCCGGGGAGACCTTCTCGCCCGCCGATGTGGGGGTCTTTTTTGGCCGGCAAGGCGTTGCGCCCGGGACTGCGGTGCCTGACCCGTTTTTCGGCGGGGCCGGGCCGGCGAGGCGCACTTGCGTCCACTGCGGCGAGTGCATGACGGGGTGCAGGAGGGGCGCGAAGAACACGTTGCTCACCAATTACCTTTACCTCGCCGAGCGCGCCGGCGCGGCCGTAGTCCCCATGACGACTGTCACAGCGATCGAGCCGGTGGAGGGCGGGTGGCGTGTTGGCGGCCGTCGCACCGGTTGGCGGGCCGGAGCGCGAGGCGGGGGGCGGCGCGAGTTCAGCTGCGGGCAGGTGGTCCTCGCGGCAGGCACTTACGGCACCCAGCGCCTGCTCCACTCGATGGTGCTCTCGGGCAGGTTGCCGCACATTTCCCCCCGCCTCGGCGAGCTGACGCGAACCAATTCCGAGTCGCTGCTCGGGGCGACCGTGCCCCGTGGGCGCGCGAGGCCGGACTTCAGCCGGGGGGTCGCAATAACGTCGTCGTTCTACCCGGAGCCCGGTACCCACGTCGAGCCGGTCCGCTATGGCCGCGGCTCCAACCTGATGGGCCTCCTCGGGACGCTCCTTTTCGACACGCCACCCTCAGGCGTTAATGGGGCGGGCGGGTGGCAAGGCTTGGCCCGCCTGCTCGGCGCAGCGGCCCGCCACCCCGGCAAGGTCCTCCGCTCCCTCGACGTCAGGGAGTGGTCCGAGCGGACCGTGATCGCCCTCGTGATGCAGTCGCACGACAACTCGCTCACACTGTTCGCCAAGCGCGGCCTGCTCGGGGGCCCCCGCCTTTCGAGCCGCCAGGACGAGGGCAGTCCCAACCCCACCTGGATCCCCATCGGCCACGAGGTGGTCAGGCGCCTGGCCGGCAAGGTCGGCGGCGCCCCGGCGAGGACGTGGGGGGAAGTGCTCGGAGTGCCGATGACGGCCCACTTCCTCGGCGGCTGCGCCATCGGCGCATCGGAGGCGACAGGTGTGGTCGACCCGTGGCACCGTGTCTACGGCTACCCCGGGCTGCACATAGTCGACGGCTCAGCGGTGCCTGCCAACCCCGGCGTGAACCCGGCCCTTACGATCACCGCCCTGGCGGAGCGGGCTTTTTCTTATTGGCCGAACAAGGGTGACCCGGACCCGCGCCCGCCACTGGCGGCCGGGGCGCCCCCAGTCGTCCCGGGGCTGGTCGCCGGTGTCCCGGTGGTCGCTCCGCGCTCGCCGGCGGTCCCCAAGGGTGCGCAGGGCGAGCTACGCCTGTGACGCGCGCTCGCCTCCGCCGGGTGCCGAGGGGCTAACGCCGGCCGAAAACCGATGCGTGGCCGAAGGAGCTGGTCCTTTCGTGGCGGGTGTAGGAGTCGACGAGCTGTTGGCGCCGCTTCCGCCCGCTCGAAAAAGCCGCCGCCCCAGGAGCGGCGCGCTGCGCCGGCACCCGGCGTCGCCGGTTGAGGCGGGTCGCCGTGGTTAGTTCCCACAGGGCAAGGACGGCCGCCGCCCCGGCAAGCAGGAGCAGGGCTCTTGCCGGCCACGACCCGACGACGGCACCGAGGCCGCGCCGGGCGGGTGACGAAACGTGGCTTGGGGCGGCCGTGGAGCCGGCTCGTGACGAGCCCGCACCTGACGCGGTGAGCGAGATGCCCCGCCCGCCCCTGTCCCCGCTGCCCGAGGCTCCGGCTTGCTTTTTGCCGGTGTGGCCCGTGCCGCCTGCCGGCGAGTGGTTGACGCCGCTCGGGGCGGCAAGGGGGCTCGGCAACGCGACCGCTGGCAGGCGGTCGGACGTGGGCTCGGAGGCGACCGGTGTCGCAAAGCCCTGGTTCAACAGGTCGATCGCAGTCTGAGTGGGGTTGTAACCGTTCATCACGACGGCGAGCATCGTGCGCCCATCGCGGGTGGCTGCTGCCATCAGGCACGAACCGGCGCGGTCGGTGAAACCTGTTTTGATCCCGACGGCGCCTACGTAGCTCTCCAGGAACACGTAGTCCATGCTCGGAAGGTCGTGCGCCGCGCCTGTTGGGTCGACGAAAGAGGCGCTCTCTTCTCTCACGATACGTGCGAGGAGGGGGACGCTCAGCAGGTCGCGCCCTGCGACCGCAAGGTCTCGCGCGCTGACGAGGTTGCCGCCGTCGACACCTTCGGTCCCGTCGAGGCCTGCCGGGTCGTGGAAGACCGGGTCATCCGACATCCCGATCTGGGCGGCCGAGCGGTCCATGACGGCCCCGAAGGCGTCGAGCGAGCCGCTCACCCGCTGGGCAATTGCATAGGCGGCGTCGTTGGCCGAGTAGACGAGCAAAGCCTGGAGCACCTCGTCGAGCGGCCATGCAACGCCCTTTTGGATGCCGACGATGTTGGGGTAGGCGGCGAGGGACTGCGCTGTCCCGGGCACACCGGCGTCCGGCGGGAGATAGCTGACGGCTATCAACGCGGTGAGGACCTTTGTGAGGCTGGCGGGTGGGACGCGGAGGTGCTCGTTGTAACCCGCCAGGACGTTGCCAGTGCCGACGTCCACGAGCACGTACGAACGCGACGGCGGCACAGGGGCGGTCGCCTGGGGGGCGACGGGATTGCTGGGTGCCGGGCGCGTGCTGTGCGCGTTGGTGGCGTGCTCTGTGGTTCCCGCCTGCCGGGCCCCGGTGCCGTGAGCAACCGGACGAGGTCCGGCAAAGGCGGTGGTTGGCGTGGCAAACGCCGCAATGGGAGAGATCGCGGCGAGGAGAAAGGCGGCGGCCCGGGCGATGCGGCGAGCACCCCGGAAAGAGCGCGGTAGCGCTTGTCCCGCTCGCGAGCGCATTTCCCGAGGATAGCGGGATGCCGGGCCCTCGTGGCAGACCAGGCCGGAAGACTGGGCCCGAGCGGAATAGCGGTGCGCCGGACGGCCAACCGCGCGAGCATGAATGATCATGGCACCACCAGAGAAAAGACGGGTTTCTGCCCGCATCGGCGCTGTTTCGGAATCGGCCACCCTTGCCATCGACGCCAAGGCCAAGGCGCTCCGCGCGAGCGGGGAGGACATCGTCGGGTTCGGCGCCGGCGAGCCTGACTTCCCGACCCCCAGCCACATAGTCGAGGCGGCCGTAGCCGCTTGCCGCGACCCCCGCAACCATCGCTACACCCCGGCAGCCGGGCTCCCCGAGCTGAGGGAGGCGATAGCCGCCAAAACCGGGCGGGACACCGGGTACCAGGTCGAGGCGGCGCAGGTCCTCGTCACCAACGGCGGCAAGCAGGCCGTCGAAGAGGCTTTCGCCGCTCTCCTCGACCCGGGCGACGAGGTCCTCGTCCCGGCGCCCTACTGGACCACCTACCCTGAGGTCGTGCGCCTCGCGGGCGGGGTGCCCGTCGAGGTGCCCACGTCTCCGGCGAGCGGCTACAAGGTGAGCGTCGCACAGCTCGAGCGTGCCCTCACGGGCCGCACCAAGGTCCTCCTGTTCGTATCGCCGTCCAACCCGACAGGTGCTGTCTACGACGAGCTCGAGACGATGGCTATCGGGACCTGGGCGAGCGAGCGGGGCCTGTGGGTGCTGACGGACGAGATTTACGAGCACCTCGTCTACGCCGGCGCACGCACCTGGTCCATGCCGGTGCTCGTGCCCGACCTCGCCGAGCGCTGCATCGTGGTGAACGGCGTGGCGAAGACTTACGCCATGACGGGCTGGAGGGTCGGCTGGATGATCGGGCCGCGCGATGTGGTGAAGGCGGCGGCAAACCTCCAGAGCCATTCTGTCTCCAACGTTTCCAACGTCTCGCAGAGAGCGGCCCTGGCCGCCGTCTCCGGCCCCCTCGACGACGTCGAGCACATGCGGTCCGTCTACGACCGCCGCCGGCGGGCGATCGTCTCGGCACTGTCCGAGCTGCCCGGGACGGTCTGCCCGGAGCCCCAGGGAGCGTTCTACGCCTTCCCGAGCTTCGAAGGCCTCCTCGGCCATCCGGTCGGCTCGCGCGGGACCGTGCCCCGCTCCAGCCAAGAGCTGGCAGAGGTGGTGCTCGACGAAGCCAAGGTGGCGTTCGTCCCTGGCGAGGCCTTCGGGGCTCCGGGCTGCGCCCGCTTTTCGTACGCGCTTTCCGACGACGACCTGGCCGAGGGGATGGCGCGGCTCGCCAAGCTCTTCAACTAGCCGAGCGGGGGGCCGGGCTAGGGGGAGGCTCGGCGGGCGGGGGCCATGGAAGCGAGGACCTCCTCGGCTATGCCGAGCGTCGTGGCGGGGTGGAGGAAGATGAGCCTGGCGACAGTCTCACCCTCCCAGGTAGTAGGCGTGACGAAGGCGACCTGGTCCCGAAGGAGCTTGTCGGACCAGGCCCAATAGTCTTGCGCCCCCCAGCCTCGCCGGCGGAACAGGACGACCGACAGTTCGGGCTCGCGCACCAGTTCGAGGTAGGGGAGCTCTTTTATGAGCGCTCCCGTGGCCTGAGCGAGCGACAAGGCGGCGTCGACGGCGTCGGAATAAGCGCCCCAACCGTTGACCACGAGCGAATACCAGAAGGGGAGGCCTCGCGCCCTGCGGGTCAAATGGTAAGCGTAGTCGCTCGGGTTCCACTCGTCGCCTGCACCGGTGTGCATCGGGTCCAGGTAGGCGGCTCGCTGGGTGTGCACGGATTTGGCCAGTGAGGGGTCGCGGTAAAGCAGGGCAGCGCAGTCGAACGGTGCGAAGAGCCATTTGTGCGGGTCGACGACGAACGAAGCTGCCTGCCCCGAACCCTCGAACATCCCGCGCACCCGGCCGCTGCGAGACAGCATCGCCGCACCGCCGTAGGCGCCGTCCACGTGCAGCCACATGCCGCGCCTTGCCGCCACCTCGCCCAGGCCCTCCAGGTCGTCCACGATCCCGGCGTTGGTAGTCCCGGCGCTGGCGACAACGGCCACCACTTGGTGGCTTTGCTTGTCTGTCCGCAGCGCTGCCTCGAGCGCGTCGCCGGTCAAGCGGTGGTCCTCGGTCTCCACGACGAAGGCGGGCGTACCGATGACGTGGAGCGCCTTGCTGACCGACGAATGAGCGTCGGCGCTCACCGCGACCCGGACCTCTTCACCACCGGTCCTGGCGCGGCCGACGTCGCGCGCTACCACGAGGGCGGAGAGGTTGGCGGCCGACCCGCCGGACACGAAACAGCCGCCCGCCCCCGCAGGCATCCCGGCCGCTTGCGCGAGGAAGCTCAGAGCCTGGTTCTCGGCGATGATCGCCCCGGCAGCTTCGAGCCACGAGGTCCCCTGGAGCGAGGACGCCGAGACGACCATGTCGAACAGGAGCGCCGCCTTGGAAGGCGCGGCCGGTACGAAGGCAAGGAAGCGGGGGCTGTCGACGGAGATGACCGACCTGACCACCTTGTCGGTGAACGTCGACAGGGTCGCCACCGGGTCGCGGCCTCCCGCGGTGATGAAGCCGGCGAGCACCTCCTCGAGCATTGCCCGCGGCACCGGTTGGTCGAGGGGTACGGGGTCCTCGGAAAGGCGCGCCCGGCAGTAGTCGAAAACTGCTTCAGCCGTCGTCGGGTCGTAGGCGAACATGACTTAGGGCCCGACCGCCGCTCTGGCGGGTACCGGCCGGAGCGCTCCCAGAGCCTCAGTCCGGGACTGCGAGCAGGTCGACGTGGCCGCCGTCGTCGACCATCGACAAGATTGCGTAGTCGTCGAGCCCCCGCGGCGCTACGTCGTCGGCGCCGATCACTGACAAGTGGTACCCCAGCCGGCGCAGCGTACTGAGGTAACCGCAGGCGCTGCCCCAGGGGGCACAGTCCAGAGCGAGCGGGTAAAACTCGCTCAGGAGCACCGGCCGGTCGCGCTCGATCGTCTTTACGGCTCCTTCGAGCACGAGGGGTTCGGCACCCTCGACGTCGACCTTGATCGCGTCCACCCGCTCCACCCCCTCGTTGGCCAGCAGGTCATCGAGGGGCAGCGTCGCCACCACGAAACTGGCCTCGATGGGCTGGGAAGGAGGGCCGTCCACGGGGATCAAGCGCCCGTTGCTGCCGTCGGTCTCGAGGGCGGCCGCCCCGGCAACCGCTGCCAGCGCCACTTCGGCAACCTCGATGTTGTCGAAGCCGTTTTCCTTGGCGCTCTCGCGCAGGAGGGCCACGTTCCAAGGGTTGGGCTCGATCGCGAGCACAGTGCCCGCCGGGCCGACAATACCGGCGGCGAGGAGGCTGAACCACCCGATGTTGGCCCCGACGTCGACAAAGGTCTGCCCGCGCGACAACACCTTTCGTAGGGCCGAAGAGACATGGGGTTCGTAAACCCCAGTGCGCGCGACGGTATGGCCCACCGCGAAATCGGACGGGTCGACGTGCATCCGGAAGCCCTCAGAGGTGCCCACGACCTCGCTCGCGGCACGCTCGGGCCTCCGGGCGTGGTTGTGGGCCCGGGTGAACTCGACGCTGCCGACGAACTCGTCTGCAAGCTGGCCGGCACTTATGCCCTCGCGCAGCCGGCGACGGTAGGTGGCCAGGCCTTCGGCGTCGGGCGGCCTCTTCAGCAGGAGCCGGTAACAGGCGAGAAGGTCGGCGTAAGTTGCCCTATCGCCGGCGCCGCGAGCGCCGCCGGGTAAGTTGTGGAGGTGCGCGGCGGACATGGCCCGAGCGGCGAACTGCTTGCTTTGCCTTGCCCATTGACGGTACGGCATTGCCCGCAGCTCCTGCAGGAGGGCATGTAATTGGCCGCCGCTATTGGGGTCTTCGTCAGGGTGGCGGGCAGGCACAGCCCGCTATGCTACCGCCCGGGATGACGAGCGCTCGGGGGTTGGGGGGCCTATGAGGCGGCGGATCGCATTCGTATGCCCGAGGTACGGGGCCGAGATCGTCGGCGGGGCAGAACTTCTCGTGCGCGAGATCGCCCTCGGCCTGCTCGACCGGGGGTGGGAAGTCCAAGTCCTCACCACTTGCGCCGTCAACCCGTACACGTGGGCCAACGAGCTGCCCGAGTCGGCCCGCGTCGAAGAAGGGATCCTCGTCCGGCGGTTCCAGAACTTCCTGGCGACCTCGGCCAGCAAGGAGCACGCAGTCCACGGGAGGATCTACTACGGGGAACGGCCGTCGCTCGACGACCAGGTCACGTGGCTGAACGCTCTTTTCCGCACGCCAGGCCTCTTCGAGGTGCTGCTGCGCGAGCGTGACAGCTTCGACGCCTTCGTCTTCGCTCCCTACCTTTTCTGGTCGACGACGGTCTGCATGCCGGTCGTCGCCGACCGCGCAGTCGTGATGCCCTGCCTGCACGACGAGGTCTACGCCCACCTCGAGGTCATGCGCCACGTGCTTTCTATCCCGGCATCGGTGTGGTTCCTCTCCGGGCCCGAGCACGACCTCGCCCACCGCATGGGCCCCGTGACGCCGCAAAACACCATCATCGGCGCCGGGATGGACGTCCCGGAGAGCTACGACCCCGAAGAGTTCAGGGAGGAGTACGGCATCGACTCGCCCTTCGTCCTCTACCTCGGACGGCGTGAGGCGGACAAGGGCTGGCCCTGGCTCGTGGACGTTTTCGGGCGGACGAGGACGCCGGTGAAGCTCGTGAGCGCCGGGGCCGGCGACGCGGCCGTGCCGCCCCGGCTGCGCGGCCGGATCATCGACGTCGGGCTGCTGAGCACGGAGCAGCGCAACAACGCGCTCGCGGCGGCGCTCGCCTACGTGCAGCCGAGCCTTATGGAGAGCTACTCACGCACGGTCATGGAGTCGTGGCTCGCGGGTACTCCGGTCCTGGCCCGCAAGGGCAGCGCCGTCGTCGAATGGCACTGCGCCCGCAGCGGAGGGGGTTCCAATTTCTCGGGGTCGCGCGACCTCACCAAATCGGTGGCCAACCTGCTCGCAAGCCCGGACCTGGCTACGGAGATGGGCGAACGCGGCCGCTCCTACGTCCTCGACAACTACCAGTGGCCCCACGTCCTCGACCTGATCGAAGCCGACCTGGAGCTCTTGAAAGGCGGCCGCTGAGCGCTCGGGCGCCAGCCACGACAGCCTGCGCGGCGGGCGCGCCGTGACGAACGAGAACGGCTCGCTCAGCTGACGTAGGCCCGCTCACCCGCAGGTGAAGCGGGCCACTGCGTGCCCACACCGGCCCATCGGTCCCAAACGTCTTCGGGGCGGACCTTCCAGGACCTCGACAGCCCGGCCCGGGTGGCGAGCGCCCAGGGGAGCAGCCGGGCGATGCCGTCCCGGACGCCTCCGTCGGGACCGTTCTTCACCCGGTCTGCCAGGCCTCGCAGGGCACGCGCACGGGGGCCGTTGCGGACGAGCGACAGCGTCCGGTTGCGCTCCGCCATCACTCGTACCCAGGGTTTGTGTTCTCCGCCGGAGCTCGCCGAGCGCCTGTGCTCGACCGAGACGACCGGGTCGTACCTGAGCCTCATCCCGTTGAGGTTGGCTCGCCAACACCAGTCGACGTCCTCGTAGTAAGCGAAGAAGCGGGCAGCGAACGGCCCGAGGCGCCGCCAGGTTTCCATCCGGGTGACGAAGGCGACCCCTGAGATGGCGAAGCGGTCCGCGGGGGCGTCGAAGCGGCCGTCGTCAGGCGAGCCCTCTCCGATGTCGCCCCCGTAGCCCCGGTCGTCGAGGAAGCCGCCGGCGCTGTTCACCAGCCGGACGGTCCTGCCGGCGGGAACCGGTTCCCCGTCGACCGCCACGTCGGCCGCGCCTACGCCGTCGGGCAACGGCACGTACCACGGCCGGGGGCCCGCCGTCCAGCGCCAGCGGTCGCCCCCTTCATCTCTTTCGAGGCGGTGGATCCCGGGGCCTTCAGCCTTTTCCAGCAGCTCCAGGCCCCCGGCGCTCACCGAGCGGACCTGGCGCCCGAGCCGCCGGCCGTCGCCCGGCGCCTGCCACTCCTCGTCGGCAAGGACGATCTCCAAGAAGCGCTGTGCCAGGACGACCTTTGGGCCTACGGCAGCCACCGATGGGTCCCTCAGGGCATTTGCCGCGGCCTCGAGCCAGCCCGGTCCGGCTACCGCGTCGTCGTTCAGCAGGGCGATGAGCTCACCCGAGGACGACCGGGCAGCGAGGTTGACAGCCGGGGCGAAGCCGATGTTTGCCCGCATCCGCAGGACCCGGGCCCCGGCGGCCTCTCCGAGCCTCGAAGCTTCCCCTCCCTCGGACCCGTTGTCGACGACGAGCACCTGCTCGGCTTGGCCGCAGACCGAGGCAAGACATGGCTCCAGCCAATCGCCCGGCCGGTGGGAAACGACGACGACTGTCGCCGTCACGCCTGGGCGGCCTGCGACGCCTTCACGACCAGCTGGGCTGTGCGCTCCCAGCCCCCGGCGCCGCCTGCAAAAACGGCCTGCACGCCCCAGCTCTCCAACTTGGAAATGGCGTGCTCGTCGGGGCCAGGCCCATCGGCCGCGACCACCGCCACGGCACGGCCAGGCAAAGCGTTCGCGAGCTGCTCCATGTCCCTCATGCCCTGCTCGTTCAGGTTGGAGCCCCACCCGACGACGGCGTCGTAACCCCCGCGCCAGCGGTCCAGGCGCCCGAGCGCCGACCAGGAAAGCGGCCTGGAGCGCCGGCGTGCCGCCTGGCTGTCTTCGACCTCGAACGGGCCGAGGAACTGGTCGCACTCAGCTAGGGGGCGCAGGGCCCGGGCGAGCTGGGGCGGGGCCCCTACGGTCGCCAGCCTTGGCCTGGTGCGCCAGCGCGCCTGAGGCATAGCGGCCCGCCGGGCCAGGTCCTCGAACACCTTGGCCGCGCGGCCCGCCACGGCGTCCCAGGAAGGAGGTTCCCGCTTGGCCAGCTCGAGCAACCTGCGTCGCGTGCCCTTGTCGGTCAGGGCGCGGCTGAGCGCCTCGGCGATCGCCCAGGGATCGTTTGGCTCGAACCTCGCCTCCCTTGGGAGCAGTTCTCGCAGGGAGGAATTGTCGCCCGCGATAGCCGGGGTACCGCACGCCATCGCGTCCACGACAGGCAGGCCGTACCCCTCGTAGAGGGATGGGTAGACGGCGAGCTCGGCCGACTGGTGCAGGGCCACGAAAACGTCGTCCTCCACGTACCCCGGGATCAGCACCCTGCCCTCGACGCCGAGGTCTTTTGCCATCACGAGGTAGTGGTTGCGCGTGAGGGGAGGGGCGTCGCAGACGATGACCAACTGGTGGCGGTCGATCAGCTCCCTTGTCATGGAGGCGTAGCCCTCGATCAACCGGTCGACGTTTTTGCGGGGGTTGAAAGCCCCGTTGTACAGCAGGAACCCCTTGCGAAGCCCCCGCACGCCGCTTCGCGCCACTTTGAGCGCCTCAGGCCGCGACGCCGCCGGGCGGAACATGTCGGCCGTCCCGCTCCCGATCGCCGTCACTCGTCCCGGCGGGACGCCGAGCAGCGAGATGGTGTCCTCACGGGCCGTCTCGGAAAGGGTAAGGACGGCGTCGGCGACGCGCACGAGCTCGCGGCAACAGCGCCACCGCCTCCTGAGCCCGGGGTCCGCAAGGTACCAACCAGGGAACATGTCCGGGATAAGGTCGTAAACGGTCACTGCGGTCAACAGCCCGTGCGCCGACGCCTCCCTTGGCCAGAAGGTACGGACCGGGACTTCGAGCTCGAAGGCGGAGCTGATGTGCAGGACCGCACCTTTCTCCCAGTCCGGCTCGGTCGTCAGCCATCGACCGAGGGTCTCCAGACCCTCGGGGACAGGTAGCTCGGGGTGGAGCGCAACGGCGCTCACGAGCTCGGGGTGCACCGAGGCGACAGCCTTCACGAGCTCGATGCTGTAACGGGCGATCCCCCGGCCCTTGTAGCTCGGGCTCTGAGCGCCGACGAGGTCGAAGACGACCCCCCGGGTGGTCATGCGGGGCTTGTGACGGCTTGGGCGCCCAAGCGGGCGGTCGCGTCGCTCAGGGCCTCCACCTCGGCCGAGAGCCGGGTGAACGCCCGGCCCATCACCTCCGCCACCTGGTCGGCTGCGTCACCTTGCATCCGGATCATTCTCGTCAGCTCGACCACATCGGCCCGGACGGCGGCGGCTTCGGAGCCGACCGACCCGAAGAGGCCCTCGAGCTGGGCCATCATCAACAGCTCCAATTTTTCGAGGCCCTGTTTGGTTGCCTCCCCCAGGTCCTCCATGGCGGAGCGGAGCTCGGCCTGGCGCTGCGCCTGGTCCTCGAAATAATTGACCAGGCTGCCAACGCGTGCTTCGGCGTCGCCTACCCGTAGATCGACGCGTTCTGCGAGCTCGGCGAAGCGCTCCTGGAGCTGGTTGAAATGCTCGTGCAGGTTTTGTTCGACCACTATGAAGTGCGACCCGAGTTGGCCGAAACGCTCTTCGACCGTGCCGAAATGGGTCTCGAGCCGCTCCATCCGGTCGCGCAAACCGCCGGCCTCGTCGAGGATCTGGTGGAGCCTCAGGTTGGTGTGGTCGAGGCGGATGTCGCTCGCCCCCCGCACGCCTCTCACCTCGTCGGTGGTCGCCCGGTTGTCAGCCTCGATTGCCCCGAGGCGGTCCCTGATCTCCGATACGAGCGAAGTCACGTCCTCGCGGACCGAGACGATCTCCCGGAGAGTTGTAGTGAGTTCGCCGCGAGCGCTGGCAAGTTCGCTCTCGATAGGCACGAAAAAAGGTTTGACTAGGCGGTCGGCGCCCGCCCGCGCGCTCTCCTTGAAGCCGCTCATGTCGGCAGAGCCTACTGCGACATGGGGTTACTGATAAGTTTTCAGCCATGGCGGTTTGTGACGTTGTAGTGGTCGGGAGTTACCCGCCGATGCCCGGGCCGGCGACGGCGGCTACTCTCGCCGCGGTCCGGCGCGCATGGGACGAAGGCCTGAGCGTGCGGGTGGTCTCGTTCCGGCCCGGGGCGGCCGACATTTTCGTCCCCGTGGCGGGCCCGTTGGCAGGGTGGCGCCTCGAGCACGTCCGCCGTCACTACGGCAACCCTCCCCAGGTGGTGCTCGTCCTCGAGGCGGGCGTGCCGTTCAACGACCGGAGGTACACGCGGCAGTGGGCGACAGCGGCCAGCCTCGCGGTTGCCCTCCGCCGCTTCGCGCGCTCGACGGTCGTCGTCGGCGAGGACCCAAAGCTCCTGCCGGTTTGTTTCAGGGCTCTTGCCGGAGCGGCCGGCGAGCTCGTCACCGACAGCGAGACGACCGCCGCCACCCTCTGCGAGCGCTACGGCATGGCGCGCGGCGCCTTCCGGACCGAAGAAGTGGAGCCTTTCCCTCACCTGCCGACGGGCGTCGAGCCTGAGACCGCTGGGCTCTACCGCTCACGCAGCGACCGCGCCCTGGCACTCGTAGAAATGCCTACTACTACTCTCGCAGAGAGGGTACGCGCCCGGGGGCGCCTCTCCGGGAGCGCTGCTCTGCGGCGCCTCAGGGGCCGCTGAGAAGCCGGCTCGCCGGCGCAGCAATTGGGACTTTCCCGGCGATGTAGAAGGACCTTGGCGCTCTCTTGCGCCCTGGCCGGCGCCGCCGTCGCGCTGCCGGGTACTTCGGGTACGCCGTTGGGGGCCGCTCAGGCAAACGGAGTCGTCCCGGACAACCCGTGCTACGACGTCTCCTGCGGGCCCAACGAACCGGTCGTCGAGTACCCGACACTCGGCGCAGGCATAACAGGGGTGCACCCGGACGGCCAGACAAATCTCTGGGCCGTGAACGCCTCTGCCGCCTGGGCGATAACCAAGGGCAGCAGCAGCATTTTCGTTGCGGTGCTGGATACGGGCGTCGATCCGCGCCAACCCCAGCTCGAGCAAAAGGTCGTAGTCGGCCCGAACCTGTGCCAGGAGGATCTCCCTTTGTGCTCGGGCCTTTACGACGACAACGGGCACGGCACCTTCGTCACGGGCCTGATAGCGGCCGACACCAACGACGGCGTCGGCATTGCGGGCCTCGGATGGAACACCAAAGTCATCGATATAAAAGTCCTTGACAGCACGGGCCACGGTGACATCCCGGACGAGGTGACGGGTATCCGTTACGCTCTCGAGACTCCCGGGGTGAGGGTGATCAACCTCTCGTGGACCGATTCGCCATGCCCGCAGGGCTCGTCTGCGAGCACATGCGCAAACCCCGCCGAGGAGGCGGCGATCTCCTCGGCGATCGCGCATGGCATCGTGGTCGTGGCGGCGCCGGGTGACAACGGTTCGGACCGCCCGGTGTACCCTTCGGACTACCCGGGCGTCCTGTCGGTGGCGGCAAGCACCGACCAGGGTGTCGTTGACCCGGATAATGGCGGCCCGTACGAGGATTTTTCGGATTATGGCGACGACGCCAACATCGCAGCTCCGGGCATCGGTGTGCTCTCGACCTGGTACGACGGCAATTACGCCGTCCTTTCAGGGACTTCCTTCGCGGCGCCTCTCGTCACCGCATCGGCGGCGCTCGTGATGGCGGCAGACCCCAAATTGACCGGGCCCCAGGTTTCGACTCTGCTCATCGAGACTTCTTCACCCCTTGGAGCGGGAGGCCTCGGCATAAATGGCGGTTTCCTCAATACGGGTGCCGCTGTCCAAGCTGCCGCCAGCCGCAAGATCCCAACAACCCTTTATGGCTACCAGCAGATCGCGTCGGGCGGGGCGGCGTACAATTCGGGTTTCGTTGCGTCCCAGGAGGCGCCGGCGGCCACGCGCCTCGGGGCGCCCGTGGTCGGCGGGGCAGAGACGCCGGGAGGCCTTGGTTACTGGATGGTCACCTCACAGGGCCAGGTCGTCGGCGTCGGCGGTGCTCACAATTACGGCTCGCTCCCGGCTACCCAACACGCTAGGCACATCGCGGGGATGGCTGCGACGCCGGACGGGCACGGCTATTGGCTCTTGGCCCGGGACGGGGACATCTACCCCTTCGGCGACGCGCGTCCCTTCGGGAGCATCCCGGCGGCAACCACGCTAAAAGGTGCCGTCGCGATGGCCACTACGCCCGATGGACGCGGTTACTGGGCAGCCACAGCCAACGGCGCCGTTTTTGCCTTCGGGGATGCGCATTATTACGGTTCAACCGCCAAGATCCATCTCAACAAGCCGATAGTTGGCCTTGCGCCGACGCCCGACGGCAAGGGTTACTGGTTAGTGGGCTCCGATGGGGGGATCTTCAACTTCGGCGACGCCGGCTGGTACGGGCCGGCTGCGGGCCAGAAACCGGGGCAGCCGATCGTAGGCATGGCGGTGAGCCCCGACGGCCTCGGCTACTGGTTGGCAGGCAAGGACGGCGGCGTGTGGCACTACGGCTCCGCCCCCGACGAACCCCCCGAGCCTTCGCAGGGCCGTCCCGGCTCCATCGTCGCCATAACCTCCTAGGCCGGTCCCCGGGGCGGCCCCAACGGCACCGCGAGTTCCCGGGGTGCTCTGATGCAGCCCTCAGGCCCGGTAATGTCTAGGGCCGAGGGGTGGGGACGGGGCCTCTGGGCAGGAGGCATTTGCCCGTGGTCTGTCACAAATGATGAGCCGACGTCCCGTCGCCGTGTTCCTCGGCGGCGCCCTCGTTACTGCCTTTGTCTGGTTGGGAGCGGTCGCCCAGCCAGGCTCGGGCGCGACCGGCACCGGCCACGTCGCCACCGGGACTGCGGCGCGGGTACCCGAGGTCGTCATCTCCGGCTTCGGTTACGGCCATGGCCGGGGCATGGGCCAGTGGGGGGCGTTCGGCTATGCGTCCAAGTACGGGTGGAGCTACCAGCGGATCCTCGCTCACTACTACGGCGGGACGTCGATCGGCCCCCTTCCCTCGCCAGAACCTGATGTCACCGTCCACCTGGTCGAACTCGATGGGCTGAACACCATCGCGGCCTCTTATGAAGGCGGTTACCTCGTCGCAAGCTGGGACGGCGACCATGCGGCGGCAGCGGGGGCGTTCGAGGTGGTCCGGTCGGAGGGAGTGCAGTTCATCTATTCGTCTCAAGGCTGTGCCGGCCCCTGGACCGAGGCGGGCGCCTCGACCGGGCCGGTCACTATCGCAAGCTCGGCGGTGACCGGCCAGGCCGCGATCCCCGCGAGCGTCGCGTCCTCCGAAGTGGGTGCCTGCATCCCCGGGGTTGGTGAACGGATCTACCAGGGCGACCTCGTCGCCCAACCGGACGGCCAGACCCAGGACGTAGTCGGCCTCGAGGATTACGTCGACGGAGTGGTGCCGGCCGAGTCGCCTGCGGGTTGGGCCCGAAAGGGTGGGGAGGCGGCACTCGAGGCCCAAGCCGTAGCGGCGCGGAGCTACGCGTTGGCCTACATCGCGGTCGACGGCCAGATCTGCGACACGACGCAATGCCAGATGTACCTCGGCTGGCCCGACCAGTACGGGCAGACGGCCGACGCCGCTGTTTCTGCCACCAACGGTGAAGTCCTCTACTGCGACGCAGGCAGCGCATGCGGCCCAGCCGGTTCGGTCGCCCTCGCCGAGTACTCGGCGTCGACGGGCGGCTACTCGGCAGGGGGTGCCTTCCCCGCGGTCGCCGACCTCGGGGACGCCGTCCCGGGCAACCCGGTGCACTCTTGGACCGTGGCTGTCCCCACGAGCGACGTGGAGGCAGCCTTCCCCACGATCGGGGAACTGATCGCCGTCGAGGTGACGCAACGGAACGGGCTCGGCAGCGCAGGCGGGCGGGCGGAGGTGGTCACCTTGGTCGGCTCGGACGGCGACCGGGTTGTCACCGGTGCCGGGTTCGCAGCGGCGCTCGGGTTGCGGAGCGACTGGTTTACCGTTTCGACGGTGGTAAGCGGGTTACCCGGGAAGGTCCCTCCGGTCCCTGTGCCTCCGGTCAGCGTACCCCCGGTCTCGCTGCCTCCCGTGACCGTGCCCCCGCGCGGCACGCCCGCGACCACCGCGCCGCCGGGCGCCGGCAGGACGGCTCCCACGTTGCCCGTCGCAAGAGCCGCTCCCCCTGTGATCGGGCACCCGGGGCCGACAAAGCCGATCGCCGGCCCAAGCTCTCGGGAGGCCGGCTCTTCGGGCCCGCTCGGGCCTGACGACGGCTACTGGGTGGCGGACCAGGAGGGGGATGTGAGCGCCTTCGGGGCGGCCGGTTTTTACGGCGCCGCGGCCGGCACGTCGCTCCAGGGGCATGTCGCCGCAATGGCCGCGACGCCGGATTACCGGGGCTACTGGCTGGCCGCGTCAACCGGCGCCGTGCTCGCCTTCGGCGACGCGCACTGGTACGGGTCGGCGAGCGACGTCCACCTGCGCCAGCCCATCTTTGCCGTCGCGGCCACCCCCGACGGGCACGGCTACTGGCTCGTGTCCACAGACGGGGGCGTGTTCGCTTACGGCGATGCCCCCTATCTGGGTTCGCTGGCCGGGTTCCACCTGCGCCAGGAGGTGGTGGCGTTTGCCGCAACCCCCTCGGGCGACGGCTACTGGTTGGCTACAGCCGACGGAGGGGTCTTTGCTTTCGGCGATGCCAGCTTCTACGGGTCACCTGCGGGAGAGGGCCTCTCTGAGCCCATAACCGGGATGGTCGCCGGCGCGGGGGGCAAGGGGTACCTCCTCTTTGCCCGCGACGGCGGGGTCTTCGCCTACGGTGACGCCGCCTTCCTCGGCTCGCTGCCTGCCGAGCGGGTCAAGGCCAGCGTGGTCGCGGCCACGGGCACGTCAAAGGGCTCGGGTTACTACGTCCTCGGCCGGGACGGGAGCGTCTACGCGTTCGGGGATGCGGCGCTGCCCGCTGACCTGGCGCCTGCCCGGCCGGCCGGGCAGGCGGGCGCGGTGGCTATCGTGCCCTACCGTTCGCCGGCGGGCTAGCGGGCAGGGTCACGGCCGCTCAGCCCTGGAGGGCCTTCAGGTCGGCGTCGACCATCATGCAAACCAGGTCCTGGAAGCTCACCTCGGGTTTCCAGCCGAGCAGCTGGTGAGCCTTGGCCGGGTCCCCGATCAGCAAGTCGACCTCGGCCGGCCGCTTATGGCGCTCGTCGACGCGCACGTACTGTTCCCAGTGGAGCCCTGCGTGCCCGAAGGCGATCTCACAAAACTCGCGGACCGAATGGGTCTCGCCCGTGGCAACGACGTAGTCGGCCGCCTCGTCCTGCTGGAGCATCAGCCACATCGCCCTCACGTAGTCGGGCGCGTACCCCCAGTCGCGCTGGGCGTCGAGGTTGCCCAGGGCGACGTGGTCCGCCAAACCGAGCTTGATGCGGGCGACGGCATTGGTCACCTTCCTCGTCACGAACTCGAGGCCCCGCCGCGGGCTTTCGTGGTTGAAGAGGATCCCGGAGCTTGCGTGCAGCTGGTAGCTCTCCCGGTAGTTGACGGTCGCCCAGTGGGCGTAGACCTTGGCGACCCCGTAGGGGCTGCGGGGGTAAAACGGGGTCCGCTCGTTTTGGGGGACTTCGACCACCTTGCCGAACATTTCCGACGAGCTCGCCTGGTAGAAGCGCATGGTCGGGTCGACCGTCAAGATGGCGTCGAGAAGCCTCGTGACCCCTAACGCCGTCACCTCACCTGTCAGGACCGGCTGCGCCCACGACGTCATCACGAACGACTGAGCAGCGAGGTTGTAGACCTCCGAAGGCCGGTAGTCGCGCAGCACCCTGATGAGCGACGACTCGTCGAGGAGGTCCGCCGAGACCATCGTGACCTTGTCCATCAGGTGCGAGATCCGCTCGAAGGTCACCGTGCTGCTGCGCCGGTGGGCGCCAACCACGTCGTAGCCCTTGGCTAGGAGGAGTTCGGCGAGGTACGAGCCATCCTGTCCGGTGATGCCTGTGATCAGCGCTATGGGCATCTAAACAGCTTGCCCCCGCTGGCGGGGATGGGCAACATGGCCGCCAGGGGCCGACAGGGGCAGCCAAGGCCCGCCAGCCACCCGCCAGCCACCCTTCGGCCGCCCGTCAGTTGGCCTTCAGTTGGCGGTCAGTTGGCCGGCTGGGGCGGCCCGCAGGCCCTTACTGCCTCTTCGACGCTGGCGAACCAGTGGTCCGGGTGGATGACATCGAGCAGGCCGGCTCGCTTCAAGTCGTGGTGGACGAGGTGGGAGGCCCGTGCGATGCAGAGCGATACACCCTGGAGCCTCAGTTGGCCGGCGAGGTCGCCGAGCGCCTTTGCACCTGTGTAGTCGACGTCGGAACTGCCCATCGCGTCCAGCACGAGCGCATGTACCGGCCCGGGGGCGCCGCTGACCGCCGCAAGGGCCCGCTCCGTCACGTGGGTCGCGTTGCCGTACCAAAGTGGTGCGTAAAGCAGGTAGACGACTACTCCGGGCTGCTGCTCGGTCGGGATGCCGATGTCGGTCGGCACCCAGTGGTCGGTCCCGGGCTCCCGGCCAAGGAGCGCGTCGCGGGGCCTGGCGGCCAAGCGGACCCGCTGGGCCAGCGCGAGGAGCGCGGCGGCCACGACTCCCTGTTCGATCCCGATGAGGACGACGACGACCAGGGTAATGACCGCAAGGCCGAACTCCGACCACGCAAAGTTGAACAACCTGCGGAACTCGCCCAACCGCAATAGGCGGGAGGCGACGAAAATCAAGATGGCACCGAGGGCAGCCTCGGGGAGATCCTTCAGCAGCCCGGTCGCAACCGCGAGGACGACGACCACAGTGGCTGCAGCCACGAGGCCCGCCAGCTGCGAGCGCCCGCCCGCCGAGCCGACGACGGCCGTCCTTGGGGGGCTCGAGTTGACGGGGAAGGATCCGGCAAGGCCTGCAAGGAGGCTCCCGGCGCCGACGGCGGCAAGGTCGAAGTCGAAGTCGCGGGGGCCATTGTCCCCGCCTCCCGGCCCCTTGCCGCCCTTCGTGGGCCCTGCCGCAGTGGTGCCGCCGGGACCGGTCGCGCCGTCCGCGGGTGGCGGGTTGGAGCGCACCGTGGCGGAGGTTTGCACAACGCACAAGAAGGCGACAGTTACAGCCGTGCCCGTCAGGCTGCCGAGCTGTGAGAGCCGCACGCTCGGTACTCCGAAGGCGGGCAACGTGGCGTGCACGACCCCGACAACGTGCGCCCCGTGGCGGGAGAGGTGTGCCGTGGCGGCGAGAGCTGTCGCCCCGACGACGCCGATCAAAGCACCCGGGATCCTGTGGTCGACGCGTTCAGCCAGCACGACGACGGCCAGTACGCAGCCGGCGGTCCCCAAGGCCCACCCGTTGAACTTGCCTATCTGGTCCGCAACTACCCGTAGCCTCCCGATCGTGGTCGTCCCGCCGCCGGGGAGGCCGAGGACCGTTGGGAGTTGCTTCACGAAGATCTCGACGCCAATGCCTGCCAGGACGCCGGTCACGACCGGGAGCGGGAAGAAGTCGGCGACCCACCCCAGCCTGAGCAGGCCGACGGCGATGAGGATGCCCCCGACGACGAGCGCCATGGCGCTCACCAGGTGGCTGTACGCGGGCGAACCTGCTCCAGCGAGGGCAGCCACGCCGGCGGCGAAGACGGGCGCGATCGTCGAGTCCCCGCCGACCGAGACCAGTTGGTGCCGCCCGAACAGAGCGAACATTGCCGACCCGGCGACAAAGGCGTAAAACCCAGCGACCGTTGGCATGTTGGCAAGGTGGGCCGTCGCCATTTGCTCGGGGACGGCAATGGCGACGAGGGTGAGGCCGGCGACCAGGTCCGGTGCGAGCCACGAGCGCCTGTAGCCGCGAAGGCTGGTCAGCACGGGCAAAGGCCGCATCCTCATCTGCGGGAACTGTAGTGCTGGCCAAGGGGTCGCCCGCCTCCTGCCAAAGGGGGCCGGCAGCTCTTTTTCTCAACGGGGGCCGCGCAACTAGTCTTGAGCGGTCCGCCCCCCCGGCAAGGAGAGCAAGTGGACCTTTTCGAGTACCAGGGCAAGCAGTACTTCGCCCGCTTCGGGATCCCGGTGTCGCCGGGCGGCATCGCCGTCACTGCCGAGGAGGCCGTGCAGCTGGCCGACGAGCTCGGGTACCCGGTCGTGATCAAGGCCCAGGTGCAGGTAGGAGGCCGGGGCAAAGCAGGCGGTATCAAGATCGCCACGGGGCCGTCGCAGGCACGTGAGTACGCCACCGGGATCATCGGCATGGACATCCGCGGTCACCTGGTGCGCCGAGCCTGGGTGGAGAGGGCGACCGAGATCGCTCACGAGTACTACGCCAGTTTCACGCTCGACCGCGCCGCCAAGGCACACCTCGCCATGGTCTCGGCGAAGGGAGGGGTGGACATCGAAGAGGTTGCGGCCGAGGACCCCGGTGCGATCGCCCGGTTGCACATTGACCCCTACACCGGCTTCAGCGCATCCCAGGCGGAGACGCTGGTCGAGCGGGCGGGACTTCACCCGCAAGCTCGCTCCGGCGCCGCCGGCGTCCTGGTCGCCCTCTACAGGTGTTTTGTCGAAGGCGACGCCGACCTTGTCGAGGTCAACCCCCTCGTGCTCACCACCGACGGCCGCGTGCATGCCCTCGATGCCAAAGTCACCCTCGACGACAACGCTTCGTTCCGGCACCCGGAGTGGGAAGAGTTTGCTGCCACCGTCGAGCTCGACGACCGTGAGCGGATGGCCCGGAGCCTCGGCCTCCAGTACGTCGGGCTCGACGGGTTTGTCGGGATAATCGCCAATGGCGCCGGCCTGGCAATGAGCACCTGCGACGTGGTCAACCAAGTTGGAGGCAAACCGGCCAATTTCCTCGACATCGGGGGAGGCGCCAGTGCCGCCGTGATGGCCAATGCCCTCGAGGTGATCAGTTCCGACTCCAATGTGAGGTCAATTTTCGTGAACATATTCGGCGGTATCACGCGGGGCGAGGAAGTCGCCAACGGCATCGTCACTGCGCTCGGCCGGGTCGACATAAAAGTGCCCATGGTCGTGCGCCTCGACGGGACCAATGCCGAGGAAGGGCGGCGGATCCTGCGGGGCGTCGAATCGGACCGCGTGATCTCGTCGCCGAGCATGATGGATGCCGCCCGCCTCGCCGTTTCGCTTGCCGGAGAAGGAAAATGAGCATATTCGTCGACGAGACGACAAAAGTGGTCGTCCACGGCCTGACCGGTGGCCAGGCGCGTTTCCACGGCCTTCGTAACCGTGATTACGGCACGAAAGTCGTAGCCGGCGTCAACCCCGCGAAGGGCGGCCAGGACGTGGAGGGGATACCGGTCTTTGCGACCGCGGCCGAGGCACGCCAGGCAACCGGGGCCAATGCGAGCTTCGTAGCCGTGCCGGCCAAGGTGGCAGCGGGCTCGGTCCTCGAGGCGGCTGCGGCGGGGATCGAGGTCATCGTATGCATCACCGAAGGGATCCCCGCGCAGGACGAGGCCCGGGTCTACAGCGAGCTCACCCACAAGTACCCGGGGTCGCGCCTGATCGGCCCCAACTGCCCCGGGGTGATAACGCCCGGTAAGTGCAACATCGGCATCACGGCTGGAGAAATCGCTCTCGCCGGCGGCCCGGTCGGCATCGTCAGCCGGAGCGGGACCCTCACCTATCAGGCGCTCTACGAGCTCAAACAAATGGGCATCGGGGTTACGACATGTGTCGGCATCGGAGGTGACCCGGTGCCGGGGACGAGCTTCGTCGACTGCCTTGCGGAGTTCCAAAAGGACCCTGAGACAAAGGCGGTCATGATGATCGGCGAGATCGGCGGGACCGAAGAGGAAAAGGCGGCCGAGTTCATTTCTGCCGAAGTGACCAAGCCCGTCGTGTGCTACATCGCCGGCGTCACGGCTCCACCGGGGAGGAGGATGGGCCATGCCGGGGCGATCATTTCCGGGAACAAGGGGACCGCGAAAGCCAAAATGGACGCTCTCGAGGCTGCAGGTGCGACGGTTGCGGCAAACCCGACGCAAGCCGGCGAGCTGATGGCGGAGGTCGTGCGCGCCTTGTGAGGGCGACGCTCGACGAGCCGGAGCGCGAGGCTCTCGGCCGCGCCCTCGCCGCCGCCATGCGAGGCGAGGTGCGCTTCGACACGAAGTACCGGGCGGTTTATGCTTCCGACTCTTCCAACTACCGCCAGGTCCCTTTGGGGGTGGTCTTCCCGCGTGACCACGACGACGTGCGCAGCGCGTCGCGTATCGCCGCCGAAGCCGGAGCCGCCCTGCTGGCGCGGGGAGCCGGCACGAGCCTGGCCGGGCAGTGCTGCAACGAAGCTGTCGTGGTCGACATGTCGCGGCACATGTGCAGGATCCTCGATATCGACGCCGGCAAGGGCCTGGCCCGCGTCCAGCCCGGAGTGGTGCTCGACGACCTGCGCCGCGAGGCCGAACGGCACGGGCTGACTTTCGGCCCGGACCCTGCGACTCACGCTTGGTGCACGCTCGGGGGCATGATCGGCAACAACTCCTGCGGGACTCATGCGGTTTATGCCGGCAAGACCTCTGACAACATCGAGGCCCTGCGCATCGTGCTGGCAGGAGGCGACGAGCTCGAAGTGGGTGCTTACCCGCCCGAGACCTTGCGGGCCGTGCTGGACGGCGGGGGACGCTTAGCCGGCCTGCTATCGGATCTCGTCGCCCTTCACGAGCGTTACGGGTCGGCCGTCGCAGAGCGGTTCCCTGATATCCCCCGCCGCGTAAGCGGCTTCAACCTCGACCAACTGTCGCCCGAGCGCGGCCTGCACGTGGCGAGATCCCTCGTAGGCACCGAGTCCACCTGCGCGTTCACCACCGAGGCCACAGTCCACCTGGTGGCGAGCCCGCCGAAGCGTTGCCTCGTGGTGCTCGGGTACCACGACATCTTTGCCGCCGCCGAAGCGGTCCCAGGCCTCCTCGAGCACAGGATCTTGGCCCTCGAGGGTTTCGACCGGACGCTCGTTGACCAAATGCAAGCCCACAGGCTCAACCTCTCGGGCGTCGCGCTGCTGCCGCCCGGCGACGGCTGGCTCCTCGCCGAGACCGGTGGCGCCAGCGACGACGAGGCCCGCTCGCTTGCCGAGGACATCGTTGCCTCGCTCCCCGGGGACGTCGTGGCACGGGTCTTCGAGGCTCCTCAGCAGCAGAGCCGTGTCTGGGCCGTCCGGGAGTCCGGTCTCGGCGCAACAGCGATCCGGCTCGACCGCCGCCACAACTACGAAGGCTGGGAGGACGGCGCAGTCCCGCCGAGGCGCCTCGCCGAGTACCTCCGCGGCATAACAGGGCTCTGGCAACAGCACGGCTATTCGGGGGCGTGGTACGGGCACTTCGGGCAAGGTTGCGTCCATACACGCAACAACTTCGACTTGTCGTCGCGCGAAGGGCTCGCGAATTACCGCAGTTACGTGACTGCCGCCGCCGACCTCGTCGTTTCGCTCGGGGGTTCGCTCTCGGGCGAGCACGGGGACGGGCAGAGCCGGGGCGAGCTGCTCGTGAAGATGTTCGGCAGCGAGCTGGTCGGTGCGTTCGGCGAGTTCAAGAGGATCTGGGACCCGGACAGGCTCATGAACCCGGGCAAGGTCGTGGACGCCAACCCGCTCGACGCCAACATCCGCTATTTCGGCCTGAAAGAAAGCCCGGCACTGCGGCCTAGCAAGTTCGCCTTCGCCGCCGACGGCGGGTCCATGCTCGAAGGCGCCCTGCGTTGCGTCGGCGTCGGTCGCTGTAGGCGTGACGACGCCGCCACGATGTGCCCTTCGTACAGGGCGACGCGTGACGAGGTCCACTCGACGAGGGGGCGGGCAAAGCTCCTCACCGAATTGTTCCAGGGAGACCCGCTGGGCCCGTCGTGGCGCAGCGAGGAGGTGCGGGGAGCGCTCGACCTGTGCCTGTCGTGCAAGGCGTGCGCTTCGGACTGCCCGACCCACGTGGACATGGCGACCTACAAGTCGGAGTTCTATTTCCATTACTTCCGGGGCCGGCTCCGGCCACGGGCGATGTACGCGATGGGCCTGGTCCCCTGGGCGGCGCGGCTTGCCGGTTACTCTCCGGCGACGGCCCACGCGGCGAACGCGGCGCTCGGCGGGCCGGCGGGGTGGGCGCTCAAACGAGGGGCCGGGTTGGCCACCAACAGGGCGGCTCCCAGGTTTGCCCCGGAAGGAGGCCTGCGGAGGCTCGGCAGGTCGGCCAGGCACGCCCGGGTGGACCGTGCCCCGTCCGGCAGCTCGGTGCTGGTCTGGCCGGACACCTTCACCGAGTCGTTCCGCCCCGAGAGCGGTCTCAGCCTTGTCTCTGCCCTCGAGGCGCTCGGGGAGCGGGTGGCCGTCCCGAGCCGTTGGGCCTGCTGCGGGAGGACGCTTTACGACTTCGGGATGCTTTCTTTGGCCAAGAGGGTGCTCGGGCGCCTCGTGGCGGTGCTGGCGCCGTGGGTGAGCGCCGGCGTCCCGGTCGTCGTGCCCGAACCGAGCTGCCTTGCCGCCTTCCGGGACGAACTTCCTTCGCTGCTCGCGGGCGACCCTGTGGCGCGGCGTTTGTCCGAGCTCGCCCGCAGCCCGGCCGAGCACCTCGTGTCAGCGGGCCACATCCCACGCCTCGCGTCCGCAACCCGTGGCGGAGAGGGCCGCGCGGTCCTCCATCCCCACTGCCACCAACGAGCTGTCTTCGGCACCGACGCCGACGTCGCCGTCCTCGAGGCCCTCGGCTACCAGGTCGAGGTGCTCGACGCCGGGTGCTGCGGGCTGGCCGGTTCGTTCGGCTTCAATGCGAGCCACGAGCCGGTGTCCCGGACGATCGGTGAGGGCCACTGGCTGCCCAGGCTGCGTTCCGCCGCCCATGGCGAAGGGGGTGGTGCGACCCTGGTTATGGACGGTTTCAGTTGCCAGTCCCAGCTCGGGCATCTCGCCGGCGAAATGTCGGGCGATGTCCGCGACCTGCCCTCGCTCGTGCGCCGGGCCACGTCGCGCCTGGCCTGAAAGCCGCGGTTTGCCGCGCCCCGGACGGCAACAGTGCTCTCGGGGCGTTCTTCGCCGCGAAAAAGGGGTAAGACGGGGGATTGGTGCCAAACCATCGGACCGGGGCCGCTCCCGGGGCAACGCCGGGCGACAAGGCACGAGGCGGCACCAGCGCCAAATTGCCCGATTTCGTCGTCGTGTCCAACCGCTTGCCTGTCGAGCAAGGGCCAGACGGGAGGTTGCGATGGCACCAGAGCCCAGGTGGCCTTGTCTCGGCGTTGCAGCCGGCGGTCGCCAAGAGCGGGGGGGCCTGGGTGGGATGGGCCGGGCAGGCAGCCGAGGCCAGGGAGGGTGGCGACGGCGACGCAGGTCTCCCCTCAAGCACACGACCGCGGGGCGGCCTGCCCGACGATGGCCCGCCTTGGGGTGCACTGATAGAGCCCGAAGGGGTCTATGCAGTACCCGTCGAGCTATCCGAGGACGACCTCGCCAACTACTACGAGGGTTTTTGCAATGCGACTCTGTGGCCCCTCTACCACGACGTGATCGCCCCCCCCGTCTACTCCAGGCATTGGTGGCACTCCTACGTCGAAGTTAACCAGCGCTTTGCCGATGCGGTCGCCGCCTGCGCTGCACAGGGTGCCACCGTGTGGGTGCACGACTACCACCTGCAACTGGTCCCCTCGATGTTGAGGGAGATGCGGCCCGATACCCAGATCGGCTTCTTCATCCACATCCCCTTCCCCCCGCTCGAACTTTTCGCGCAGCTCCCATGGCGGAGCGAGGTTGTCGAGGGCCTGCTCGGGGCTGACCTGGTCGGGTTCCAGACCGCTCAGGGTGCGGTCAATTTCTTGCGGGTTTGCCGCCGCTTCACAGGACATCACACCCAGGGTTCGCTGATACAGCTAAAACCACGTCCCGGCGCCCCCCAGCGGCTGTCCCGCGTCGGCACCTTCCCGATCTCGGTCGACGGCGAGGAACTTTCAGAGCTGGCCCAACGGCCCGAAACTGCCGAACGCGCCCGCCAGATCCGTGAGCAGCTCGGGAGCCCCGAGGTGCTCCTCCTCGGGGTGGACCGCCTCGACTACACCAAAGGCCTGGTCCACAGGCTGCGGGCTTACGGCGAGCTGCTGAAGGAGGAGCGGCTGCGGCCGCCCGAAGCCGTCCTGGTGCAGGTCGCCAGCCCCAGCAGGGGTGAGGTCGAGCAGTACCGCCTCCTGCGCGAGGAGCTCGAGCGCGTCGTAGGGAGCATCAACGGCGACTTCAGCCCCGTCGGGCACCCGGCCGTCCACTACCTTCACCAAAGTTTCCCGAAAGAGGAAATGGTGGCGATGTACCTCGCCGCCGACGTCGCGCTCGTGACGCCGCTGCGCGACGGGATGAACCTTGTGGCAAAAGAGTACGTGGCGTCGCGTTTTGACGAGGGGGGCCGGCTCGTGCTTTCCGAGTTCACCGGCGCTGCCCGGGAGCTCAACGTGGGGGCCTTCCTCTGCAACCCGCACGACATCGACGCGACGAAGAGCCAGATCATGAAAGCGGTCACCGCTCGCAAGGCCGACGCCTCCAGGCGGATGCGCCGCATGCGCCAGAAGGTCTTCGACCACGACGTGCACCGTTGGGCGGCCGAGTTCCTCGGCGCCCTCGAATGCAGTGCCGCCCCTCCCCAGCCGGATC
>Ga0335074_10001757_pt1 | contig 29256 bp, 21 predicted proteins | sample Lox_Sample_23_FD_206715 | JGI IMG/M metagenome (GOLD analysis project Ga0335074, IMG submission 206715) | Soil microbial communities from Loxahatchee National Wildlife Refuge, Florida, United States - Lox_Sample_2.3 | ecosystem: Environmental > Terrestrial > Soil > Wetlands | place: USA... | reverse complement strand
TCCTCGGCGTCGAAGATCCTCACGGCGAAAAAACCTACGTCGCCGCCGCCTTCCCGAGCGCATGCGGCAAGACCAATTTCGCGATGATGATTCCGCCTCATGGGTTCGAAGGCTGGCGGATTTGGACCGTCGGCGACGACATTGCATGGATTCGTCCTGATGCCGGCGGGCGCTTGCGCGCGATCAATCCCGAATCCGGCTTTTTCGGTGTCGCTCCGGGCACCTCTGCGAAAACGAATCCCAACGCGATCGCCACGCTGTCCTCAAACACGATTTTTACCAACGTTGCGCTGACTCCCGATCGCGGCGTCTGGTGGGAAGGCATGACGGACGAGCCCCCAAAAGAATGCCTCGATTGGCGCGGCCATCGCTGGACGCCGGAGACCGCCAAAGCGACGGGCGCGACAGCGGCGCATCCAAATGCTCGCTTCACCGCGCCTGCTTCGCAATGCCCTTCGATCGATCCTGCATGGGAAGATCCAGAGGGAGTGCCCATCAGCGCGGTCATTTTCGGAGCGCGCCGCGCCACCACCATGCCGCTTGTCTATCAGACGTTCAACTGGACTTCAGGCGTTTACACCGGCGCCACCATGGGCTCGGAAATGACCGCGGCAGCCACCGGAACGCTCGGCAAAGTGCGTCGCGATCCAATGGCCATGCTTCCCTTCTGTGGCTACCACATGGGTGATTATTTCCGGCACTGGATCAAGATGCAGCGCACGTTAAGCGTCACGCCGAAAATCTTCCACGTGAACTGGTTCCGCAAAGATGAAGACGGCAACTTCCTTTGGCCCGGCTTTAGCCAGAATATGCGCGTGCTCAAATGGATTGTCGACCGCGTTCGCGGCCGCGCTCTCGGCAAAGAGACACCGATCGGCTGGATGCCTCGCTATCAGGATATGGAATGGGAGGGCCTCGATTTCCCGCACGAGGCCTTCGAAAAACTGCAGGCCTTCGACCGGGATACCTGGCGCAAGGAAGTTCTTGACCACGAAGAACTCTTCATTAAGCTCCAGGATCATCTACCGAAGGAGATGATCTTCGAACGTGAACTCCTGATCTGTCGGCTCTGATTCCTGACCTCGGTTTCACCAGTGCCGTCTGAAGCGCGCGGCGCAGTCTCAAGCAGCGCTCGTCACCGCCGATCTGAGCCACTGTTCCATCGTGTTGTGATCCACGAGCCCTGCCTGCTGCGTCACCGGGCGTCCGCGGAACGTCACCACGAAATTCGGAATTCCCCGCACGTCAAAACGTCCCGCGAGCTGCGGATATCGATCAGTATCAACCTTCAGCACCAGGGCTTGGCCTGCCATGTCCGCGGCCCTGCGCTCGACCTCCGGCGCAGCCGCGCGACACGGTCCGCACCACGCCGCCCAGAAGTCAATCAGCACCGGCACGGGCGAATTCTGCACCACTTCGTCAAACAATGCCTCGTCTGCCGCGAGCGGCTCGGCAAGCGCCGGCAGCATCGACTTGCACGCCCCGCACTTCCCTTCCATCGCAAGATACTTCGCCGGTATCCGGTTCCTCTGTCCGCACGAAGGGCAAACTCGAATCGCCGCCATATCAAACCCTCTGATCCCGAATGCGCAGATAATGCCACAGGCAATTTCGCCGGGCATGATCGCTACGCTCATTCATTTGCTGGCTCCTTGTGGGACCAAAGGGCAACCCACGCTCGGCGAGGTTGACCGTCTGCCCCGGTTCTGTAACCATTGCGGGGCGAAATGGCGCACGCTCCGGCAGCGCCGGTCGCGGGTGAAATGGATGAAACGCAGAATCGATAAGGTCGCCGTGCTCGGCGCCGGGACGATGGGCGCGCGCATTGCCGCGCATCTGGCGAACGCTGGCATCCCTTGTTATTTGCTCGACATCGCGCCGCGCGAATTGACGCCGGAAGAGCAGCGAAAAGGCCTCACGCTCGAAAGCCCGGCTGTACGTAACCGGATCGTGATGGCGGGCCTCGAAGCGGCAAAAAAGTCCCGGCCCGCAGCTTTTTTTACGACCGAGACGGCTCGCCTTATCACCCCCGGAAATTTCGAAGACGATCTTGCCTGGTGCGGCGAAGCCGATTGGATCATAGAAGCCGTCGCGGAAAATCTGGAAATCAAGCGCACGCTGCTCGAACGTCTCGAAGCCGTGCGCAAGCCCGAAACCTTCGTCACGTCAAACACCTCGGGCTTACCGATTCACCTCGTAGCTGAAGGGCGCTCGGAAGATTTTCAGCAGAACTGGGCCGGGACGCACTTTTTCAACCCGCCGCGTTACATGAAGCTGGTCGAGTTGATCTCCGGGCCGAAAACAAAGCCCGAAGTCCTCGAAACGCTCGACGAATTCTGCGACAAGCGGCTCGGCAAAGGCGTGGTTCCGGCGAAAGACACGCCGAATTTCATCGCCAACCGGATCGGAACGTTTTCGATGTTGAGCGCCATCAATCAAATGGTCGCGCTCGACATGACGGTGGAGGAAGTAGACGCTTGCACCGGACCCGCACTGGGCTGGCCCAAATCCGCCACCTTCCGCACGGCGGACATAGTCGGGCTGGATGTGCTGGTACATGTGGTCCGCAACATTTACGAAAACGCGCCCGATGACGAATCGCGCGAGATCTATCGCGTCCCGCCAGTGATTGAAGACATGATGAAGCGCGGCTGGCTGGGCGAGAAAACGGGCAGCGGCTTTTACAAGCGCGTAAAAAAGGGCGACGAATCGGAAATTCTCACGCTCGATTGGAAAAAGATGGAATACCGGCCGCGAGAAAAAGCGCGCTTCGGATCCATCGAGGCCGGCAAGTCGATCGAAGGCACGCCCGCAAGAATTCGCTTGCTGTTGGGCCCGGCGCTGGAAGGAAAAGACGGAGACAAGGCCAACAAATTCCTTTGGAAGTCGATCGGCGCCACTTGCCTCTACGCCGCGCGGCGTGTGCCGGAAATCGCGGACACAATCGTTGAGGTCGACCGCGCCATGCGCTGGGGATTTGCCTGGGAACTGGGGCCGTTCCAAACTTGGGACGCCGCGGGCGTTGAGTCCATGGCGAAGGCGTTTGAACGTGAGGGCAAGCCATTGCCGCCGCTTGTAACGAAGGTGCTCGCCTCTCCCGCGAGGTCCTTCTACACCAGCGAAAAAGGCACGACGAGATATTTCGACCTCGGCTCGTCGACGATGAAGCCCGTGGGGGAGCCACCGGGCATTTTGATCCTAAAATCGATTAAGGAGCGGATGCCGGTTGTACGGGAAAACTCCGGCGCTTCGCTGATCGATCTGGGCGATGGCATTCTCTGCTGCGAATTCCACACCAAGATGAACGCCATAGGCAGCGACATCCTCTCGATGATCCAGGCCGGTGTGAAACGTGTTGGCGCCGATTTCGATGCGATGGTAATCGGCAACCAGGCGCCCAATTTTTCTGCAGGCGCGAACTTGCTGCTTTTGCTGGTCAGCGCGCAAGAGGCGGAATGGGACGAACTGCACCTAGCCATTCGCCAGTTTCAGGGTGCGACGACGGCCATCAAATATGCGCGCGGCCCAGTGGTCGCGGCGCCGGCCGGGATGACGCTCGGGGGCGGTTGCGAAGTTTGTCTCCATTCCGCTCGGATTCACGCTGCGGCGGAAACATATATTGGTTTGGTTGAGGCGGGCGTAGGACTTATCCCTGCAGGTGGCGGATGCAAAGAGATGCTGATCCGCGCCGCCGAACATGCCGTGGCGGGCGAGGATCTCGACCTCTTTCATGCGCTGAAGCCCGTCTTCGAGAATATTGCGATCGCAAAAGTGTCAACGAGCGGCGAAGAAGCACGCTCACTCGGCTATTTCCGCTCGACGGACCTGATCGCCATGAATCGTGATCGACAAATCGCCGACGCAAAGCAGACCGCCCTAGGCATGGTGCGCGCCGGCTATCGCCCTCCGGTGCCCGGCGAAATACGCGTCTTGGGAGAGGAGTTTTACGCAGCGGCCAAGCTCGCAATCCATATGATGGTCCGCGGCGGATATGCCTCGGAACACGATGCGCTCGTGGCGAAAAAAGCTGCGTATATTTTGGCGGGCGGCGGGATCACGTCGCCGCAGATGGTGAGCGAGCAATATCTGCTGGATTTGGAGCGAGAGGCGTTCGTGGGCCTCTGCGGCGAGCGCAAAACGCAGGAGCGGATTGCGCACACCCTCAAGACAGGCAAGCCCCTGCGGAATTAGCCTGTGACACGTTCGGTCAGGCAACTGTTTAGGAGCCGGGGCGTTCTTAAAGTCTGGCTTTTTGGATAGGCATAACACCTTTATACTCGTTCGCTGGTTTGTGCGGGCCGGACAGAGCGCCCTCCGGAAGCCACAAGGGAATGCGGCGGTTCCATCGTTCGGATCCATTTGAAAATCTGTCCTTCGGGGAGACTTGATGAGACGCGGTCCTGGTAACGAGCTAACTCTGTGCTTGCGCGCGCTGGTGCTGGCAGTGGTAGCCACTCTGGCTGCGTGCGGAGGAGGCGCGTATAGCAACGGACCGAATCCTCAACCGGTCACGACGACAGGTACGGCCATTATCTATCCACAGAGCCCAACGATTCCCGTGGGCGGAGTCGTCAATTTCCTTGCCGCCGTCCCTGGCCAGTCGAACTCGACCTTCACATGGGCCGTCAAGGGGGGCGGAACAATCAATTCGAGCAGCGGTGTTTACACGGCCGGCACGACGGCCGGAACGGCAACCGTGACCGCAACCTCCGGCAATTACGTCGGCACGGTGCAGGTGACAATGACATCCGCTTCAAGCAATAGCGTGACGATGAGCCCCGCAGCTCTCTACGTTCTCGCCGGCAGTACGAAGCCCATGACCGTGCTTTTGGGTGGTCAATCCGACAATGCGAACGTAACCGAGTGGGATGTGAACGGCTCCGCTGGGGGCGATACGCTACACGGCACCATCGATAATTCCGGAAATTACACAGCTCCGCTGACGCCCCCCCCCGGGGGAACGACAACGATCACTGCGAAAACAGCGTCCGGTGCAGCCAATGCCGTCGTCACCGTAGTCTTTTCCAACGCCTCTCTTGCCGGACCGTATGCGTTTTCGTATACCGGCATGGATTCAAAAGGCTTTCTTGAGGTCGCAGGCAGTTTCGCGGCAAGCGGCGCCGGAACGATCTCGGATTTGACCGAAGACATTTCAGCCGCCGACATCAAGCCGAAGACCGTCACCCAGGGGACGGGAACCTGCACGGTCGGCCCCGACGGAACGACACAAGCGACGATGTCCGACGGCACTACCTGGGAATTTGTCCTTGCAGGGAACACGCCCGCATTCGCGGGCCAGCCGGCACAGGAAGCAATTCTTGTGCGTTTCGATAAGTCTGGCTCAGGCAGCGGCACGATCAACCAGCAGAATTCCGCAGAAATCGGTGTGCCATTGCCCTTTGGAGCATACGCGTTCCGCATCGTCCAGCCAGGCAGCTTCAAAACCGTGTTTGCCGCTGCAGGCAAATTTCAATCGAGTGGGCTGATCGGGAATTCGGGTTCCCTCAATCCCGGCGTTTGGGACGTAAACCGAGCAGGCACCGTCTCCACGGACGACACGACTCTCGTGGGTTCCTTTACCCCGGATGCGTCGAACCCCGGGACCGGAAGAGGAACGCTTACGTTGACGACCTCAGTAAGCCTATCGACCCAGAGTACCTTCGTCTTCGCTTACTACGTGGTTGACAACACGCACGTGAAGCTCATCGAAACGGATGGCACGACCTTCGCGGCCGGCGATATTTACAACGCGCCCAACAACAACGGCTTGTTCAGCACCGCTTCTCTTACCAAGGGAAATTACCCTTTTACGAACGCCGGCTACAATGCTAACGGCGCTTACAGCCAGGGCGGCGTCTTTGTTTCAAATGGCGCGGGTGGAATATCGGGCGGCGAAATGGATGTCAACGCCGGAGCCGGTTCCATTTCGCTGGACGCCACAATCACTAACACAAGCTATACGGTTGATCCCGCCTTCGGTCGCATACAGTTCTCGATCAGCGCGTCGCTTGCCCTAAAAACCGTAGGCACTTGGAATTTCGCTGGATACCAGACGGCGAGTGGCGGTCTTTTGATGGTGGAGACCGACAGCGTAAACGTGCTGACCGTCGTTTCCGGCAACGCCTACTTCCAGAGCAGCAGCAGCGGGGGCCTGCAAGGCGGCTACGCTTCTGATTTCAGCGGGCTCAAGTCCGGCGTCGAGCAAGACATTGCCGGCGAGTTCATTGTGAACAACACATCCATCTCCACCGGAGCTCTGGACTCGAATACGCTGGGCGGAGCGACCACGCCAGGAGAGCCGATCACGCAGGCGCTTGTCGTTGCGCCAGACGTGGATGGGCGCGGCACCGCCATCATCTACACCAAGCCGCAAAATTATTCCATCGCCTACTACGTCATCGACCAAAACACCGCGCTCGTCATCGAGTCGGACGCCGTAACGAACATGACCGGCATGCTCGCTAGGCAATTCTGAAAAACGCCGCCGCAGGAGCCTTTGCCTTCATATCTCCGTCACTCGTGCCCTTTCTTTTCCTGAGTTCGCCTTGCGGCTTTGACGCCCTCTCCAATGGCGTGTAAGAGGGTTCCCAGTGCACTCCGCCAAAGTGGAATCATGCGTTCCCTTGGATGTTTTGATTCAGGTCCTGCCATCGCGATTGCTCCTCTGTCGGTGCCCTGTTGTCGGCGCCCCGTGTCCTGCTCCAGCTCCTTGGCCTTCGATCTGCCTTCCTCGCCGCTCATAAACCCTCCCAAAATTCCGATTAAAGGAGAGAGATTAAGCGGGTCAACATGGGCCGCTGTAACCGGAATCATTGCGCCAGCAAGTCCCCTGCTTTCTGCAGGTTTCGGCTCGGCCTTTCGGCGGCACGCCGCGGACGATGCTTTGCGCACAAACAGCCAACCGAGGTACGAACGTACTATTGTGGGCTAGTTCTAGTACTAGGAAGATTAGGTCTAGTCAACGGCCCTCTTCAATTTCAAGAATGAGCTTCTAAGAGGAAATTCCTAAATGACGCTTTCAAAAGAAACTCTGGAACCCGCGAGCCCACTGACCAAGGCCGCCTCGACGTCCGCACCGGCAAAGCCGGATTTGAACCGCCTTCGCGCTGACGCCGTCTCTCTCGATGTTCCGGTGCGGGTCCACGGCTCGCGCGTCACCGAGGTGGTCCGCGGTACTACTCCTCACACCGAGCCTTTTGAGGAAGAAGCCTCCACCATGATCGTCTTTCCGCACGGCGGAGTTGTTCGGATGGCAACGGCGGTGAACGTTGGCCAAATGCTCGTGCTCACCAACCTGCGCTCGAATCAGGATGCGATCTGCCGCGTGGTAAAGGTGAGGGCATACTCCAATACCCAAGCCTACGTGGAAGTGGAGTTCACACATCGGCAGCAAGGCTATTGGGGCGTCCATTTCCCGGCGGATGACGAAGACACTATTGCGAGCGCCGCCCCTCCGCCCGCCCAGCCAGCCACAGCGGACGCCGAGAAAAAACCTCTGGTCTCCTCCGTCACGGTGAAAGTTGAGAATCTGCCGAAGCCCGCCCAGCTGGCAAAGACTGAGTCTGCTTTTGCGCCCATCGGGTCGCACGAGGACATACAACCTGCAGCAACGCACACGGAAGCAAAACCACGCGTTCCAGCACCAGCCCCCCCCCCCGTTCGCCTTCCAGCACAGCCTGTTCAAGCAGTTGCTCCGCCTCCTGCGAAAGTCGCACCACCAATGCGGTTAGAAGAGCCCGAATTAGCAGACGCTGAGCCCGCTGGAGTTGAGCCTCCGGTTCAGGCCGCTCAGCCTTCACGTACCTTCGGCACGCTCACCGGTGGCGGAACAGAGCGCCCCGCCCCGGCATCGCCTTCGGAGTTTGGTGTGCGTCTTGATTCAGCCGTTTCCGGCCAGGCGCAGACGCCAGTTCCTCATAGCGGCAATTGGATGTGGATCGCTGCCTGCGTATTTTTCCTCGTGGCCGGTTTGGCCGGCGGCGCTGTGTACTTCCGCCAACATCCCTTTGGTGCGCCGTCTGCAGCATCCCAAAACGTGAATTCGTTGCAGCCTATCCCACAGAATTCTGCTCCTGTCGTGGTACCGCCGGCCAATGGTGCGGTCTCGGCGGCTCAATCCTCAGCTCCAACGACGACTCCCGATCAGCCAGTGCGGCCCAGCATTGAATCTCAGCCGCAGCCAGCTGCCCCGGCGCAGGTCAGGCCGAGCAACAGCTTTCAACGCGAAGCTCACCTCACCGCTCCGCCAACGCCGGCCCCGAATTACACGGCGAGCGATGCGCGTCTGGTGGCCCGGCAGATCGAAACCGGCGCTGTTGCCGCCCCAACCGTTGGTAGCGCCCCCGCGGCTGCAGGTGCTATGCCCGACGTTCTCGGTTCGGCAAGCGCGGCCCCCGCGCCTCCTCCGCCACCTTTGGTGCGCGTCCGAGTGGGAGGCGTAATCGTCGCTCCCAAGCTGGTTCATTCCGTGGCGCCGAACTACCCATCGGGGGCCCGGCAAGCCGGAATTTCCGGAAACGTGGTCATCGATGCGCAATTGGATAAGTCTGGCAACGTTAGTTCGATGAAGGTTGTTTCCGGTCCTCCAACCTTACAAAGCGCAGCGATGGTCGCCCTGAAACAATGGAAGTATCGACCGGCAACGCTCGACGGCGTTCCGACCGCAACCGAGATCACTGTGACGATCAAGTTCCAGCAGCAGTAACACTTTCCGCCAGCTTGAGCTTTCCCGCAGCGCCGCGGGCCTGATCCGCCAAAAGGAGGCCCGCGGCGCTGTTGCATTTCGCGGGGCAAAAGCATCCAATAGCGCTAGAAATCGTGAACTGAATAGTGAGGTTTGTATGCGAGAAGCCGTAATCGTAAGCGCCGTGCGCACAGCCGTCGGGAAAGCCGGTAAGGGAAAGCTACGTGCAGCTCGTCCCGACGATCTTGCTGCCGCCGTAATTTCCGAGGCGATCGCGCGCGCGAAAGGCCTTGAACCGAAAGACGTGGAGGATGTGGTGATCGGCTGCGCCATGCCCGAGGCTGAACAGGGCATGAATGTGGCCCGCATCGCCTCACTGCGCGCCGGATTGCCCGTCGAAGTGCCCGCGATGACCATCAATCGCTTTTGCTCGTCAGGATTGCAGGCAATTGCCGACGCCGCGCAAAGGATTATGGGCGGGCAAGGCGACGTCGCCGTGGCTGGCGGTACTGAATCCATGACTATGGTGCCGATGGGCGGCAATAAAGTCGCGCCGAATCCATGGCTGATGGACCACTATCCCGACACCTATTTGAGCATGGGGCTCACGGCGGAAAATCTCGCCAAAAGGTATTCGATCACGCGCGAACAAGCGGACGAATTTTCGCTCGCCAGTCACCAAAAGGCGATTGCAGCAATTGCCTCAGGCAAATTTAAGGACGAAACCGTGCCGTATGAAGTCTCCTATACCTACGCCGAGGCTGGCGCGAATGGGAGCGGTCCGGTAAAAACAATCACCAAGTCGAAGACAGTCACCACCAAGTTTGAAACCGATGAAGGCCCGCGCGCCGATACATCCATGGAGGCGTTGGCAAAGCTGAAGCCCGCATTCCACGCGCGTGGCACGGTGACCGCCGGCAACAGCTCACAAATGAGCGACGGGGCCGCTGCAGCTGTCGTGATGAGTGCGGAACGCGCCAAATCACTTGGCCTGAAGCCAATGGCCCGGTTTGTGGCCTATGCGACGGCTGGGTGTCCACCTGAAATTATGGGTATCGGCCCCGTCTATGCGATTCCAAAAGCGCTGAAACTGGCTGGCTTGAAACTCGATCAAATCGACGTAATCGAATTGAATGAGGCCTTCGCAGCGCAATCCCTCAGTGTAATCAAGGAACTCGGTCTCGATCCGGCCCGGATCAACGTGAACGGCGGCGCAATCGCGCTGGGGCATCCTCTGGGGTGCACGGGCGCGAAGCTCACCGCCACGATTCTGCGCGAAATGGAGCGCCGCAAAGCGCGCTACGGCATGGTCACGATGTGCATCGGCGGCGGCATGGGCGCGGCTGGCATTTTCGAGCGCCCCGATTGATTCCTCGGGAAGACAGCCCTTGAACGTCTTACACCGAAACGCGAGTTGAAGGGGAGACGAAGTCTCCGGGCGCCGGTCGCCAATCTTCGCTTAGCGGGAAAATTGCACTGACCGTGGTTCCTTTCGCGTTCGACCGCAGGTCGAGATAACCGCCGAGCTGAGCAACCCGCTCCCGCATCCCGCTGATGCCAACACCCATCGCACCGCCGGACGCGAAGGCGCGCTGCTTTTCCGCCGGAATGCCCCTTCCTTCATCGCTGATTTCGAGCGCAACCTGGTTCGGAGTCCAGTCGACGCGCACAATCGCCCGGCTGCTTCCCGAGTGCCGATGGATATTCGTGAGCCCTTCCTGAACGACGCGAAATATCGCGATCTCGAAGTCCGAGGGCAAGCGCCCAAAGCTTTGCGAAAGATCCAAATGGACGGCCAGCCCGGTCCGCTTCGTAAATCCGCCGGTATACCACTTCAGCGCCGAGGGCAGGCCCATTTCGTCCAGCAGCGGTGGATGCAGCAAATAAGAAATCGTCCGGACTTCATCCGAAACGTCTTGCGCGATCGCCTTGCTGTCCACCACGAGCGCTGCTTCCCCGCGGCTCAGGCTTGCCGAGCGGCTCAGCCGGCCAAGATTCATGTTCAAAATGGCTACCGATTGCCCCACGCTGTCGTGCAGATCGCGCGCGATGCGGCGGCGTTCCTCGTCTTGCAGACGGAGCACCTGCGCGCCCAACTTGTGCGCGCATTCTTCGGCGCGCTTGAGCTCCGCCGTTCGTTCCGCTACTCGTTTTTCGAGTTGCTCGTTGAAGGTCCGGAGCGTTTCCGCTTGCGCCGCCAGGTTGTGATTGGCCGCTTTGAGCTTGTTGCGCGAGCGGCGTACGACTTCAGTCGCGGTGTTTATCAGCGTGCAGGCACCCATGTATGTCAGCGTTTCGGAAAGTTCCTTCAGGCTCGTAATGACAAAGAACCCGTGAGAAACGAAAAACAGCCGCACGCAAATGATTCCCAGAGCGCTTGATGCAATGGATGGTCCTAATCCCAGATAAAGCGACGAGAGAACCACAGCCGCGTACACCAGTGCAAAAGGCACATGATCACCGAGAAACGGAACGAGCAGCCAGCGGCCGAACAGCGCCACGCTCGTCAGGGCGAGTGCAAGGGCGTATCGGGTCCACACGCTCGACACCAGCGCAGCAAGTTGGTCCGGCAGGTCGTGGACGAAAGGCGTCTCGAGCTTGCTCTCGGCACCCAAACTCTCCCCGAACAGCACGCCTTCACTCATTCGCGTCGCGGAAAACCGGCTCCCTGAAACCGCCTCTATACCCTGCACGTTCCCTGTCTCCAGTTGGAACCTCCTGTATACAACAGCGAAACACAGCCCGGACGGAAAAAGTTTGGGAATGTGCCCAACTGTTTCAGAGCGGTGCACCTATTCGGCGCTCGAATCCTGTACCTGAATCTCCGTATTGATCGTGGTGCTAGTCCGTCATACACAAGGAGAAGGGTTATGAGTGGATCGGGCCAAAAAATCGAAACTGGCGGAGGTTTCCGCCTTCTCATTGCTGACGACTCGGGCGCGATTCGCCGAATATTGCGCCAGTTGATTTCATCTTCGGCAACTAATTGGACCGTTTGCGGCGAGGCACCGGATGGGCAGGACGCGGTGAGGAAATGCGCTGACCTGCATCCCAACGCAGTTTTGTTGGATTTATCGCTTCCTCTTCTTTCCGGGCTTGACGCAGTCAGAGCTATCCGCCGAGAACAATTGCCCGTGATTCCCATTTTGATGAGCGCGCAAGAACAGGATGTGCTTCATCGAATCGCAGGGGCTGCGCAAGTACCCTACTCCATTTCCAAATCGACCCTCATCGACGGCCTCGTTCCCTTGCTCCAATCCATTTCTTCGCGAGCGCCATCGGGGCGAGAAGCTGCGTAAATTTACCTCAGCCGTTCTACAGAAAATACTGTATTTGGATCGGGCCTCTTTCCTGCGAAGTTGTGCATTATCAATGCTGAGGTTTCACCTGGAACTATATGGCCCACCGAATATGGGTGTGCCGCCTTTCGGGTGATCCTTGAGGTGATTGCTTTGGTTGTTTGACTCGAAACGCACTGGAGAGTCCCGCATGAAAGTAATTTCCGCACGAGCGGCGTGGCGCCTTTTCATTGCCGCACTGTTAATTCTGGCCGGCTTCGCATATATGGGCGACCGGACCGCACAGCAATACGCATCCAGCGAAGCGTGGGTGAGCCACACGAGAGAAGTCGAATCGCAAATAGCGCTGCTGCGGGCCGAAATGGCGGCCGCTTTCTCGGCGGGATACGAAAGCCACGCGGATCCCGCAGCTCTTGGGCGCTATCAGCAGGCTTCGCAGAGCGTCGAGGGCACTCTCGACGCTCTGCAAACATTGACGCAAGACAATCCGGTCGAGCGTGAAAATCTGCGCAAGCTACGGCCCGCGGTCCAGGAACGCATGGAGTTGATCGCGACGGAATTGTCCTCGCAAGCCCAGTTAACGCCCGACCAGCGCGACCAGCTCGCCGACGAGTCCAGCGCCGCCGCGATCACCACGGGCATCCTCCAGGACATGCGCTCGGAAGAGGAGCGGCTTCTCGGCGCGCGCACGATGGTGTCCGATCAGAGTTACCTGCGATTCAGGATGGTTCTCGCCGTGGGCGTGGTTTGCATGTTCAGCGTTCTGATCTTCGCCTTTCGCACTCTGCTCGCGCAGCTCTCGCAGAAGGCGGCCGCCGAGCGCGCCGTTCGCAAGCTTAGCGCCCACATCCTCCGCGTCCAGGACTCGGAACGCCGCCGCCTCGCGCGCGAGCTTCACGACGGGCTCGGCCAGACCTTCGCCGGCCTGAACATGGAACTGGAAATGCTCTCCAAAGCCGCCAATCTCGACCCAAATCAAAGGCAAAGCTTCGCCAATGCTCAGCAAATGGCCGCCGAAGGTTTGTCGCAAACGCGCACGATTTCTTACCTCCTGCATCCGCCTATGCTGGACGAGTTTGGTTTCGAGCACGCCGCGAAATGGTTCGTCGAGGGATTTGCCTCTCGGAGCAAGATCGAAGTTGACCTCAAAATCTCGCAGCCCTTCAAGCGCCTGCCCGAGTCCGTCGAGTTGGTCATGTTTCGCGTCATCCAGGAGGCGCTTACGAACGTACACCGCCACTCCGGCAGCGCCAGGGCGGAAATCGTCGCTACGCAGCATACCGATCGCCTCAGCCTTACGGTCCGGGACTTCGGCAAAGGCATTCCCTTCGACCTGCTTAAGAGCATCGAGCAAAGTGCCGCCGAATCGGGCGTCGGCCTCGGCGGCATGCGCGAGCGCGTCGCGGAACTCGGAGGCTACTTCACCATTGACTCCGGCCCACAGGGAACCATTCTCACCGTTTCGCTGCCGATCGTCGAAGAGGAGCAGGCATACGCCGACGGTGGACCGGACGCGCAGGTGGTCGCCGAGCGCTCCAGGAAGCTTACAGCTCGCGAAAAGGACTTCGGCGGCTTCCCTCGCGTCGCGATCGAGATGTGACTTCTTCATCCATTCCGGGCATACGGTCCGCGTGCCGTGCTATATTTTCTACAGGGCGTTCTCTGATAACAAAACCCGAGGAGTGGACATGTACCCTGAAGAATTTGTAAAACCGATGCGCGAGGAACTGACGCGGTCCGGCTTTCGCGAGTTGCGCACCGCGCAAGACGTCGACGCGGCACTAAAGGATGAGAACCGCACCGTGCTCGTCGTCGTGAATTCCATCTGCGGCTGCGCGGCCGGCAAAGCCCGGCCCGCCATCGTCAACGCGCTCGGCAGCGGAGCGCGCCCGGAAGTGCTTACCACCGTGTTCGCCGGACAGGATCAGGAAGCGACCGCAAGAGCGCGCAGCTATTTCACTGGCTACGCACCTTCTTCGCCTTCGATTGCCCTCATGCGCGAGGGCAAAGTCGCCTTCATGCTCGAGCGCCGCGACATCGAGACGAGCGATCCGATCACGATTTCGCACAAATTGAAGCAGGCCTTTGAGAAGTTCTGTACGCCCGCGGCCGTCCGCCAGTAAAAGCTGAAGCTTTTGAAATTCGTGCAAATAGAAAAGGCGCTGTGAGCAGCGCCTTTTTCTTTGCTTGGAATTTAAGGACGCGCGAAGCGGCCTGTTAACTCACGTTCCTTCATTCCACGAGGCGAGATAAATCTCCTGCTCCGGCGTGAGTTTATCGATCTGGAAGCCCATGGAATCGAGCTTGAGCTTGGCGATCTGCTGGTCGAGGTGCTCCGGAACGGCGTACACCTGATTCTTCAGTTCTTTGGCGTGCTTCACCATGTACTCGGCCGAAACCGCCTGGTTCGCAAAACTCATATCCATGACAGCTGCGGGATGGCCCTCTGCCGCTGCAAGGTTGATCAAGCGCCCGTCGCCGAGTAGATAGACCTTGCGGCCATCTTTCATCGCATATTCCTCGACGAACGGCCGCACTTCCCTGTGGCTGATGGACATCCTCTCGAGCGCCGGGATATCGATTTCCACGTTGAAGTGCCCGGAGTTGCTGACGACGGCCCCATCCTTCATGCGCTCGAAATTATCGGCAGAAATCACGTTCTTATTTCCGGTAACGGTGATGAAGACGTCGCCGATCTTGGCGGCCTCGTTCATCGGCATCACGCGGAAGCCATCCATGACGGCTTCAATCGCCTTCGTCGGATTAATTTCGGTGACGATCACGTCTGCGCCGTGCCCCTTCGCGCGCATGGCGACGCCGCGTCCGCACCAGCCGTAACCCGCCACCACCACGCGCAGGCCGGCGAGCAGCAGGTTCGTCGCGCGAATCACGCCATCGAGGGTAGATTGCCCCGTACCGTAGCGATTATCGAAAAAGTGCTTGGTGAGCGCGTCGTTCACGGCGATGACCGGGAATTTCAACGTGCCGTCCTTCGCCATCGCGCGCAGCCGGATCACACCGGTCGTGGTTTCTTCGGTGCCACCGATCACATTGGAAAGCAGGTCGGTGCGCTTCGTCAGCAGTTGGGTCACAAGGTCCGCGCCATCATCCATGGTGATCTGCGGCTTGTGATCGAGCGCCGCGCTGATGTGCTGATAATACGTCTCGTTGTCCTCGCCCTTGATCGCGTAGGTCGGGATGCTGTAATCCTTCACCAGCGAAGCCGCCACTTCATCTTGCGTGGAGAGCGGGTTCGAAGCGCACAGAACGACGTCGGCGCCGCCGTCACGCAGGGTGATCGCGAGGTTCGCCGTTTCGCTCGTCACGTGGAGGCAAGCCGAAACACGAATGCCCTTGAGCGGCTGTTCCTTGATGAACTGTTTGCGGATGAGCTGAAGCACGGGCATGTGCTGATTGGCCCATTCGATGCGGCGCTTGCCCTTGTCGGCAAGACCGACGTCCTTCACGTCTCCTGCAAGCTTTGTAGCGGTTTCCACAGTGTGCTCCCTTTTCGTTTGAATCGGAATTTGAGAAAAGGGGCGCCGCGAATGCGCCCCTTGTGAAAAGCGTGCCCGTTAGCGCGATACCGCGGCGGCGCCGCGGGTTTCGGCGGCCTTGCGAAGCGCATCGGCCTTGTCCGTGCGTTCCCAGGTGAAGCCGGGACCGGTGCGCCCAAAGTGTCCGTATGCCGCCGTCGCGCGATAGATCGGCCGGCGAAGATCGAGCGTCTCGATAATTCCCTTCGGCGTAAGCTTGAAATTCTCGCGGATCAATTCCGTTATCTGCGCGTCAGGAATCACGCCCGTGCCGAACGTGTGGGTCATTACCGAAACCGGTTCTGCCACACCGATCGCATACGCGAACTGCACTTCCACCTTGCGCGCCAAGCCGGCCGCCACGATGTTTTTGGCAACGTAGCGCGCCATGTAGCACGCGGAGCGGTCAACCTTCGAGGGATCCTTGCCCGAAAACGCGCCGCCGCCGTGACGCCCGTACCCGCCATAAGTATCGACAATAATCTTGCGTCCCGTCAGCCCCGCATCGCCCATCGGTCCGCCCGTAACGAACCGTCCCGTCGGGTTCACGTGTATCTTCGTTTGTTTATCGAACATGCGCTCGGGAATGATCGGCTTGATCACTTTCTCGATGATCGCGTCGCGAAGTTCGCCGTGCGTGACGTTCTCGCTGTGCTGCGTCGAGATCACTACGCAATCGACGCGCGCCGGCCGTCCATCGATATATTCAATGGAAACTTGCGATTTGCCGTCAGGGCGGAGGAAATTCACGACGTTTTCTTTACGGATTTCGGAGAGTTTCAAGCAGAGCTGGTGCGCCAATTGGATGGGCATCGGCATCAGCTCCGGCGTTTCGTCGCAGGCATAGCCAAACATCAAGCCCTGATCGCCGGCGCCGCCGGTATCAACGCCCATGGCGATATCCGGCGACTGTTTCTTGATCGACGACATGACGCCGCAAGTATCGGCATCGAAACCATACTTCGCGCGCGTATATCCGACGTCGCGCACGACATCGCGCGCCACGTCAGAGAAATCGACGAACGTTTTGGTCGTGATTTCTCCGGCCACGATGATCAGGCCTGTTGTGACGAGGGTCTCGCAGGCGACCCGCCCCATGGGATCGTCCTTCAACACCGCGTCCAAAATGGCGTCTGAAACCTGGTCAGCAATTTTATCGGGGTGGCCCTCGGTGACAGACTCCGAGGTGAACAGGAACTTCTCATCGGCGTGCGCCAAGACAGTCTCCTTCAGCAGCTACATGATAACGATCGGTGGATTGCCGCAGAACTCCGTCACAATTCAGCCCCACCATGCTAAAGGACGGCCCAAGCGGTGTCAACCAAATGCAGCCGTAGCCACGGCTCATTTTGACTCAGGCCGCTTCTACTTTTTCAGATCGTACGCAAACCGTTTTTGTTTTTCCCTTTTCCTTCGCTTTTGCTCACTTCAGGGGGTCTGTTTTTCTATCGATTAGAAATTTTCATGTTATTGAAAAGGAGCGACTTGCGGCGATTTCTAATCGAAAATACTATCGATTAGAGATTTGCGCTTTTCCGGCCTCTTTTTCGAGATTTTTCCGGCACCCCGGCTGCGAAAGGCAGCCACCGAGCTGCTGGCTAAGGGTCGCCAGTGATGCGTTCATTGTTTAGTCCCCTTCAAACAGCAGTTTATCACGGCATGTACTCACAAGTCAATAAGAATCGAAGTACTAGGACTGTTTTTCCCGATTTGGGAATGCTGGGGGCCTGGACCCCGGGGCGGCGCCTTATTGAGTCCGAATTTGGTCCCTTAAAAAGGGCTTATTTCGCATTAAATGTGGCGTTTTGCGCAGTAAATCGGCTTATTTGCACGGTCAGTTTTTGGGAGGACTTTGCTCGCGCGGCAGCGGGTGGCCTGGTCAGGTGCGAAGCCGGTGCTTAGACCAGTCCGGCAAAAACTGAAGATGCTCCGCTGAAGGCCGCCAGGCAAAAGGGCCCACCGATAAACACATTCTGCCGCCAGCCGGGAGATTTACGCTCCGCGGCGTTCTCAACTTTGAAATGCCTGCGAAACATCGAAGCGGTTAGAATCTTTGTCTTTCCAATCATTCAGCCAAAAGGTGAGAGGGAAGAACGGCAAAACGCCACGGGCGATCTTTGTCGCGACGGCCGCAAGGGGCGGTCGATTCGCGCCAGCCTACAAGAGATATGAGGGTCACATGAAGCGAAGAGATTTTGTGCGGCTTGGATGCGCCAGCGTGATTGCGGCGGGGGCAGGCGAGCTTTGCCCCGCCCAGGCACGACCGCCGGCGCTTCAGCAGGTTCCGGGGGCACCGGCACATCCGATGTCGACGCCGGAACCAAAAGCCAGGGGCAACGCCCGCGCGGCCGACTTCACGCTGCGAATCGCCCCGATGCTGGTCGAGCTAGCCCCTCAGGTGGTGGTAAGCACGGTCGGATACAACGATAAGGTGCCCGGCCCGCTGCTGCGAATGAGGGAAGGACAGCACGTCGCCATAGAAGTGGTGAACGAGACGGACGTTCCGGAATACGTGCATTGGCACGGTCTGTTCAATCCAGCGGACGTGGATGGAGTGGAGGAAGAAGGCACGCCGCCGGCACCTCCGCATGGCCGGCGGCGTTATGAATTCGTGGCCAAGCCGGGGGGGGCGCGGTGGTACCACTCGCACACTGCGGCGATGCTGGATCTACATCGCGGCACGTATACCGGCCAGTTCGGTTTTCTCATGATCGATACCGGGAACGATCCCGGTCTTTACGATCAAGAGGTGTTTCTGGCGCTGCGCGAGTGGGAGCCTTTCCTGACGCCGCAGGACCCGGACGAGGAGGCGCCCGATCCCAACGAGCCGATGCCCGAAAAGCCGGCCGTTCCAGACACGCGTCCCAGCGGGCTGGAGGTCGGCGCTCCTCTTTACTCGATTAATGACAAGATCCTGGGCGCGGGCGATCCCCTCCGCGTGCGACCCGGCGAACGCGTTTTGATGCACCTGCTGAATGCAAGCGCCTCGCAGATTCATCGGATAGGCCTTTTCGGCCACCACTTTCGGGTGATCGCTCTCGACGGCAACCCGGTGCCCACGCCTCAACTGGTGGATCTGATCGAGATTGCCCCTGGTGAACGAGTGGATGCGATCGTAGAGATGAACTTGCCAGGGGTTTGGATTTTAGGTGAGCTGCGCGATGAGGCGCGGCAATCCGGCATGGGTATGGTGGTGGAATATGCCAATCAAGCACAACCGCGCCCGCAATGGCTTCCGCCCGCGAAGGCGCGGTGGGACTACACAGTCTTCGGCAAGCCGGCTCCGCGTGCCCAACCGGACGAGACGATCGACATGGTGTTTGAAAAAGTGCCTGGAGGGCCCCTTGGGATCAATCACTGGCTCGTCAACGGCAAGGAATATCCGCACGAACGGGAATTCATGTTGCGGCAGGGAGGACGTTACCGACTGGTGTTTCACAACCGGAGCGACGACAGCCACCCGGTGCACATCCACCGGCACCTCTTCGAGCTCGTGGATGTTAACGGCAAACCGACGGCCGGGATCAAGAAGGATACGGTGATCGTGCCAATGTATGGGCGCGTCACGGTGGATCTGGTGGCAGACCACCCGGGCCTTACTCTCTTTCACTGCCATATCCAACAGCACATGGACTTTGGCTTCAAGGCGCTGTTTCGCTACGCCTGAGCGACGTTCATCATGGCGCTGCCGATTTTTTAAGACAATCTTCAGATATTACTGCGGGCCTTTTAACACATTCGAAATACGGGCGAAATATGCGAGGGGTTAGATGCATCGTTTTCGCTATGCGACCACAAATCCGAACGGGAGGAACCGCATGAAGACGATCCGGGGAAAGTTTCGAGCGGCGGCGCTCATGGGAGCGGCCGCGTCGGTGCTGGTATTTGCAGGTGTGGCAACGGCGCAGAATCAAAACGGCAATCAGTGGCCGTACGGCAATCCGACACCAGACAATACGTGGCCTTACGCGACGATCGGCCGGGCGCCGGTGCTGGCGGTGGTGGGAGACGTGGCGTGCCAGCCGGGCGAAGAGCCGAGCGGTGAGAAGCCGGGTGAAAACTGCAGCGGGGACACCGCTCAGAATCTGGTCGCATCCCAGGCGGCCACTGCGAAGCAGATTGAGAATATGAAACCTGACCTGATCGCACTCGTCGGAGATGAGCAATACCAGGTAGGCCAATACTCGGACTTTGAGAACTCATACGAGCTGTCGTATGGCTCTTTCAAGTTTCTGACGCGGCCCGCGCCGGGCAATCACGAGTTTTATACCGAGCACGGCGCGGTCGGCGTTGCCGGCTACGGCTATTTCTCCTACTTCAACGGCGTCCAACACAATCCTGACGGGAGCGTCATGACGACCACGATCGCCAATAACCCTGACACCGCCGGAACCTTCACGCAACCCGTGCCGTATTCGGATGGACAAGCGGGACACTTCGCGCAGACCGGCGGACTGGGAAACACAGTGCCGGCGGGAGGCCCAGTCGGGGTCGGAGATGGCTGGTATTCCTACAAGCTGGGTGCGTGGCACATTATCTCGCTGAATATCGAGTGCGAGACGCAGCCAGGCGGGTGTTCGGACACGGGTTCGTGGTTTGCGGCCGAACTTGCATGGCTGAAAAGCGATCTCGAGGCGAATCATTCCGCCTGCACCGCTGCCTACTGGCACCAACCCACATACAGCCCCGCGAACGGCCTCAGCGAAGAGGGCACGACGGCTCAGGCCTTTTGGCAACTGCTCTACGAGTACGGCGCCGACCTGGTGCTCAATGGACATGACCACCTCTATGCACGCTACCGCCCGCTTGATCCCGCCGGGAATTACGATCCCAAGAGGGGCATACGCGAATTCGTGGTTGGCACCGGCGGCGAGACTCTCGATACCGTGGTTACAACCGATGCGACAAGCGCCGATCCGAGCGGCAACCCGAACTTCAACGCAGAAAATCTCCAAGCGGCAACCGGGGAGTTTTGGGGCGTGATGGGCCTGACGCTTGAGCAGAACGGATACAAGTGGGATTTCGAGTCGATATTGAAGGATCCTGCGCAGACAACCGGACCGGCCACCTTCAGCGACAAGGGCGAGGGCACTTGCCACGGCTCTCCCAGTTGGAATGACACTGATTATGGCTACAATCACTAATTCGTTTTCGCCACATTTGTTTTGATGGTTCGTTCGGAAGTGCTCCCCGCCCTTCGCAACTCGCGAAGGGTGGGGATTTTGCTTCGTCTTCCCCCTCTTACCAAACGTACATCGCCCACCTGATGCGCATATGACTCGCAGGACTGGTGCGCTGAAGGCTGGCCATGCTATGTTTTGCGGCATGCGGTGGTTACTGATTGCGGGTGCGGTTTCCATTGTTTTGCCGACGCTTGCCTTCGGCCAGCACGAGCGCCCAAATGCAGCCATTCCCGATCTGGCGCGTCTGCAAACAATGACGGAGCGCTTCGCGCCCACTCGCATTGACGTCGATATCTCGCATCTTTCTTCCGGCGACCGGCAAGCTCTCGCATACCTGATCGACGCCTCTCGCGTGGTGAATCATATTTTCATGCAGCAACTCTGGAGCGGCGATCTGGACCTATACCAAAATCTGCAGCGGGACAACACTCCTTTGGGCCGCGCCCGCCTGGATTATTTCTGGCTGAATAAGAGCCCGTGGTCGGAAATCGATGAATATGCCGCGTTTATTCCGGGCGTTCCAGCGAGAAAGCTTCCCGGGGCGAATTTTTATCCTGAGGATATGACGCGCGCCGAATTTGAATCGTGGGTAGCGACGCTTTCGCCCAAGGAGAAGGCCGAAGCGGAAGGTTTTTTCACGGTGATCCGCCGCGGCAGCGACGGCAAGCTGACCATCGTGCCCTACAGTGTGGAATACAAAGCGGACCTGGACCGCGCGGGCGCGCTTTTGCGCCAGGCCGCGGCAGCGACAGATAATGCTTCGCTGCGGAAGTTCCTCAGCAGCCGGGCCGATGCTTTCGCCTCCAACAATTATTTTGACAGCGATATCGCCTGGATGGACCTGGACGCGCCGTTGGAGGTGACCTTTGGTCCCTACGAGACCTACAACGACGAGATCTTCGGTTATAAAGCGGCGTTCGAGTCTTACATCAATCTTCGCGATGAAGAGGCCAGCGCGCGACTCGCGTTCCTCGGCAACCACCTTCAGGATATCGAGAACAATCTTCCGGAGGACCCTCAATATCGGAATCCGAAGCTGGGCGGGATGGCTCCGATTCGCGTGGTGGATGAAATCTTCGCGGCGGGCGATGCAGCGCACGGTGTGCAAACGGCGGCCTACAATCTGCCGAACGACGACAATGTGGTGCAACAGAAGGGTTCTAAGCGCGTGATGCTGAAAAACTTTCAGGAGGCGAAGTTCCGCGCCACGCTCGTTCCCATCTCGCGCATGGTGCTCCCGCAAGAGGCGCAAAAGGACGTGAGCTTCGACCTTTTCTTCACACACATCGTGGCGCATGAACTAATGCACGGCTTGGGGCCGCACCAGATCAAAGTGAACGGCCGCGAAACCAACCCGCGGCTGGAGCTGAAGGACAAATACAACGCGATCGAAGAAGCGAAGGCCGACGTGACGGGCCTATTCGCGCTGCAGTTCCTGATGACCGAGGCCGATGCCGGACGCATTTCCTCGGCGTCGCTTGCGCATGGGCCGGAGGCCGAAAGGCAGCTCTACACCACGTATCTGGCCTCCGCATTTCGCACGCTGAGATTTGGTCTTCAGGACGCGCATGCGCGTGGGCAGGCGATGCAATTCAACTATTTTGTCGATCACGGCGGCTTCGTCATCGATCCGGACGGTACCTTCAGCGTGAACGTATCCAAGATGAAGGAAGCGGTACGTTCGCTCGATCATGAGCTGCTAACGGTGGAAGCTACGGGTGATTATGCCGGGGCGGAAAAGCTGCTGGCGCTTGGCTCGGTTCGGCCGCCAGTGGCGAACGCGTTGGCGCGCCTGAATTCGATCCCCATCGATATCGTGCCCGATTTCACGACCGCGCACTCGGTTGTTTCTTTCCAGGATCCCGGATCGATTTCGGCTGAGCGATAAAGGTTCTCTCACTGCGGTCCGAGGCATATCAAGTCCGCAGCCTAACCCGGTCGCAGATCAATGGCCGTCGTAGCCCTGGTTCAGCTCGATGTAGGTGCCCCACGGATCGGTGACGAAGGCGATGCCCGTGAGAAAGCCGAAGTTTATCGCCCGATAGGGAGTGTTCACCGTAACGCCTGCGGCTTGCATTTTCGCTACGAGGTCCGGGAGGTTATCGACATCAAAACCGATGTGATCCAGCGCCCTGCCGTGCGTTCCAGCCATCGGTGTGCTGGTGGCGACGAAGCGCATGTTCATCCCGGGGATCTTCGCGATGGTGTCGCTGCCGTCCGTGACGACAGCCGCGCCAAACCATTTCGCGTACCAGTCCGCTGCCGCCGCGGGATCCGGGACGCGCATGAGCAATTCATTGCTCGCGGCCGCTGTGTCGAGCGAGGGGTCCTCGGTGAGCAGTACCTCGACCTTGGCGGGAGACATCACCGTGGCGTGGGTCGCCGTTGCCCCGGGCTCAGGCCGGATTCCGAGCGCGTCGAGCTTCGAGAGCGTCTCGTGCAGATTCTTCACCTTTATGCCGATCGCTTCCACAACGCTGCCGACGCTGCTTTCCGGCGCGGGAGGAGGCGCTGCCGGCTGAGCCGCCGCTGCGTTGGCATTGCGGCCGCCGCGGCCACGGTTGGTTTGAAGAAGGATGTAAATTCCAGGAAATCGCACGCCGTTCATGGTGGCGACTTGCGTGGCCTCGCCGCCCAGCGCGGTCCAGAATGCGCGGCTGCTGTCCAAGTCCGTAGTGGTGAGGTGCTCATGCGCGGCGAAGACGCCAGCCGCGTTGGGAGGCATCACCTGGCCAAAGCCAGCAGAGGCGAGCGCGAGCCCGAGCGCAAGAAACAAACAAGCCTTTCTCTTCATCGTTTACTCCTTGTGTCGCTTTGCAGACGACCATCCAGTCCCCTTGCGATTTGCGAGGGCGATAGCCGGCGGGACGCTTGCGATCCATTTCACCAGATGATTCGCAAGCCCGCGTAGACCCTGAATTTTTCGTCCGGAGTGATGACCGGAATATTTTCGGTGAGCGCTTGCACGATAATCTGGCGATCGAAAGGATCTGCGTGATGGCACTCGAGGTCAAACAGCCGGAATGCGTGTTCCTCCGAGTAGGGGAGAACCCTCAGTTTCAGGTCCTCGACGCCGTCGATTACCGCGCCTTTGTCGAAATTCAACTTACCGGCGGAATGCATCATGCCAATTTCAGTGATGGAAATGGAACTTAATTCGCGAATCGTCGCTTCACTCTCCAAAGCGGAAAATGCATGCCGGGAAATCAGCTCAGGTGAGCGCAACGCCCAGATAAACGTGACCGTATCGACCAGGACACGCATTCGGTCAGCGGCCTTTGAGAAGCGCGTTCACTTCCTCGTCTGTCATGGGCTTCCACCAATCGGGATCGTCGATCGTGATTCGATCCCGCATCGTGCCGAACTTCGGCTTTTGAGGATGAGGCTTATTGGTGCGAATGATGTCGACGACGGGTTCGCCGCGGCGGCAAATCGTGACGCTTTTGCCTTCCTCGACGGCTTTGATAAGTTCGGGAAGCCGGTTCTTAGCTTCAGCCACGCTGACTTTCACGGAGCGGATTATAGCCATTTCAAATGGCTATTGCAATCGACGTGCGAATTGTTGCGAATACACCGAATGAACACGGTATAATTGAGGAGTCTTGCTCTCCGTTAATAACATCACGATGCGCTTTGGCGCCCGAATGCTGTTCGAAGACGTGAATTGCACGTTTTTCGCGGGGCGGAGGTACGCCATCACGGGTCCAAACGGCGCCGGAAAATCCACGCTGATGAAGATTCTGACCGGGGAGATCGAACCGACCAAGGGCGACGTGACGCGGCCCAAGAAACTGGGTATTTTGCGGCAGGATCAGTTCGCGTTCGATAAATACCGCGTGATTGACACGGTGATTATGGGCAACGCCGTGCTTTGGCATGCGCTGCAGGAACGCGAAGCGCTTTATGCCAAGCCCCATGAAGAACTCACCGACAAAGACGGAATGCGGCTGGGCGAGCTGGAAGGAATTATCGGCGAGGAGGGCGGCTACACGGCGGAAGCGGACGCCGGAGTGCTGCTGGACGGGCTCGATATCGATCATTCGCTCTACGAACGCAAGATGAGCGAATTGCAGGGCGGCCAGAAAGTTCGCGTGCTGCTCGCGCAGGCGCTTTTCGGCAACCCGCCTTGCCTGCTGCTTGACGAGCCGACGAACCACCTGGACCTCGATTCGGTTCATTGGCTGCAGGACTATCTGTGCGAGTACGAAGGCGTCCTGATCGTGATTTCGCACGACCGGCACTTTTTGAATAGCGTGTGCACGCATTGCGCGGACATCGATTACCAGACCGTGATCATGTACAACGGCGGCTATGACGACATGGTGATCGCCAAGACGGCCGTTCGCGCGCGCGTGGAAGCGGAAAATGCGCAGCGCGAGAAGAAGATCGCGCAACTGCAGGAATTCATCGCGCGGTTCTCGGCCGGAACGCGGTCGGCGCAGGCGACCTCGCGCAAGAAAGAAGTGGAGCGGCTGCAGACGGCAGAGCTGGCCAGATCGAACATCGCGCGGCCGTTTATCCGGTTTCAAGTGGATCAGGCTTCGGGCCGCCATCCGCTGGAGATCAAAAGCGTTGCGAAATCGTACGATGGGATAAAGGTGTGGCGGCCGTTTTCAGCCGGCATCGAGCGGGGCGAAAAAATTGCGCTGATGGGGCGCAACGGGACGGGCAAGACAACGCTGCTGCGTTCCTTAGTGCGAAATGCGCCGGGCGCGATCGATGACGCGGACAAGAAATTTGCGGTCGATGGCGGGCAAGTAATCTGGGGTCACAACGCATCGGTCGGCTATTACGCGCAGGACCGGTCGCATACGATCGACAAGAAGACGACTACGATGCAATGGCTGGCGGACTTCGATCCTCGCGCGACGCAAGAGCAGTTGCGCGGGCTGCTGGGCCAGATGCTTTTCAGCGGCGACGATGCCATGAAGCCGACGAGGGCGCTTTCCGGCGGCGAATCGGTCCGGCTGATTTTGTGTCGCCTGATGCTGGCCAGGCCCAATATTTTGGTGCTCGATGAGCCTACGAACGATCTCGATCTCGAGTCGATCAACGCGCTAAACGTAGCGCTGCAAAAATACGACGGCACGATACTGATGGTGACGCACGATCATGACGTGATCGACGAAGTGGCAACGCGGATCTGGCATTTCAAGGATGGCCGCATCGAGGACTTCAAGGGACCTTACGCGGACTATCTGGCGTATGCGAAAGAAAAGGCTTCGTAAGCCCATTTGCCCTCTGGCGTTATCAGTATTTCGTTAGAGGCGCGCCGCTGTGGAAAAGATGTGATTTTCTTGTGCAAAGCCTGATTCACCTCGGCTGGTTTACCCTTGCCATTGTGACTTCGCAGGTCCAACATCCCTGAGCAGTTGCCCTCTTTTCAACGCACACTAGCCACGCACTCAACCGAAAAAGAACGAAGACTCACGCGTGCCGGATGACGCATCGATCCGCTCGCTTTGCCTTCCAGGCCGAACAAGTTGCCGCAGGGGAGGACATCATGGCCAAAACAACGGAAAAGTCAGTTGAACGCTCAGAAATTCAAGCGCCGAAGGCAGTGGCGCCGAACGCCGCATCGAGTTCGAATGGAACTCCTAGCCGCGAGCAGATCGAGATTCGCGCTTACGGGATTTATCTGGAGCGCGGCTCTGTGGACGGCTTAGATGTGCAGGACTGGTTGCAGGCGGAAAGCGAATTGACCGCTGAAGGCGAAGGTGACACGACTCAAGCCAAAGCAGCCGGCGCCTGATTCGGCAACAGGAGCCGGCTCGCCGGAGAAATCGCGCCGGTCGCGCTTCCCTTCCCAAGCTCGAAGCCCAGTATAATCGGCCATTCTTTTGGGCGTCCCTGGGGAGGAAAAGATGGCGTTTCAGAAGCTGGCTAAGCTGGGTGGAATTGTGGCGGTGTTCGCCGCCACATTCATGGCAGGCGCATTTGCCCAAACGCAGCACACCGTTTGGAAGTGGCCAATCAGCACGGAAGCCGTGAACGCTGCGCCGAATAATCACCATGTTCTTTTTGAGAACGATCATGTCCGGCTGCTTGAGGTGACGGTGCAACCCGGCCAAACCGAACCGGTGCACGGCCACATGTACCCTTCCGTATTCGCGATGGATGCGGTGCAGGCGTCCTTGAACGACCACGTTATCGAAGGGGATTCCACTACTCGACGCCCGCGCATGTATGAGGATGCAGACTGGTCTCAGCCGCAGTGCCGAACGATGCCGATTCAGGGCCCACATCAGGTGACTGATACCGATACATTTCCCGTCCATTTCTATCGGCTCGAATTCAAAAAGATGGATGGCAAGAGCATCGAAACGGACTGGGCTCGATACAAGCGGTAGTTAGAGCCTGTGCGGCTTGGTCAGGAGGGGACGCGGGTGGTTTGCCGGCGCAGTCTTTGGCGCGGTGGAGGAGAAACGCACGCGCGCCTTCGTCGGTGGCGAGTCCGCCGAGCAATCGCAGCGTGAGCGCGACGCGGCCTTGTCCCGCAGCCGTCAGATCAATTCCATGCCGGAGAAGAAGTAGCCGATTTCGAAAGCGGCCGTTTCGGGAGCGTCGGAACCGTGCGTGCAGTTGTACTGGATGCTCGTGCCGAGATCGTGGCGAATCGTGCCTGGCGCGGCTTTCGCCGGATCGGTGGCGCCCATGGTTTCACGCCATTTGGCGATGGCGCCCTCCGCCTCAAGCACCATCACAAATGCCTTGCCCGAACTCATGAAATCCGTGAGTTCGCCGAAAAACGGGCGCGCGCGATGAACGGCGTAAAATCCTTCGGCTTCGGATTTGGTCAGCCGCAGCGATTTGATCGCGACGATTTGGAATTTCGCGGCGTTGATGCGGGAAAGAATTTCGCCAGCAAGGCCGCGCTTCACTGCGTCCGGCTTGATGATTGCAAAAGTGCGTTCGATGGCCAAGAAAGTGTGTCCTCTCTGAAGTTTGCTCGAGCGAGACGTAAAGCACGTCTATCTTTTCTTTTTCGCCTTTGATGCCGACTTGGGCTTAACTTTAAACTTCCCTCCTGCCTTGCTCTTTCCCTTGCCAATCACTTTCGCGAGGGTTGAGCCGATATCGGCGGGGCTCTGGACCGTGTGAATGCCGGCGGCGCGCATGGCCTTGTATTTTTCGGCGGCGGTGCCTTGTCCGCCGCTGATGATCGCGCCCGCGTGGCCCATGCGGCGGCCTGGAGGCGCCGTCTGCCCGCAGATGAAGCCGACGACCGGTTTCTTGACATTTTTCTTGATGAACTCAGCAGCGGTTTCTTCGGCATTACCGCCGATCTCGCCGATCATCACGATCGCGTGGGTATCCCGATCGTCATTGAACATGCGAATGGCATCCAGAAAAGTGGTGCCGATGATCGGATCGCCGCCGATACCGATGCAGGTCGATTGGCCGATGCCGAGGCGCGTGAGCTGGTCGACGGCCTCGTAAGTTAACGTGCCGCTGCGGCTCACGACGCCGACATTGCCCTGCTTGTGGATCATCCCGGGCATGATGCCGATTTTGCACTTTCCCGGAGAAATCACGCCGGGGCAGTTTGGCCCAACGAGGCGCGTTTTCGATCCACGCATCGCCGCAGCGACGCGCACCATGTCGAGAGTCGGAATGCCTTCGGTGATGCAGATGACGAGCGGCAGCGCCGCGTCCACAGCTTCCAGGATCGCATCGGCCGCGTAGGGCGGCGGGACGAAAATCACGGATGCGTTCGCGCCCGTTTCGCGCACTGCGTCAGCCACGGTATTGAACACGGGCTTGCCCAAATGCTCGGTGCCGCCTTTGCCGGGCGTAACGCCGCCGACTACCTTTGTCCCGTAATCGATCATCTGCTGCGCATGAAAACTGCCTTCGCGGCCGGTGAAGCCCTGCACTATGACGCGTGTGGATTTATCTATGAGAACGCTCATGAACAGGAGGCACAGGACACAGATGAGGCAAAGGAAGCATAGGAATCCTCTCTCGTCACAGTTTCCTCCACTCCTTCCATAGGTTTCGAATCATCATTCCCAATTTTGCGTATTCCGCGGCCAGAGCTTCCGATTGCGCGGGTTGCGCAGCCTTCAGGTCGCCATAGCGGCTGATCGGGCCGGAAACGAAGTGTCTTCTCTTCCACTTCCTGCGCATCCTTTGCTTCCGATGCTTCCTGTGCATCCTATGCTTCGGCTTGCGCCAGGTTCACCGCCTTTTCGGCTCCGTCTTTCATGCCTTGCGCTACGGTGAAATTCAGGCCGGAGTTTTTCAAGATAGCTTGCCCTTGATCGACGTTTGTGCCTTCCATGCGAACGACCACGGGCACTTTGAATTTCAGTTCTTTGGCTGCGTTTACAACGCCACTGGCCAGCACGTCGCAACGCAGAATGCCTCCGAAGATATTCACGAACACGGCTTTCACGTTGGGATCGCTGAGCAGGATGCGGAAGGCATTTTTCACCTGCTCTTCCGATGCGCCGCCGCCGACGTCAAGGAAATTGGCGGGATTGCCGCCGCTCAGCTTGATGATGTCCATCGTAGCCATCGCCAAGCCGGCGCCGTTGACCATGCAGGCGATC
>Ga0335074_10001756_pt1 | contig 29257 bp, 27 predicted proteins | sample Lox_Sample_23_FD_206715 | JGI IMG/M metagenome (GOLD analysis project Ga0335074, IMG submission 206715) | Soil microbial communities from Loxahatchee National Wildlife Refuge, Florida, United States - Lox_Sample_2.3 | ecosystem: Environmental > Terrestrial > Soil > Wetlands | place: USA... | reverse complement strand
GGCGTGTCGCCCGCCACTCCTGCCCGGCGGGGCCAGATCAGAAGAGAACTACCGCGCCCCGTGCTACTCCCGGTGGGGCCCGATCAAAGAAGAACAGCGGGGCCATTTCAGAGTGCTACAGCCAAATGCCTACCCGACCGCGGTGTAGTCGCAATGAACGCGGGCTGGTACGACGTGCTGAGTTATCGCCGCGGCCAGCTCCGCTAGCGGCCGGGCACGGTCGATGGGCCGGCAGGTGAGCGCGTTAGTCAGGAAGGACTCGCGCAGCGCCGGGATAGCCCCGTGGGGGTCCGCCTGCTGGCGGTCTGCGGACAGGTGCGGCCCCGCCTACCAGGTCGGTTTCGGAGACTTTCAGGCGCTGGCCAGTGCCGCGATATGCGACCGGCGGTCCAGCGGACGCTGGCCGGTTTCCACCATGGACAGCAACGACGGTGAAAGGGGCGCCAACTCCGTCACCTCCGCCTGGCTCAGCTTCCTCCGCTATGTCATGGAGTCGCGCCCCACGGGACCATTTCCTCATGCAAGCGAATGACGCTCTCCACAGTGTCAGCAAGGTCGGAGTATGCCCGCCTCTCGAGGCCCCCACGCGACTTCCAGTGGAAGGCGCCGTCCCGGCACCGGACGGTGAGAGATGCCGTGATCCGGACCGCTGACTGCGTCCCGTCATGAGCATGGCCGGTCTCCCGTATGCCACGGGCGGTAAGGAGTGCCGTCAGCGTACGGGCTGCCTGGGCAGGCGTGAGCCGCATGGGCGGCGGCTGGGCGGTGGAGCTATCGGGGATTCTCACCGTGAACCAGACGACCTTGCCCGGCAGGTGAGCGCCGCAACGGGACCGGGTCCAGTGCCAGCCCACGGCACGGGATAGTGCCGCGACAATGGTCAGGCCGCGCCCGTTTCCCCCATTGCCGGAAAGGATCGCATCCAGCTGCGGATCGGCCAGTCGGCTGTTCCCGGCGGGCAGCGCGGACGAATCCGGCCACGCCTGGGGCCACGCGTCGCGACGTGCGTCGAACACCCCGCACAACAGCTCAGCTTCCGGTGGCGCCCCGCGCCGGTAGACCCACAGTTCCGGCGCTGCGGCGCCTGGCCGTGCCGCCGCAGACAGCGGCTTGGCGTCCAGGGCGTGCAGCCAGGCATTGGTCGCAAGCTCGCTGACCGCGACAGCCGCGTCGTCGATCAACTCCCCCGGCATCTGCAGGTCTGCGAGTGCCTGGCGCAGGTGCGCCCGAGCAGTACCGGCACAGCTGGCGTCATCGGGCAGCCTCCAGGACAAACCACCGGCCAACAGGCCGTCGCCGACGCCGTCTCGCTGGCTCGGGAGGCCGAGGACTGGCAAGGCAGGAACGGCCTGCTCGTCGGCATCGGTAACAGCCGATCGTCGGGCGCTTACAGACAGTCCCTGGTCTCCAGCGGGCACGATGGCCTCCTGTCGTGGTCTGGCTGGTGCGGGGGAGCATTTGGGGCGGTTTTGCTTCCCGGCCATGGACCGCACGCGCATTGTCCGCGTGTATCATCTTGGAACGGCTTGCAGCATGATGCAAGCTGTTATGGCAAGCAAATTGCTTTCGCGTGCAAGATGGGAGGGTCGCGTGGCTGGATCGCCAAGCATGAGAAGGCGGCGGCTCGCGGCGGAGCTGCGACGGCTCCGCACTGACGCGCGACTGCCGATCGAGGACGTCGCCGGCAAGCTGAAATGGCCCGCATCAAAGATCTCCCGGATCGAGAACCGGCAGGTCGGGATCTCGACACGGGATCTGCGGAGGCTGCTTGACCTGTATGAGGTGACCGACCGGACTTACCTGGATGAACTGCTTGAGATGGCCCGCCGGGCTACCGAGCGCGGCTGGTGGCAGTCATACGGTGGCGTCGTGCCGACGGCGCTGGGCAACCTGATCGGCCTGGAAGCGGAAGCTGCCACGATCCGCACCTACGAGCCGGAACTCGTCCCCGGGCTGCTGCAGACCCCGGATTACGCCCGTGCCGTCATCCGGGCCGGGCGCCCGGGAGATACCGCGCAGGAGATTGACCGGCGAGTTGAGGTCCGGCTGGAACGCCAGGAGGTGCTGACCCGCACCACCCCGCCACCGCCGAAGGTTAGCGTCGTGCTGAACGAGGGCGTCCTCGCCCGCCGGGTAGGTGGCCCCGAGGTCATGCGTGCGCAGCTGGAGCACCTGGTACGCGACCGGGATCGCGCGAACATCGTCATCCAGATCCTGCCGTTCAGCGCCGGCGAGCACCCCGCGATGGTCGGGCCGTTCACCATGCTGACCTTCCTGGACCCGGCCGATCCCGGCGTCGTCAATGTCGAGAACATCACAGGCTCGCTCGCCCTGGAACAGCCCGAGGAACTCAGGGGGTATGAGGAGGTATGGGGAGCGATCCAGGCAGGGGCGGCGTCGCCCGACGACTCACGCGCCGTAATGAAGACTTACGCGCTGAGGTGAGGCTCAGCCGTGGGATGCAAGAACATCAAGAAGGACTGGTGCAAGACCGCAATGAAACACGATATCTCTACCGCGAAATGGCGCAAGAGCTCCTTCAGCGGCGCCAACAACAACTGCGTGGAGGTCGCCTGCAACCTCCCGGGCATCATCGCGATCCGTGACTCAAAGAACCCGGCTGGCCCTGCGCTAGCCATCACCCGTACGCACTGGGCCGCCTTCACGGCCGCGGTGAAGGCAGGCGAGCCCGGCCTCCGCTAACCGCCCCGGCAGACATCACCCCGGGAATCGTCGTATCTGCACGGGAAGCCCGCAAGAGAAAAGGGATCCACAGGTGAACGGGATCGAGGAACTGCCGGGGATCGACCCCAGCAAGGCGCACGTCGCCCGGATGTACGACTACTACCTCGGCGGTAACAACAACTTCGAGGCTGACCGGATCGCGTGCATGGAACTGGACAAGGTCGTCCCTGGCACCCGCGGGCTGGCCATCAACAACCGCGCCTACCTGGTCCGCGTGGTCCGCACCCTGGCTACCGAGTACGGCATCCGGCAGTTCATCGACATCGGCACCGGCCTGCCCACCCAGGACAACGTGCACCAGGTCGCCCGGCGGGTCCACCCCGACGCGCGAGTCGTCTACGTCGACAACGACCCGATCGTGTCGGTACACGGCAGCGCGCTGATCGCAGATGACCACAGCACCGCGTTCATCTTGCAGGACGTGCGGCGCACCGAGGAGATCCTCGACCATCCCGACACCCGGCGGCTCATCAACTTCGAGGAGCCGGTCGCGGCCCTGTACATCAGCTTCCTGCACCAGATCCCGGACCGGGACGATCCCGCAGGACTGGTCCAGACGATGATGAGCCACCTGCCCCCGAGAAGCTTCGTCGCCATGTCCCACCTGGTCTCGGCCGACCCCCAGCTCCGCAAGCAACTCACCGACCTGATGCTGAACGCGACCGAAGGAAACTGGGGACGGGTGCGGACCAGGGCGGAGGTAGACCAGTTCTTCACCGGGCTGGAGACCATCCCGCCGGGCCTGGCGGAGATCACCACCTGGCGACCCGACGGCACCGCCGAAGAGCAGACCTTCAACTGGATCGAATACGGCGGTGTCGCCCGCAAGCCGGTCGAGCCGGAAACCCGGTGATCTGACACCAGGAACCACGGCAGTGCCCGGTGCGCACTGTCCGCTGTGATCCGGCCTGAACCGGGGCCCGCATCGCCGCGCGGGTGTGTCACCATGACCGAGGGAGGTGCTCCGTGGATGAGATCACCATAGGAGCGCGGCTGCGGACGCTGCGGCGCTGGCGCGACATGACCCAGGTCGAGGTAGCTGGCCTGGCCGGAGTGTCGCCGTCGTTCCTTTCTATGGTGGAAACCGGCCAGCGTCCGCTGGATCGCCGGTCGCATATCGCGGCGCTGGCCAGTGCCCTCAAGGTCTCCGAGACCGATCTCGTGGGAGGTCCGCATCTCGGTCCGGACCGGCTGCAATCTGACCCGCATAGGGTGATCCCGGCGCTGCGTAATGCCTTGCAGACCAGCAGCGTTGATGATCCTGCGGTAGACCGGGCGCGGCCGTTGCCGGTGCTGGTGCGGGAAATGGCGCGGATCGAGCCGCTGCACCAGGCGTGTGACTATTCGGCTGTCGGGAAGGCGCTGCCGGGCATCATGGAGGAGTTGCACTGCCACGTTGCCGCGCCCGCCGATGAGGCGTCGCATCAGGCAGCGCTGGAGACGCTGGTGGATGCATGCGTGTGCGCCACCTTCACGGCTAAGGACCTAGGGTACGGCGACTTGGCGCACCTAGCTGCTCTGCGGGCGCAGGAGGCTGCCCGCAGTCTTGATGATCCGGTGCAGCTCGGGAAGGCGGCGTTCGTCCGGATTCATTCCCTGCCGAGGACCGGAGCGCGGGACCGGATGCTGGCCCAGGCCGAGAACGCGGCGGGGGACCTAGAGCCGCACGCCACTGATCCGCTGGGTTTTCAGGTGCTCGGCATGCTGGAGCTGACCGCCGCGTTGTCGGCGGCGGTCGCGCAGGATGAAGCGCGGGCGCAGGATTGGCTGGATGAGGCCGCCCGGCTGGCGGAACGAGTCCCTGAGGTGCCTGACGAGAGCTGGATGGCGTTCTCGGCGACGAACGTGGGCGTCTGGCGCGTCGCGGTTGGTGTCGAGCGCGGCTACAGCGGCGGCGCGGTCTTGGAGCTGGCAGAGAAGGTGCAAGAGGGCAAGCTGGTCGGCAAGCAGGGCCGCCGGGCAGCGTTCTTCGCTGACGTGGGCCGGGGGCTGGCCCGCGAGCCGCGGACGCAGCGCGATGCCATCCGGTGGCTGCGCCGGGCCGAGGACACCGCGCCGCAGTGGATCAGGAACAGCCCGGCGGTCCGCGGGACGGTTACATACCTGCTCGATCGCGCCATCACCAGCGCAGGAGGCCGGGAACTGCGAGGCATGGCCGCGCGCATAGGGGTGCCGCATTAGCGGACGGTCGTGGGGTCGCGGCTGGCGAAGGATGGTTACATGCGGGTATTCGACACGCTCGGCAAGCGCAAGGTGGTACTCGGGATGGTGCATCTGCCGCCGCTGCCGGGCACGCCGTTCCACGACGAGGGCAGCTTCGAGCGCACCTTGGAGGTCGCTGTGGCGTCGGCGCGTGCCCTGGCTGAGGGCGGGGCAGACGGCTGCCTGGTGCAGACCGTGGACCGGGTGTATGCAAGCGGGGAAGAGTCCGACCCTGCCCGCACCACCGCGATGGGCCTGATCGTCAACGCCATTGTCGCGGCGACCGGGAACAGGTTCCAGATCGGGGTCCAGCTGATGGCCAACGCTCTGAAGGCATCCCTGGCGGTGGCCAAGGTCGCAGGCGGCAGCTATATCCGGGCCGGGGCGCTGGTGGGCGCGACGCTGACCCCGCACGGCCTGGTCGAGGCGCACCCGCTGGAGGTGATGGACTACCGTGCCAAGATCGGCGCCCAGCAGATCAAGGTCATCGCCGAGGTGGAGTCCATGCACTTCCGGTGGTTCGGCGGGGACAGGCCAGTCGCGCAGGTCGCCCGGGCCGCGCACAGCGCGGGCGCGGACGCGGTATCCCTCGGCCACCCTGACGAGGACACGACGTTGCAGATGATCGCCGCGGTCCGCGAGACGGTCCCCGGCCTGCCAGTCATCCTGGCCGGATACACCAATCACGGCAACGCCGCCCGGCTGCTCGCCGCCGCCGACGGCGCCTACGTCGGAACCTGCCTGGAACGCGACGGCTGGGGCGGCCAGATCGACCCCGAACGGGTCCGGGCATACGTGGAGATCGTGCGCGGCCTGGAAGACTGAGCATCACCGCAGATACAGGCATCAGGAGAAGCAGCAAGGTGGAAGCCATCCGGCCGGACGTCATGATCAGGCAAGCTGACACACTGGCCGCCGATCTCCGCGACCGGGTGACGCCGGTCAGTCAGAGCGTGCACAGCCTGCTGACCCCTGCCGAATGGATGTCGGTCGACACGGTGTACCTGACCGGGGACGGGGATTCATACCACGCCGGGTGCGCTGCCGCGATGGCGTTCGAGACGATCGCCGCCCTGCGCTGCCAGCCAGTCAGCGCGCTGTCGTTCCTCGAATACCGGATACCGTGGCTGCGGCCAGCTCCGAGGACCCGCCCGCTGGTGATCGCGGTGTCTGCCTCTGGCAGCACCGAACGCGCCGTGCAGGCTATCGAGGCTGCCCGGCGCGCCGGCGCGCTGACCATCGCCGTCACCAGCAAACCCGGTAGCGCCGTGACCCAGGCTGCGGACCGGTCGCTGACAGTAAGCCTGCCGCAGCTCGAACCGTCCCCCGGCATCCGCACCTATCAAGCGAGCCTGCTCGGGCTCTTGCTTATTGCCATCCGCCTGGGCGAAGCGCGCCAGCACCGCACCCATCCTGAAGCCGACGCGCTGCGGCACGATCTCGCCACACAGGCCGGGAACGTGCAGGCCACAGCAGATGCGGCCAGGGACCGTTGCCGGGAGCTGGCCAGCATAATCGTCGATGCCCCCGTCATCGTCATGACCGGCAGCGGCCCGAGCTACGGCACCGCCTTGTTCGGCGCAGCCAAGCTGGTCGAGGCGGCCGGCATCTTCTCCGCAGGACAGGATCTGGAGGAATGGAGCCACGTCGAACGCTGGGCCTACCCCGAGGACATGCCCGTCTTCGTGATCGCCCCGCCCGGCCGCTCGCGCTGGCGGGCGGTAACCATCGCCGCCATCGCCAGGGACCAGGGCCGCCGGGTGATCGCGGTGACTCCCGAAGACGACCAGGAGATCCCTCGCCACGCCCGCTTCATCCTGCCCGTGCACGGCCAGGTCCGTGAGGAGTTCTCCCCCTTGCTCTACCACATATTCGCCTGCTACCTGGCGTCCTACTCGGCTACGCAGCTAGGACGGCTACCGTTTCAAGTCACACCCGGCTAGAAGGCAGTCAGCGGCGGCCCAAGCTGGAGTTCCATGCGGGAGCGTCGGTATCCGCCTTCCCGGAGGTCATCCCCGAGCCGGGAAGTCTCCGCAGTCACATCCGGCAAGCAGGCAGTCAACGGCGGTCGGGCCTGGTGCTGGCGTCGTCGTCATGTGGATAGCTGTAAGCAGCTTCTGCTGCCAATCCAGAGGATCAGCGAGCAGGATATGGAGTTGTGACAGTTGGCAAGGAGGCGGGTCAGCTTCAGGATGGGCTGTTCAGCGCGGATGCATACCAGGGCAGCGCGGAGCCAGTGTTGATGGCGCTGAACCCGGAGTTCTACGAGCTGATCTGGCTGGGGCTGAAGAGGCATGAGTTCCGGCGCCGTTTCCTTGAGGGGCGCCTGGTGCGGTGGTTCGTGTACCTGAATGCTCCGGTGTCCCGGCTGGCGGCGGTGATCGATCTGGGGTCGGCCATCGTGGATGTCCCCGAGCGGGTCGCCGCGATCGCCGAGGCAGCGCGGCCGGGGAACGGCGCGAGCGTGCTGGAGTATGTCCGGGATCTGGAGCGGGCGTTTGCGATCCCGATCCTCGGCGTCACGGAGTATCCGGGCGTGCCATTGGGAGAGCTGCGGGCCGAACTGGGTACTTTTCACCCGCCGCAGGGGTATGTGCGTCTTGCGCAGCACGGGCCCTTGCTAGCAGTGTGCGAGAAGATGGCGGCAGATGCGCCGGTTCGCCGAATGAGGGTGCATCCTCAAGGGTAACGGCGCCACTACCGGCGGTGCCGGTGATGCATGGAGGTGACCGGGATGCCGCGCCGTCCGTCTGGACCGGTGGAGGAGGCTTCGCCGTTGCGGCGGGCCAGGATGGCCCGGAACTGGACGCTGGAGGATGTGGCCGAGGAGATCGACCTGCGCACCCCGGGCGGCCATTCCGGGGTGACGCCGAGCATGGTGTCGGGCTGGGAGCTGGGCCGTCACACCACGAGCATCGGGCATCGGAAGACACTCTGCGAGATCTATGAGCAGCGGCCGGATGTGCTGTTCGCCCACCAGGACCGGGGGCTGGCTGCTGGCGCCGGGCTGCGCCTGGTGGCCGGGTTCGGGGAGTTGCAGCGGGCGATGCTGGCCACGGCGACCGGCGCACGCGAGTGCCTGGTGGCGGTGGGGTCGCGGTCGCGCGATACCAGGTACCTGGCGGCGATCGAGGAGGTGCTGGCCCGGTATCCGGCCTTGGTGTGCTACCGGGTGCTGTTCGGCCCGCCCCGGCATCAGGTGCTGAAGGATCACCTGGCCCGGCTGGTGGGACTGCGCGACCCGGCTGACCGTAGCCTGGGTGTCAAGACGCTGCATCTCGGCATGGTGGAGGATACTGACAGTTCACCGGAGCGGTTCTTTTGCGCGAGCGAGCAGATGGCGGTGGTGCCGATTCCGTCGCTGACCTCCCATGAGGCGTTCGATAGCGGGGTGGTGTTCGGCCCGGCCGCGGCGGCCCGGCTGGTCGATCACGGTCGGCAGGCGTATGCGGCAGCCCGCCGGATCGAGACGCTCGCGCAGATCCATGACCTGCAGGTCACCAAGGACGGCGAAGCTTCGGCATGACCAGGGCGAAAGGAGCGATCATCGACACGTTGCAGGCCGCTGGCGAGGACTTCGCTGACGTGGTGAAGCTGACCCGGGAGCTGGTGCGGGTGCCCAGCCGGGGCGGGATCGACTCCTACGATCCGGTGCTGGAGACCATGGCGGCGTGGCTGGCCGAGCACGGCCTGGCGTGCCGTCGGCTGACCGGGCCCGATGGTGTCGTGGTGGCGCTGACGTGCGAGGTGCCCGGGGGGCGGCCCGGTCCCCGGTATGTGCTGGATGCCTGCCTGGACACCGCGCCGTTCGGTGATGAGGCCGCCTGGACGTATCCGCCGCTGTCGGGGGAGATCGCCGATGGGTGGCTGCACGGCCGCGGGTCGTCGGATTCTAAGGCGGGGGCGGCGATCTTCGCGCACGTGGCCGCCCGGCTCCGGGACATGGCAGAGGGTTTCGGCGGCAGCGTGGTGCTGCTGTTCGACGTTGATGAGCACACCGGGGGGTTCGGCGGCGCGAAAGCGTATTTCGAGGGGCCGGGTGCTCCCGGCCGGGTGGACGGGGTGATGATCGGCTACCCGGGCCTGGATCATGTGATCACCGGCGGCCGTGGGGTGCTGCGCGCCCGCATGCGGGTGCACGCCGTCGCCGGGCATTCCGGGTCCAGCCAGGCCGGGGCGGGCGCGGTCGCCAAGGCCGCTGATCTAGTCCGCGAGCTGCATCGGACGCCTCTGCCCGGCCCGGCGGGTCCGGGGTTCCCGTTGCCGGCCAGGCTCACCGTAACCGCGATCAGCGGCGGCGAGGGCTATTCGATGGTCCCGGACCTATGCAAGGTCAATGTTGATGTCCGGCTTACTCCGGCACTGGACACTTCGGCCGCCGTTGCCTTGCTGACGGAGGCGGCAGCAAGCGCCGACGCCCTCTGGCCGGGAACGCCGCGCACTGATGTCGAGGTCACCACCAGATGGCCGCCGTACGCGCTGCCGGACGGTTCGCCGCTGCGCGAGGCGCTGCTGCGGGCGTCGGCACAGGTCGGGCTGGCCCCGGCGGCGAAGGTCGCGGGGCCGTCGAATATCGGTAACTACCTGGCCGGCCTGGGCATCCCTGCCACCGCCGGATTCGGTGTCGGCTACCTGGGCCTGCACGGCACTGATGAGTGCATCCGCCTGGATACGATCCCGGTCGTGCAGGGCGCCTACCATCGGGCGCTGCTTACCCTGCTGCACGCTGCTTGATCTCCCGCCGGGTTTGCTGTCGCAACTGTGACGGCAAACGGCCGACAAAGGCTCGCGATTAGGTGAGCTGGCCGGGAGCTTGCTGCCGGGTGATGGTTGCGGTATCAGCTACCACGCCTCGCGGAGAGTAACCGCTATGTATGCAGCTACACCAAGCCCGGTGCACGGTCACGCGCTGGAACGCGGGACCGGCATGCGGCAGACCCACCTCGAGTGCTCACCCGGCCACCCGCTCCCGGAAGGCAGGCTGGCCGGCTTGTCTGTGCGGAGCGGCCGGTGATCGTTTCGCTGCTGCGGGAGTGCCGGCCTGGCGAGCTGCGCGTGCTGCTCCTGCCCCCGGACATCGGCCGGCTGTGCGAGATCTGCGACCTAGAGGTCGAGACCGGGGCCGGCGGCGGCCTGGGCATCCCCGACGAGGCCTACGCGCGGGCCGGAGCCCAGATCGCTAGCAGCACGGACGCCTGGGAGAGAGCGGACTTCCTGCTGAAGCTCAAAGCGCCGACCCTGGCCGAGGTGCAGCGGATCAAGCCCGGCGCCTCGATCGCGGCACTGTTCCACGCCGAGGGCACCCCGGATGTGGTCACCGAGCTGCTGGCCAGAGGCATCACCGCGTACTCGTTCGAGTACTTCCAAGACGACGACGGAGCCTTCCCGCTCATGGCCGCAACTGGGGAGATCGCCGGGGTGATGGCCGTCATCTATGCCGCCTACCATCTGCAATCCCATCTGGACGGCAGCGGGGTATCCCTGCCCGCCTGCACATATGCCCCCGCGGCCCGCGTAGCCGTCATCGGGTACGGGAACGCCGGGCGGGCAGCAGCCAGAACCGCGATGGCCCTGGGTGCGCAGGTCACTGTCTACACCCGGTATGAGGGAGTTAACGGCGATCCGCACGACGAAGCCTGTCCGAAGTTCCGGCCCCTGAGCGAACCCGGTGCGGCTGACGAGCTGGCGCAGTCGGATGTCATCATCGGCGCGCTGCGCATCTCCACGTTCGACACGCCACCGATCGTGACTGCCGGCATCGTCCGGCGGATGCGCCCCGGCTCGGTGATCGTTGATGTCACCGCCGGGTTCGGCGCGGGCTACATCCAGACATCCGCCGAGGTCACCTCACTCGACGCGCCGTACCGGATGGTCGGCAGGGTGAAGCACATCAAGATCCGGACCCTGCCACTGGGCGTGCATCGCACCGCCGCTGCCCAGATCAGCCGTATGTACGCGCCCGTGATCCGCCGCCTCATCGCCAGCCTGAACGGGCATTCCGAGGATGCGGTGGCATCGCGAGGCAAGATCATCGCCGCGGGCCGGATACTGAACCCGCAGGTCAGCAGGCACTATGAGGCCGGGTTCCGCGAATGAGCGGCTACCAGAGGCGGGCACCGTTCTACCGCAGCGAGTTCGCAGTCCGCGACGATTTCCCGCTCCTGCGGTGGCTGCTCACCGGTAGCGAGGGCCTGGTGGTCGACATCCCGTCCGGCGCGGGCCGGCTCCTGCCCGTGCACCAGGCGCATGACCGGGACGTGATCATGGTCGACATCGAGCCCGCGATGACCGCGCAATGCCGGATGGCCGCCGCCTCCAGCGGCCTCTCTGCGCGGGTGACCGCCGTGCATGGCGACATCACCACCTGGCAGGCGCCCACGCCAGCGGCCCGGATCGTCGTGGCCCGGGGCGGCCTGCAGATGCTTCCCTCGCCACAGGCCATCACCCAGGCCGTCATGGTCAGCGCAGCCAACCTAGCCGAGGGGGGCATCCTATACCTCGACGTGGCTCTGCCCTGGACCATGACACCGGCCGCCGCGCACCACCTGTCCCCGTTCCTGCGGTTCACCGGGAGCAGGCGACTGCAAGGAAGCACCTGTATCCAGGCCGGTGACATGCGGATACGGCGCAGCTACACCAGCACCCTGCTGCCCGGCCGGGTCGCGGTCCATTTCCGGTACGAAGCAGACGGCGACGCGACCGGAGACTGGCAGGACTTCGAGGCCGACGTCTCCTGGCGCAAGGTCGATGTGGCTAGCGTGCTCGGCACGCTGAAGAAGAACAACCTGACGGTGACCGGCATCCTCGGCGACTACGACGGCACCCCGTACACCACCGGATCGGCCCGCTTCATCTGCACCGCCGCCGCCTTGTGAGGACATGACATGGAGATCGTCTACCCCCCGGTCGGGATCGCCCACATCACCGCCCAGATCCCCGACCTCATCGCCGACCGGATGACGGCAGCCAGCCGGGTCCGGGTCGCCTGCGCGATGCAGCCCAAGGCCGCCCCGCACTTCGGCACCGGCGTCGTGATCCTGACCGCGTTCGCGCTCGCCCGGCTCTTCCAGGACACCTTCACCACGCCCGCCACGGTGCTGCTCGACATGCTCGATAACGCACCCGCCCAGACCACCGTCATCGACGGCATCGAGTACACCCTGTGCCTGGCGCACGCCATCGACGCCGGCCGCAGCGCGGCGGAAACGAACACCGAGCCAGTCAGGCGGCTAGCCACGTGGGCATCGCAGCGGGCCGGGACAGCATTCGGGATACGCCGCTACAGCCAGATCCAGGCGCAGCCGGGATTCCGGCACGGCCTGGCCGACATCCTGTCCCGCCCGGAGGTGTTCGAGCCGCTGTTCAGCCCGTCCGAGCGCCGGCTCCGCGTCCGCCCGGTATGCCCGCGATGCGGCCTGGTCGACAAGACCGCACGCACCGTCCAAGTCCAGCAGGATAACGGCCTGACCCTCGTGTTCCGGTGCGCGTACCACGGCAGCCAGGCCGCACGGCTGGACGACCCCGCCGCCGTGATCGACGCCAACACGCCGATCCGCACCGTGCTGCGCTCCCTGTGCTTCTCCATGGACCGCGACGAGCACGGGATGGAGACGGTCGTACTGAACGGCGGAGACTGGGCCGGCGCCTGGATGCAGCGGGTCTACTTCGACGGCCTGCACCAGCTAGGCCGCAGCGGCCCCCAGGTGCCGTTCAACATCTTCACCCCGCAGATCCTCGACGACTCCGGCGCCAAGCTCTCCAAGACCATCTACCTGACCCGGGGAGCCTACGCGGACATCGCGCCCGCATGGACATCCATGGAGGCGTTCGAGAACCGGTTCGGCGCGGGCGGCCTCGACATGCTGTGGGACGAGATCAGCGGGTGGGTCCGGTCGCCGGAGAAGTTCTTCCGCAATTACACGGTCCGCTACCTGGAACACGCATTCGGCCCGCTGAGCAGCCCCCAGCCCGCCACCGTGGCGTTCCCCCGCTAGCGTTCGGCGACACGCAGCGCGGCCAGGGACCTTGCCCGGGTACCCGCGGGCCGGTCACCGCGCTGCTACGCTCGTGGCCCGTGACCGGCCCGCAGCGATGCACCCTCGATGTGTTCCTGCTGCTCACCAGGCAAGATCACGTCCTGCTCGCGCTACGGCAGGGCACGGGATTCGCCGACGGCCTGTGGAACGTGCCCAGCGGCAAGGCCGAATCTGGCGAGAGCGCCGTCGCCGCTGTCATCCGCGAGGCACGTGAGGAGATCGGCATACGGCTCTCCGAGCATGAGATCACCTTCGCCGCCACCGTGCACTGCCACAACAGCGACACCGATATCCGGGTCGGCCTGTTCTTCCAGGCAGCCGCCAAAGACTCACCCCTGCACGTCCCGTACAACGCCGAACCGCACAAATGCGCCAAGATCGCCTGGTACCCCATGACCATGCTGCCCGCTACCACAATGCCCTACAGCGCACTAGGCGTCGCCCTCTACCAGCGCAACACCTATTTCGGGACCACTGGCTGGTAACCCCGGAGCGCTATCCGGCCTGCGCATGCTGGCGAAAGGGCCGACCGCCGGGAGAGGCATTGAGTCATGCCGAACGGGCTCGTGGTTCCCAGGCAGGCAACCGGAGAACTACCTGCGCATCATCGACCCCAAGTACACCGCGCACGGCATCGGCTACCTCACCCCGGGCACCTTCTCCTTCAGCCGCACCTCAGACCGCGATCGCCTGAAGGACATGCCCGGCGCACGGGCAATCAGCAACGCAGTCAACTTCTCCCACGTGGACAGCGCACAGCCGGGCCTCGACGCCGCCAGGCTGCTGAACGCCTGACGACACACCCAGCAAGCCGGCGCGCTGCCGCATTCGCCAGCGACACCGCCCCGGCCATTCAGCATCACCTCGAAACACATTCGCATGACCCGCACACCAGCCGGGCTCTCGTCCCATCGTCGATCTCGCGCACCCCGCCTAGACCAAGTCACGCGGAGCAACGTCAGAACGCAGGGCCTCCGCTAGGGCAAACGTATGCTGCTACGGCACTAGGCGCCTAAACCAACCCTCACTCGAAACGAGCCGCACCCGCCTCAGTTTGCGTTCAGTTCTATTCCGCTGCGGCCTTTTTGGTAGCGGACCATCATGGGCGACATGAAGCGGAGTTCACGCACATTGCCAGCCATTTGCGCGATCCTCGGATCCGTTCTGATCGCCGCGTGCGACTTGAACGGATCCGGTGCCGCCCCAGCGCGGAGCCCGGCCTCTTCTTCCGTGAATTCGCCGGTCAGCAGCCCGACCAGCTCGGCATCCTCAGCCTCCGGTCCCGTTCCGGGCGTGATCGATTGCGGCGAATCGTTCAGCTCTCTGTACATCCGGCCAGCCACCATCCTGATCGCGTGTGGCGACGGCACCTCTGGCGTGACCAAGATTGCCTGGGCCACGTGGGGTCCGTTCACTGCTACCGGGCAAGGCGATGTTTGGGCGGTCCAGTGCGTGCCAAGCTGCGCGGATGGCAAAGAGGTCATTACCCCGGCACAAGTGACGCTGTCCGGGGTAAAGACATCTCCGCAGGGCTATTACTTCAGCGAGCTGACGGTTACGTGGGAAGGTCGCAAGCCGCCCGACGCGGAATATCTTCCTTTTCATGTCAGCGGGTCGCCCACCTCGCCGCAGGACAGCTACGCTCTCTTGTCGCCCCAGGCACCACGGGGCCTGCCAACCTCCGCTATTCAGTACTGAAAGGTCCGCTGACCTGGTTGTCGCATTCCTGGGGCTGTGAGCTGGGGTTGCTTGTCGTGACCTGCTGCGAACGGGTGCTGATCCTTCGTGATCCTGGCCCGGTCCACAAACACCGGAGTCGACGTCATTCTCCTACGGGCAGACCCTGCTATAAGCTATGCCCGCAGGCACGTATAGCTGCCATTCGGCTTGGGTTACGTTGCCTCCTATCTGGCCGCACACCTTTGCGAGTGCCTGGCTGAGAGGGGTGACGTCCCACAGCTCTACCCCTTCATCGTTCCCGATGGCCAGGGTCTTCCCGTCGGGGCTGAAGGCCACCGAATTGGCGCCGCCAGTGGAACTGAGAGGCTCGCCGATCTGCTGCTGGGTCGCCACATCCCACAACCGCACCGTGCCGTCCTGATCCACGGTGGCCAGGGTTCTCCCGTCGGGGCTGAATGTCACCGACACGGCGCCGCCAGGGGCAATGATGGGCTCGCCGGTGTGCCGGCGGGTCGCCACATCCCACAGCCATACGGTGCCGCCGAGGTCGACGGTGGCTATGGTCTTCCCGTCGGGGCTGAACACCGCCTCCGCGATGTTGCTGGACACAGTGTCGCTGGAAGAACTGATGGGCGGGCCGACCGGCCGGTGGGTTGCAACGTCCCACAGGTACGTGCCCGTACCATTTCCAATGACCAGAGTCCGTCCGTCCGGACTGAACGAAATCGACTCGGGGGCGCCTGCGGAGACGAGGGGCGGGCCGACCTGTCGGCGGGTGGCCACATCCCACAGTTGGATCCCGCCCTCCTTCAGGCTATCGGTGGCCAGGGTTCGCCCGTCAGGGCTGAACGCCACCGACTCCCAGCCGCCGTCCTGCCTGGTGAATGGCTCGCCGGTCTGCCGGGCCAAGTCCCAGAGCCATGTCGTTCCGGTGCCGTGAGCGCTGACGATGGCCAGGGTCTGCCCGTCGGGGCTGAATGCCATGGAATTGGCGCCGCCGGGGGAACTGAGGGGATGGCCGACAGGTCGGCCGGTGGCAGCGTCCCATAGTCGCACCGTGCCATCGTTGTTCATAGTGGCCAGGGTCTGCCCGTTGGGACTGAACGCCAGGGTGTGCTCGGCGCCGCCGAACGCCCCTTTCGAAGCGGTACCTCCGGCGGGGCCGACAAGAGGCGTGCCCACCTGCTGGGTCATGTCCCAGAGCCATGTAGTGGTCGCCCCGCCGGTGGCCAGAGTCTGGCCGTTGGGACTAAACGCAACCGCATAAATGTTACCTGTCTGGCCATCAAAGGGATAGCTGAGCTGCTGGTGAGCCGCGATGTCCAGCAGGGCAGTGCCGCCAGTGCCGCCGACGGCCAGGATCTGCCCGTCAGGGCTGAACGCGACCGCAGAAACACTGTCGAGAGACGTTGAGAGTGTCCCGGTCCGCTGGTCGGTGGCCGTGTCCCACATCTGCACGGTATTGCTGTAGAACCCAGTAGCCAGGGTTTTCCCGTCGGGGCTGAACGCCATCGACGTAACCTCGTCGGTGGATGCGATGGGGAGGCTGCCGGCTGGCCGATGCGTGGCCACGTCCCACAACTGCACCGCGCCGATCTCGTTCGCAATGGCCAGGATCTTCCCGTTCGGGCTGAACATGAGCGGAGCGAGATCGGAGGCGTCGCTGGCGATGGGCCGGCCGATTGCCCGGCGGGTCGCCACATCCCACAGGATCGTGCCGCCATCGGTGCCGATGGCTAGCGTTCGTCCGTCAGGGCTGAATGCCACTGAGTTGACATTTCCGGCCGAGACAGTGATGGGCTGGTTGACCTGCCGGTGGGCTGCCACGTTCCATAGCTGAACCCCGCCGCAGCCGCACTGCCCGTTATAACCCCCGATGGCCAGGGTCTTTCCATCGGGGCCGAACGCCAGCGCACTCATGAACATGCCCTTTTCAGCGGTGAAGGGCTGACCGATTGGCTGGTGGGTGGCCGTGTTCCACAACTGCGCCGTGCCGTCGCCGTTCACGATGGGACCGTTCACGGTGGCCAGGATCCGCCCGTCGGGGCTGAATGTCATCGGATCGGTGGGGCCGCTGCTGAGTATCGCAAGTCCGGGGAGGACTGCGGCGGAGATCAGGGCGTACTGGCTTTGCGGGTCGGGGTCGAGGTGCCATGCCGCCAGGCTTTCGATCCTGGAGGCGGTCGGGCTGGTGTCCCCCAGGGCTTCGCTTTGGGTGATGAGCTCGCCGGCGGCCGCGTCATCGGTCTGACGGGCAGCCTGATCGCTGGCGGCACGCGCCACGCTTTCGAAGTGAACCGCTGCGCTGATGCCGACCGAGGTACCCGCCACCGCGATGAGGGCCGCAGCGGTCACGGCGACCCGTGCAGGCCGTACGCGACGGGCATACCGGTCGGCCTGATGGATCGTCTCGGCCCAGTCGACGGTCACGGTAGCGGGTGGGTGCGCGGAAGCGCGGTTGGCGGCTGGGGCCACGAGTCGCAGGCCCTTGGCCTTGGCCGCGTCGAGTTTGGCGTCCATGTCACCGACTTTGTCGAGCCATGGCCCGTCAGCGGTCGGTGATGCCACCTTGCCGTAGGCCGGAGGCCGCTGGGTAGCAAGGACGCCGGTGATCGCGCACCGGGGACGCAGCCCGACGAAGAAGGCACGCGGGCCGGCCAGGAGCCCCGGGCGGGAACCGCGTGGCCTTCGCAGGAGTTCGCGCAGCGCGACGGCGAACGCCGCGCCTAGTGAGCCGCCGTCGATGGCGTAGTCCGGCACTCCTGCGTCCAGGGACAGGCGCCACAGCACGCACCGTCCGCCGCGGCCGGCTCCGGCCGCGAACTGCCACGCCAGCCCGAGGCCGGCATCGAATAGGGAGTCAGCGCGCCGGTTCCGCATCCCCCGAGGGTCGGGGAACAAGCCGGGCGGCCCGGGCGGGAACTCCCGCAGCTCCAGGGTCCCCGCCACACCCCTGGACGCCGCAGGCTGCTCACCAGGTCGCGCGAAAACCACAGGCACCCTGACAGTTCGGCCTGCATCCGGCTGCTCGGCAGCGAGGAGTAGCGCGCAGATCGCCACCATCGCCTGCCCGGCATCCGTGCTGACATTGTCCAAGCACGCCAGGACTTGCCTGACCCGGTCCCGCAGCGCGGGATGAGCCGAGGCTGCTGCCAATTCTGGCGTAGACACTGGCTCTTCCGTCATGAGCACGGCCGGACTGCTATCCCAGCAGTCAGCCGCCTGGGCAACGGCCTCGCTCAGCGCGCTGGCGGGCCGGGCCGGGCCGACGGGCGCCACCAGAGCCCGGCAGACCAGGTCAGCCGCCTCGGCTGCTCGCGCGACCACACCACGGCTAGCCACCAGTTCCGTGTCGCTGATGACCTGGAGTGCCTTGTCATGATCGCCGTGCTGCAGCCAGTAAGGCTGGGATTGGGCAGCATCCCGGCAGCACCGCCACCATAGCTGCTCGCTCCCGGTCAGCCTCTCGTAAAGCTGGATACTTCTGGACTTCCCCCCGGCCAGCGCCTCTTCCAGTTCAATGATGGCCGACCATGGCCGCGCGCTCGTTCCCGGACTCTGTGCCCGGCGGCCAGGGAAGAGTCTCCAGCGCGCGATCCTCACCAGTTCCACGCACCCGGCGCATCGATCGCCTGTGTGATCAGCCTCCGGCCGTACCCGGGCACGACCGAGGCCAGCTGCTCCCACGCACGCACCGTCGCCCTGGTAAGAGCCGCATGCACGGACGCCTCTACCAGGTCCGGACCGGCCGACCACACGCTGGACGGCGGCACCGATACCCACGCACGCCACGGACCCCTGTCATACCCGTGAAGCGCCACGACGGAACCGGACTGAGTGCCGCCCCCGACTGGCACTAGCAGTTCCCTCCGATCCTGCTCAGTCGTGGTATAGCGCAGTCGGACCAGCGTCGGCAGCTCGATGCTGGCGTCAAGGGACACTTCCAGCCAGTACTCGCCATCACCTCGGTGAAAGAGGGCGAACTGTGTCAGGCCGTCCGGGGAAGCGGCCTCTATCACAGGAGGCGCGCCCTCCGCCGGATCGGCAGCGGCCAAAGCGGCAGGGCCAGAGGGAACTGGGAGCGGGAAGCTCAGCAGGCGGGCTCCAGCGCCACCCGGGATGCTGCCCTCCTGGGCCTGCCGCGCATCCTCCTCGCCCGGGAGATCGACGACCTCCTCGAACAGGTCATCAACGGCAAGAGCCGACAACTCGCCCGGCGAGATCGGTGACTTGCCCGGGTCATATCGCCGCGCTTCCAGCGCATGGTCGGCCAGGTCTTCAGGAAGCCCCCGGTAGGGTCTGCCATCAGGGCCGATCAGGGTATCGCCGTCACGGCGCCAGGGCAGGAGTCGCCCCCAGAGGTCACGCCGCACCCGGATGGCCGAAGAGAAGACCGGAGTCGAACCTGGCCCGAAATCGTAGAACAGGAAACTCCCGCTGGCGCGACCCGAGGCGAGCAGGAACCCCGCGCGGCCAAAGTCTGCGGCACCTGCGTTACCCGCGTCACCGTCGGCCCTCACCTCAAAGCTCTGGCCCGAGCCGAGTGAAACGGCCGCGAAACCCTCACGTGCCTCCAGGCGGCGGGCCACGACGACCGAGTCAACCTCCCACTCGCCCCTGAGCAGGAGTTCCTTGATCTGCCGCAGGACCGCGTCCACGTCCTTGATCCACGCCTCGCTCAGGTCACGCATGTGCAGCACGCAGGCATGCTCACGGTTCGCCGTAACCCTCAGCCCGGCATCCAGGGCACCCAGTGCGTCAAACCCGGCAGGCGACTGCCCGGAAGCCTTGAAGTTAAGGTGCACGTCACCGTCTGACCACACCAGCCTGCTTCTCCCGGGCCACTCCGCAGCAGCGATCTTAGGCATGATGCCGCAGTCGCCGAGCGTCCTGTAGTGAGTGAAACGCCGCTCCCTGTCGAAGAAGCCGACGGTCCCGGGCTGCACTGTCTCTCCCGGCTCCCACGTAGCCCAATTGCCCGTCAGCTCGTTATACCAGGTCACATATGACCAGCACGCCGACCTGCTCACACCCACCCCTATATGACCCCGGACCCAAAGATCTAACCTGTCCAAAATACGTCATACGCCCCATTGAGCAGGCACGACAAATGGTCATCTTATGATGGCGATAACCCCCGCCAAATTATGTACCAGCGGAATCTATCGCAAATAGAGCCCAATGAAGCGAATATTATGTCATCTTCTTTAAGGATGCCGCCACATCGCAGCAATTCATCGAGCTGGTGGAGGACCGTGACCCTGTGCGCTGCCCTGCCGGGGGTGTGCACCGCTGGCGAACGGCAGGATCTTGGATGACGATCCGGTCCTCGCGCAGCTGGCCCCGGGGGGGTGATCCCGGCCGGGGCGAAGCAGCGGCTGACGTAGTGGGCGCTGACGGGGCGCGGTGTCAGTGGCTGTCACACGGCTGATGAACAGGTGAGGGTTGGCCGTGCGCGGCCATCGCTCATGGCGGTCGCGTACCCACGCGTTGGCGCATCCTGGGGTGAGGTCTTGTTACCCTGCATCAGTCAGCGTCTGCGCGGTGGCTACGTGGCCAGTACATACAGTGATCGAGCATGTTGGCCACTGAGCGGGGAATCCGCACCACCCGATTCCGCGCGTATGGAGCACCAGGACAGACGGCGACTGTGGAGCTACTAAGAAAAATCTCGCCGGTAGCTGCGATCGCTGCGTGATGCCTTCCTCTGGTTCTGGTGAAACACGCCAGGCGGCAAAATGCTTGGAATGCCTCGAACGTTGTGTGGAGCGTGATGGGACGGCAGCAACCGCGCAGGCCGCCACGATATCCTGCTGTTGCCTCGGCGGGAGGCCGGGGCAATGAGGCTGGAAGCGTATACCGTGCTGGAGTCGCCGCGTACTTGGCAGCTCACGGTCTAGCTGGCCGTGGGGTGGAAGCCGCCGGGTACCCAGAGAGCGGACCTGCCCCGGTTCGGCTCTCATTCGAGACTGGTGAGGCTGTTGACGACATCCGCTGTGAGCTTGCGGACGGCACTGTGCTCAGGTTGCAGGCGAAGCGGGTGTGCGGTGACGACCGGCATCTGATCGCGACCGTTGCCCAGTGGGCTGGGCAGGTGCGCGACCTGCGCCCCGGTGACATGGTTGGCCTGGCCACAGCGGAGCCGAGGGGATCTGTAAAGGATCTCGGTGAGGCGCTGGAGCGACGTCGGCGCTCTGTGCCGGGTCCGCACACTCCTGGCGAGGAGAAAGCCCTCACGCTGGTGCGGAAGCGATTGCCGGCCGGGACATCCGGTGAGGTGGCTGATCGAGTGCTCACCGCGGCCTTCGTGATGACTGTGACGGCGTCGTCGTCGCGCGAGGAGGGCTTCAGGTCAGCCGCGAGCATTCTGGACGGCACCATCGTCGCTCCTGGTTCAGGATCGTCGGCTGTCAATGCCCTGCAGGGCGCCTTCTGGAAGCAGGCCAGGGCTGGCACGGGAAGCGACTTGGACGACTGGCTCCAGGTCCTTGCCGAGGCGAAGCTGCCGGTCTTCGCCGATGCTGAAGGCCCGGCGGGGGCGCGGCGCCGGGCGGAGCTGGACGCAGTTGCGGCGCACCGCGCTCGGCTTGCGAGCAGGGATGGCGTCCTGGAGTATTCGCTGCTCGCCGATGACCTGCCCCCGATGATCTATGAGCCGCTCGCCGAATCACTGCGAGCATCGGTGCCGATAGGCGGCGGGAGCGATACTCCGTTCCTTTTCCTGGCACGCCGGTGGCCGCGGATGCTCCTGACTGGCCTGCCTGGCATGGGGAAGTCGACCGCGCTGGCACAGGTAGCGGCCCGCTGGGCCGCTGACCCGAGCGCGCCGATTCCACTGATCGTCCCCCTCCGGGAGATCGCCCGGCGGAATCCGCGGAGCGGGGCGGAGATCACCTTGGCAGTCTTGATCGAGGCAGCCACTGCGGGGATACCAGACTTGGAGCAGAAAGCTCTTCGCCGCGCATTGCAGCAGGCGGTCGCATCCGGCGACGCGATTCTGCTCCTTGACGGCCTTGACGAATGCAGAGACCGGCGAGGTGTCGTGGCGGATGGCCTAGCGACGGTGGTCCGCGACCTTCCCAGTGACACAGGGGTGGTCCTCGCCACCCGGGACAGCGCCCTCCCTGCGGCGGGCAAGCTGAACATGCCGGAGGCTAGGCTTACTGAGCCGATTGGTCTCGCCCCCGTACTGGCCAGGCTGCTGCGTCATGCCGCCCAGCGCCTCCCGGCGGCGGACCGTGACCAGTGGGTCCGCCAGCGCGAGCAGCGACTCGATGAAGTGCGCAACGGCCACACTGACCTGTTCGGCATTCCGCTATTCGCCATTCTCCTGACGCTCTTGCTCGCACAGCCTGAGCGCCGGACGATGCCACGTGGCAGGGCGCAGCTCCTGACCGCGGCCGTGCGGGACACTGTCCAGCAATGGGAGGTAAAGCGCCTGTCGGAGGACCCAGTTCGCCCGCACGCCTCTGCTGACCAGATCTTGGATGGTTTCGCGGCCATCAGCCACGCCTACATCAGCCGGCCCGGCGAATGCAATGTGAGGCTGGTCAACCGGCTGGTCGAGGCGATGCTGAAGGAGCGGTGGGGCCTGGCCTCAGGTGAAGCCCGAGAGCGGGCACGGGAAGTCACGTGGTTCTGGGACGAGCACGTCGGCGTGTTCACCGCGTCTGCGGAAGGCGACGAAATACAAGCCCGTAGTCGGGTCTTCGCTGAGATCGGCGAGGCCATGTGGGCCGAATCCGGTAATCCCGAGGACCTCCAAGCATGGATTACTTCCGCCCTCGATGACGATGACTACCGCGAGCAGGTCGTCCTCGCCTGCGGCTTGTCTAATGACATAGCAAACGAGGTAATCGGGGCCGCAGGGCGCACGGCGTCCCCTGCTGCCCGGACGCGCTCACTGCTGTGGACTGCGGATGCCGCCACTGAAGGCGCGCAGCCATCCACGGAGGCGCTCACTTTCCTGATGAAGGAGTTGGCGAGCGCTGCTAGTCAGGTAGGTGCCGGAGAATCTGCCCCTGCCGAGTCGGGCGGACGGCGGCGACGGGGGTCGCGACCCGGCTGGCGGTTCGTCTTCAGGCTCGCCATGCTTCCCTTGCCCGTTACCCTGCGGCCCCAGCGAGAGGAGCTGATTAACACGCTCACCGTCGGTGACTACGAGCAGGTGCTCGCCGCAGCCCTAGCCGCCCTCGCCGACGCCAAGGCCGACTCCAGCCAGATGCTCAAGCCAGGACAAGTCATATCCGTCAGGGCACTCCTAGTGCGCCCCCTTCCTGAGCGGGCGCGGTCGTCTGCAGGCTCATCGGCGCAGTCAGGCGGATATCAGGTCAGCGGGAAAGGCATCCTTCCAGGTCACCAGGAAGCCGCACAGGAGGCCGTCCGGTACGCGGCCCAACTGGGAAAGGAAGCCGCCGATGATATTTACCGGATCACGTATCACGGCGGGTTCCGCGACTACGAACGCGTCAGCAGCCGATTGAGTTCGCTGGGCTTCGAAAGCCCCGAAGAAACCAGCCCAGGCTTCAGAATTGCTGAAATGTTCGCCGGCGTCGCAGGAATAGGCGATGTCCGGGACATCTGGCCGAAGTTCCTTACGGTAGCCTCATCTCTCACGCCGCAGCGATCATTGTCGAACAGCGAAAAATGGCGGTACCCATCAGTCGCCGCCCTTGCAAATGCCCTCCTTGCGGAGGAGGGGACGATCGTCGGCGTGAACTACGCATGCGAGAGAGAGCAACTGGCTCTGCGGAACTGCATGATTGCGGCCTCACATGCGGCCGACCTGGACATACCGGGAATATCAGCAGAGGCTGCTCTCGCGCTGGAAGCATGGCCTTCGGGGAAGCGGGACGTTGCCGATCTAATTTTCGCGCCGCCGTTCACCCAGCCCGTGATTGACGCAACGCGCCTCGACTCCAAGGACACAGGCACCCTGATCGAGGCGCTGGGCGCCGGTTCGGACTGGCTTGCCAACATCGCATGCACCTTCTTGCTGAATTCGCATGACCCGCAGGTCGGAGAACGCGCCGCTAGAAGAGTCCGGGAGGTAGCCGCAAATAGGCGAGCCGGCGCAGTGATCGTTGCCATTGCTAACGATCAGAACCCGGCGGAGGCCGCTTCCCGGTTTCTCGCCGCCAGCGACCCGCCAGTGCGCGTCGGAGCGGCTGCCGCGACACGGATGCTCGCCCGAGCCGAAGCGGCCGGGTCGTGGAACGTGCTGCTCACCCGGGCACTGGCTGACGACGATCAGACTGTACGACTAGCCGCTGGAGCAGACCCAGCAAGCGCGGGACAGGAGAGTTACTGGTCATGCGACGAATGCGGTCACGCCAACAAGATTGACGCGAGCCGGTGCGGTAGTTGCGGAGAGGAAGGACATATCCAGATCATTAGGCACCGCGGGGACTCAAGCTAGGCAGCAGCCCGTGGGCGCCCATCAGGCGGATCGGCCGCCGTTAGAGCACTTCCTGCCACCGCGCTTCGTAACCGATTCGGACGCCTTCACGGCGCTCGGCTTCCCCGTCCTCGGCAAGGATGTCGCGCCCGCGGAGCGGATCATCGCGCCGTACGCCCGCCGGGTGGAGCTGGCCGGCGGCACTTGGGGGCCGGGGTTCCTGGTCAGCAACTCCCCCTATGAAGGGCATCACTGGGAGGCCGTCCCGCAGTTCAGCTTCAACGCCTTGCACGAGGGGGAGTCCTGGACTAGCAGCCTGCGGCCTCCCCATCCGCGCGACGGCCTCGTTCCCGGCCTCCGCCGCCGGGCGGCTAATCACGCCAGGCCGGGTCGGCCAGCTCGCCGCGGAACTCCAGTACACCGACTTCGACCTGGCTGCCCGGGAACCTGGCGGACTACGGCCGCGCGATCTACCCCTCCAGTTCCTGGCGCTCTGGCCAGACTGGCCGGTCAACCGACCGGTGCAGCCTCGCGTGGGCCATCACCGCCCCGGACGGCACGCCTGCCCTGGCAGCCGAGGTCATTCTCCGGGTGTCCGTCGGCTCCGTCGCCGCCATCGCCGAGCTGCGCATCCAGGACAGGGTCACCTGGCGGGGCGGAACTCGCCGACCAGAACGCCAGCCTGCGCCGGGAAGGAAGGGGACGCGCTGGCCGGGCAACTGGAGGCCGCCCTGGCGCACCTGCGCCGGCTCACCACCGACAACGCCCGGCTGCGGGAAGAACTGGAAGCCGCCCGAGTCGTGAGCCACCTCAGCACCTTCCGCGCCGCGCAAGTGAAACTGACAGGCAGCGCAAAGACCACGGGGCCCGGCGAGTTCCCCGGCGAAACCGGCCCCGATTACAGGCCTACCGTCCCGGCGGCGAGGTCGCGCTGGCCGCGATCAAGGCCCTTCCCGATGTCAAGCGCGGCCCTTAAGGCCCTGAAGATCAGCTGGATCGAGATCGAGGAGGCCGAGGCAGACGACGTCATCGTCACCCTGGTCCGCACCGCGCCAGAGCGGCGGGACATGGTCTGGATGCCCCATAATCAGCTATAGGACTAGTTCTGCTCGCCGGATGGGTGATAGCGCGGTGCACGCGTGTCGCCGGAAGACCTCCGAAGGCTCGTCTCGACCGCGATGCGCTTCGCCGTACAGTTTGTCGGCGGGACGCGACCAGGAAGGGCAGGCAGATGACCAGCCATGAGGCAGCGGTTCATGACGGCGGCACTGACCGCGGAGTCGGCCCGCTGCCGTTCGACACGAGCGTGGCGCACCAGGCCCGGATGTATGACTACATGCTCGGCGGCAAGGACAACTACGCCGCCGACCGGGCGGCGGTCGAGGCAACGCTTAAGGTCTACCCGGATGCGGCCTTCACCGCCAAGGCGAACCGCGCGTTCCTCGGGCGCGTCATCCGCTACCTCGCTGTCGACGCGGGGATCCGGCAGTTCCTCGACGTCGGCACCGGTATACCGACGGCGGGCAACACCCACGAGATCGCCCAGGCGATCGCGCCGGCCTCGCGGGTGGTGTACGTGGACTACGACCCGATCGTCCTCGCCCACGCCCGCGCGCTGCTGACCAGCAACGAGGCGGGTGCCACCGAGTATATTGACGCCGATTTGCGCGATACTCCCGCGATCTTGTCCCAGGCTGGGAAGCTGCTGGACTTCACCAAGCCGGTAGCGGTCACCCTGATCTCAATCCTGCACGCGGTCCCGGACTCCGACGACCCGCACGCGATCGTGGCCAGACTGCTTGACGCGGTGCCGTCCGGCAGTTACCTCGTTGTGTCGCACTGGGGGGCGGACCTCCTCGGCCGGGAAATCAAGGACAGCTTGCAGGACATCGGGAGCCGGATGGTCCAGCAGTCACTCGCGCTCCGCAGCCGCGAGCAGGTAGCGCAGTTCTTCGCGGGCACGGACCTGGTAGAACCCGGTCTTGTGCGGGTCGAGGAATGGCACCCGGAGCCCGGCACGGGTGGCACCGGCAGGTCGTCTTTGTGGTGCGCGGTGGGTTGCAAGCGGTGAAACGCCGCTGAAGCGTCCACGTGCCGATCGGCGATAAGCGAAAAAGGCGCCGCAATGACCAGCGACGAGGCGGCAGCACCGGGGACAACACCGTCGGCGCGGCGCGCTGGCTGGGGCTTCTCCCCATCCGGGTGGCCTCGTGCTGGGTGAGTGCGAGGGTCACGGGTGTGTCGCGGGCGTGCAGGGCGAGGGTGCCGCCCGCCCCTAACCGCCGGGACACCGCCTCGACGTGCGTGTTCACGTCAGCTGGCCGCTGGCTGGATCTTTTCGCCCATGCGCGGACCAGTACGGGCAACTTGTATGGGCCGAGCAGCAGTTGTGAGGCTGCCCGGCCCTGTCTTCCTATGAGGCGGTGGTCCAGTCGTTGGCTAGTTCCGCGTTGAGCTTGCGGGCGAGCGTGTTCAGGCCCTCGTTGGACCCTTTGACCCCGTGGCTGCGCAGTGCTCGCCGCGACACAGGTTTCCCGGCTGTGGCTAGCTCCCGGGCGATACGCAACGCCAGCACGTCCTGCTGGCGCGGGGGACCGAGATCCTTGGCGGGGCTGGGCGGTCCTGCCGAGCCGGGCGGGCACTGGGGCTCGCTGGTCCTCGCAGGGGGACTGACCCGGCCCGTGGTCCTGGTCCCATGGTCCTGGCCCGGCTGGTCCTCCGGCTGGTCCGCTGGCTGGTCCTCGGCGGACCGGCTCGGGGACCGCTCGCTGGCTGGTCCCGCGGACCGGCTGTCTCGGATGTCCCCAGCCGCGGCGTCCTCGCGCAGCATGTGGGCCAGGGCGGTCCCCATGCCCAGGACCAGGACCGGCAGGCAGGACACCAGGGTGGTGATGACCCACGGTGCCCGGGTGACGTGATCCTGGTCCATCAGGTGAAACGCGACCTGTCCGGCCATGCCGAGCGCGAATGAGCAGATCGCGGACCATCGGGCGAACCGCCTGGTCCGGTCGCTGATCGCGTGCCCGCCGGACAGCCAGGCACGCAGCGCGTAGGCCGCGTAGCACTCGACCCCGACCGGGAGCGTGACGGCTGTGTCCAGGTGCAGCGAGGACCAGATGCCCGGCAGGAAGGGGACCACGCCGAAGCCGGTCAACTGGGCGATGCCGACCCAGCCGGACCACACCTCGGCCGCTGCGGGGACCGCGAGGACCAGCAGCGGCCAGGACCGCACGGCCCTCGCCTGGTCCCGGGCCGGCCCGGACCGGTCCGCGTCGCGGACCGCCGCCGGACCGGCCTGCGCTACGGGGAAGTCAGCCAGTGCCGTCATGCCGGCCCTCCTTCCAGGACCGCGAGCGCGAGCGGGTGGGGCTCCCCGGTCAGCGCGGCCAGCGCGGTGGCGACCTCGGCAAGCGTCCCGCGCACGTACGTCGTCGTGACGCTGACCCTGTCCTCCTTGCCGTCGTTGTGGCCGGCGTAGGCATGGGCAATCGCGAACCCGTAGTTGCGCTCGACCCACGTCAACGTCGTATGGCGGAGCCAGTGCGTGCTGACGTCCTGGGTGTAGACCCAGGGCACCTCCTTGCCGATGCGGACCCACAGCCCGTCGTACCGGCGCGCGGTGATCTGGTGCCCGTCCTGGTAGCGCAGCAGCCGCCCGTTCACCGGGGCGTGCCGCTCCTCGGCGTGCTGGACCAGCGCGGCCATCAGGGTCGGGGAGACTGGCTGCCAGCGGAACGTCTCGCCCTTCTCCCGGAGCATGATCACGCACCGCGAGCGGTCAAGGTCCCGGGGGCGGAGCGCGAGCGCGCCGGCGCGGCGGCACGCGGTCTCGGTGTGCAGCCGCAGGATGAGCGCGTCGAGTTCGGGATCGTCGCCCGTGCTGGCGGCGACCTGGTTGATCTCCGCCAGCTCGGTGTCAGACAAGGCCCTGCGGGTCGACGGAAGCCGGCGGGGCTTGCCGACCTTGCTGGCCGGGTTGTCCTCCGCCTTGATCAGCTTGTCGTCCACGGCGTGCTGGTACAGGCAGCGCAGTGCCGAGATCAGGCTCTCGGCGGCGGTGTTCCCGCCCCTGCTGTTGCGGCGCTGCACCGCGTGCTCCTTGACGTAGACCACGAGCTGCTTGATCTCCGACGGGGTCGGCTCGTCCAGGCGCCGGCCGCCCCACTGCTCGACGGCCTTCTTCCAGTAGGGGCGGTACGACCGCAGGGTGCCGGGGGTCAGCGTGGCGGACACGACGGGAACGTACTCGGCGAAGGTCGGCACGGGCTTCTGGTTCGAGGGTGCGGCGGTCAGGTCGGCTGGGGACAGGCCCATTGACTTCAGGACCAGCAGCGCTGCCTCGACGTTGGCCTGCTGCGACGCGGCCGGGGAGGCCGGGGTAGTGATGGTCACGGTTGTCCTCCCTGCGCATGCGGGAACGCGCCGCGGGCCAGGATGGCCTCGTGCACCACGGCGAGCGAGTAAGCGGTGAGGGTGTCGTCGGCGGGCGATCCCGCCAGTAGCACCTGGTCGCCGGGCTCCAGGCCGCAGCGGCGGCGCAGCGCGGCGGGGATCACGAGGCAGGCGCGCCCAGGAACGGCCACCATGCCGCCGGGATCGCGGCGGGCGGTCACCACGCCGGCCTCGGCGGTCATGGTCAGCCGGTCGCCGCCGGCCCAGCCCAGCGCGGCCAGGACGCCCTGGTCCGCGACCCGGCCGGAGGTGTCGATGCGGCCGGTCCTGTAGATCACGTCCTCTGGCAGCGACGGCACGGGAACCGGACAGGCCAGGGGCAGCCGCCGGCCCGCACCGGACCTGGCGCGCTGCCGGGCAGCCGGGACGGCGGAAGAGGGGATGACGGGGGCAAGCGGCCGGGCGGTCATCGCTGCCCTCCCGCGGGGAGGGGCACCGGGGCGCGGACAGCGCCATGGTCAGCCGCAGGGGCGTTGAGTGAATACTTGCGTGCGGGACTTCCCGCTAGTCCGGCGCCGGGGCGTTGAACACGCCGGGCGGTGAGTTCTCCCCCGATGGGGGAGAACCACCACGGCGTGTTCAAGCACCATCCGAATCGGTGACACATCACCGCTTTGGGTGGGCGAGGAGGGATTTGAACCCTCACATCCTTTCGGACACACGGACCTGAACCGTGCGCGTCTGCCGTTCCGCCACCCGCCCCGGGCGAGGACTTAGATTAGCACGACCCCAGGTGTACTCGTAC
>Ga0335074_10001755_pt1 | contig 29266 bp, 45 predicted proteins | sample Lox_Sample_23_FD_206715 | JGI IMG/M metagenome (GOLD analysis project Ga0335074, IMG submission 206715) | Soil microbial communities from Loxahatchee National Wildlife Refuge, Florida, United States - Lox_Sample_2.3 | ecosystem: Environmental > Terrestrial > Soil > Wetlands | place: USA... | reverse complement strand
GGTGGAGCGCGGCCAGGTCGTCATCAAGCCGGGCACCAACACCCCGCACACCGAGTTCGAGGGCCAGGTCTACATCCTGTCCAAGGACGAGGGCGGCCGCCACACGCCGTTCTTCAACAACTACCGTCCGCAGTTCTACTTCCGTACCACCGACGTGACCGGCGTGGTGAACCTGCCCGAGGGCACCGAGATGGTCATGCCGGGGGACCGGACCGACATGAAGGTCGACCTGATCCAGCCGATCGCCATGGAGGAAGGCCTGCGGTTCGCGATCCGGGAGGGCGGCCGCACCGTCGGCGCCGGCCGGGTCACCAAGATCATCAAGTAGCACGACAAGCGGGGGGGCTTCGGCCCCCCCGCCCACGTACAGCGGACTGACCAACAAGCGAAGGACACCGAGGCCACCATGGCGGGACAGAAGATCCGCATCCGGCTCAAGGCATATGACCACGAGGTCATCGACAGCTCGGCGCGGAAGATCGTCGACACCGTGACGCGTACTGGCGCGCGGGTGGCCGGCCCGGTGCCGCTGCCTACCGAGAAGAACGTGTACTGCGTCATCCGGTCTCCGCACAAGTACAAGGACTCGCGCGAGCACTTCGAGATGCGGACGCACAAGAGGCTGATCGACATCATCGACCCGACGCCGAAGACGGTGGACTCGCTGATGCGCCTCGACCTTCCGGCCGGTGTCGACATCGAGATCAAGCTCTGAGGAACGCACCGACATGGGTAAGCAAATCAAGGGGATCCTGGGCACCAAGCTCGGCATGACCCAGGTCTTCAACGAGGCCGGGCAGATCGTCCCGGTCACGGTCGTGCAGGCCGGGCCCTGCGTGGTGACGGCCGTGCGCACTCCGGACCACGACGGGTACTCCGCCGTCCAGCTCGGCTTCGGCGAGATCGATCCGCGCAAGGTGAGCAAGCCGGTCAGTGGCCTGTTCGCCAAGGCCGGCCTGACTCCGCGGCGGTACCTGGCCGAGCTGCGCACCGACGACGCGTCGGAGTACACGCTCGGGCAGGAGGTCACCGCCGAGGTGTTCGCCACCGGGCAGCGCGTGGACGTGTCCGGCAAGAGCAAGGGCAAGGGCACCGCCGGCGTCATGAAGAGGCACGGGTTCAAGGGCCTGGGCGCCGCGCACGGCACCCAGCGCAAGCACCGCGCGCCCGGCTCGATCGGCGCGTGCGCGACCCCCGGCCATGTTTTCAAGGGCGTGCGGATGGCGGGCCGGATGGGCGGCGTGCGGACCACGGTCCAGTCGCTCACCGTGCACGCGGTGGACGCCGAGCGCGGGCTGCTCCTGATCAAGGGCGCCGTGCCCGGCCCGAGCGGCCGCGTGGTGCTCGTCCGCAGCGCAGCCAGGACCGCGGAAGCGCAGGGGAGGCAAGCCCGATGACCTCGATCGAAGTCATCACGCCGTCAGGCCAGGGGAACAGCAACAGGACGGTTGAGCTCCCCGAGGAGATCTTCTCCGCCAAGGTGAACGTCCCGCTGATCCACCAGGTCGTGGTGGCGCAGCAGGCGGCGGCCAGGCAGGGTACGCACGCCACCAAGACCCGCGGCCAGGTCCGCGGCGGCGGCAAGAAGCCCTACCGGCAGAAGGGCACCGGACGCGCGCGTCAGGGCTCCCTGCGGGCCCCGCAGTACGCGGGCGGCGGCGTGTCCCACGGCCCGGTGCCGCGCTCCTACGTGCAGCGCACGCCGAAGAAGATGAAGGCGGCGGCCCTGCGCGGCGCGCTGTCCGACCGGCTCAGCCACGGCCGGGTTCAGGTGGTCAGCGGCTTCGTCGACGGCGACGTGCCCAGGACCAGGGACGCCGTGGCCGTGCTGACCGGGGCGATCGGATCGCTGGGGCGGCCGGTCCTGGTGGTCGCGCACCGCGACGACGAGATCACCTGGAAGTCGCTGCGGAACGTGCCGGGCGTGCACGTCCTGGCCGAGGACCAGCTCAACACCTACGACGTCCTGGCCAGCGACCACGTGGTCTTCACCGAGCAGGCCCTGACCGCGTTCGTGGCCAGGGCAGTGAAGGGGACGGACCAGTGAGCCGCGACAACAACCCCAGGGACATCCTGCTGCGGCCGGTGGTCTCGGAGAAGAGCTACGGGCTGCTCGACGAGGGCAAGTACACCTTCATGGTGGCCCCCGGGGCCAATAAGACCCAGATCAGGCTCGCGGTCGAGGCCGTGTTCGGAGTCAAGGTGACCGGGGTCAACACCGTGAACCGCCCGGGCAAGCGCAGGCGCACCCGGTACGGCTGGGGCAAGCGGCCGGACACCAAGCGGGCGATCGTGACCCTCGCCACGGGGGACAGGATCGACATATTCGGCGGCTCGGTCGGTTAAGGGAGACTGTCCAGACATGGCTATCCGTAAGTACAAGCCGACCACCCCGGGCCGTCGTGGCGCGAGCGGCTCCGACTTCGCCGAGGTGACCAGGGGCGAACCGGAGAAGTCGCTGGTCCGCCCGCTGCATTCGCAGGGCGGCCGGAACGTGCACGGCCGCGTCACCGCCAGGCACCAGGGCGGCGGCCACAAGCGGTCCTACCGGCTGGTCGACTTCCGGCGCGCGGACAAGGACGGCGTCCCCGCCAAGGTCGCGCACATCGAGTACGACCCGAACCGGACCGCCAGGATCGCGCTGCTGCACTACGCCGACGGCGAGAAGCGGTACATCATCTGCCCGCAGGGCCTGTCCGCGGGAGACAACGTGGAAAGCGGCCCGGGCGCGGACATCAAGCCGGGCAACTCGCTGCCGCTGCGCAGCATCCCGACGGGCACCGTGGTGCACGCCATCGAGCTGCGGCCCGGTGGCGGTGCGAAGATCGCGCGGTCCGCGGGCGCGGGCGTGCAGCTGCTGGCCAAGGAGGGCGGCTACGCTCAGCTCCGGATGCCGTCCGGCGAGATCCGCAGGGTCGACGTGACCTGCCGGGCCACGGTAGGCGAGGTCGGCAACGCCGAACAGGGCAACGTCAAGCTCGGCAAGGCAGGCCGCAGCCGGTGGAAGGGGCGCCGGCCTTCGGTGCGCGGTGTCGCCATGAACCCCGTCGACCACCCGCTGGGCGGCGGTGAGGGCAAGAGCTCGGGCGGGCGCCATCCGGTCAGCCCGTGGGGTCAGCCGGAGGGCCGGACCCGCCGGGCGCATAAGCCGAGTGACCGGCTGATCAGCCGTCGCCGCGGCAGGAACAAGCGGTAGGAGCAGCAGGTAATGCCTCGTAGCCTTAAGAAGGGCCCCTTCGTGGACGACCACCTGATGAAGAAGGTGGACGTGCAGAACGACAGGGGAACCAAGACTGTCATCAGGACGTGGTCCAGGCGCTCCATGATCGTCCCGGCGATGCTCGGGCACACGATCGCCGTCCACGACGGCAGGAAGCACATCCCGGTGTTCATCACCGAGTCGATGGTGGGCCACAAGCTCGGCGAGTTCGCACCCACGCGGACTTTCCGCAGTCACGTCAAAGACGACCGGCGCAGCCGCCGCTAGCCGGACTCAGGAGGAATGATGGAAGCCAGGGCCATGGCGCGGTACGTCCGCGTCACGCCGCGGAAGGCCCGCCGGGTGGTGGACCTGATCCGCGGGCTGCCCGCCGACGAGGCCAAGGCCGTGCTCGCCTTCGCGCCGCAGTCGGCCAGCGACCCGGTCGGCAAGGTGCTCGCCAGCGCCGTCGCCAACGCGGACGCCATGGGCGGTCGCGCGGACCGGGGCATGCTGTGGGTCCGCCGCGCCTGGGTCGACGAGGGGCCGACCGCGCCGCGGTTCAGGCCGCGCGCCCAGGGCCGGGGCTACAAGATCCGCAAGCGCAGCAGCCACATCACGATCATCGTCTCCGACGACGCCGAGGGAGGGACCCGCTAGTGGGGCAGAAGGTGAACCCGCACGGGTTCCGGCTCGGCATCACCACCGACTTCAAGAGCCGCTGGTACGCCGACAAGCTGTACAAGGAGTACGTGGCCGAGGACGTGGCGATCCGGCGGATGCTGCAGCGCGGCATGGAACGGGCCGGCATCTCCAAGGTCGAGATCGAGCGGACCAGGGACCGGGTGCGCGTGGACATCCACACCGCCCGCCCGGGGATCGTCATCGGGCGCCGCGGCGCCGAGGCGGACCGCATCCGCGGTGACCTGGAGAAGCTGACCAACAAGCAGATCCAGCTGAACATCCTCGAGGTGAAGAACCCCGAGACCGACGCCCAGCTGGTCGCCCAGGGCGTCGCCGAGCAGCTGTCCAGCCGGGTTTCGTTCCGCCGGGCGATGCGCAAGGCGATCCAGAGCGCCATGAAGGGCGGCGCCAAGGGGATCCGGGTGCAGTGCTCGGGCCGCCTCGGCGGCGCGGAGATGTCGCGGTCGGAGTTCTACCGCGAGGGCCGGGTGCCGCTGCACACGCTGCGCGCGGACATCGACTACGGCTTCTACGAGGCCCGCACGACCTTCGGCCGGATCGGCGTGAAGGTCTGGATCTACCGGGGTGAGGCCCCGACCAGCCGGGCCGGCCGCGAGGCGCAGCAGGCCGCGCTGCGGGCCGCTGCCCAGCAGCGGACCCAGCGCCCGCGTGAGCCGCAGGGTGCGGGCGCGGCGGGGCGGCGTGGTCGCCGGCCCGCCGAACCCGCGGGCGAGGAGGGCTAGGACATGCTCATTCCGCGCAGGGTCAAGCACCGCAAGCAGCACCGTCCGCACCGGACGGGCAACGCCACCGGGGGAACCCACGTGGCGTTCGGCGAGTTCGGGATCCAGGCCCTGGAGCACGCGTACGTGACCAACCGGCAGATCGAGGCCGCGCGTATCGCCATGACCAGGCATATCCGCCGTGGCGGCAAGGTGTGGATCAACATCTACCCGGACCGGCCGCTGACGAAGAAGCCGGCCGAGACGCGCATGGGATCCGGCAAGGGCTCGCCCGAATGGTGGATCGCCAACGTGAAGCCGGGCCGGGTCATGTTCGAGCTGTCCGGGGTCGCCGAGCCGGTAGCCAGGGAGGCGCTGCGCCGCGCGATCCACAAGCTCCCCATGAAGTGCCGGGTGGTAACGCGAGAGTTGGGTGAGGGCTGATGGCTAACGGCCTGACCGCGCAGCTGCGCGTGTCCACCGAGGAGGAACTGCAACACAAGCTGGCCGAGGCCAAGGAAGAGCTGTTCAACCTCAGGTTCCAGGGAGCCACCGGGCAGCTCGAAAGCCACGGCAGGCTCCGCGCCGTCCGCAAGGAGATCGCCCGTATCTACACGGTGATGCGCGAGCGCGAGCTCGGGATCATCACGCTGATCGAGGAGTCCGGCGAGCCGGAGGCCAGCACGCCGGCCGCCAGCGCGGTCGGCGACGGCAACCAGGATGACGACGCCGAGGAGGCGGACGAGTGAGCGAGGACGCCACGGGCGGTACCGTGACGACACGGGGTTACCGCAAGGGCAGAGAAGGCGTCGTGGTCAGCGACAAGATGGACAAGACCGTCGTCGTCGAGGTCGAGGATCACGTGAAGCACCCCAAGTACGGCAAGGTCTTGCGCCGTACCAAGAAGTACCAGGCGCACGACGCCACCAACGCCTGCGGCGTGGGTGACCGCGTACTGCTGATGGAGACCCGGCCCCTGTCAGCCACCAAGCGCTGGCGAGTAGCCGAGATCCTCGAGAAGGCCAAGTAGAACTTGCGAGGCCAGCACGGACTTTGGGTCCCCCCAAAGGACCCCCAGGGGGGTGATGGGGGGGACGGGCAGTCCCCCCCATGCGGGGGGTCACCGGGGGGCAGAGCCCCCGGGGAAGATAGGGAGTTGACGTGATCCAGCAGGAGTCGCGACTCAAGGTCGCTGACAACACGGGTGCGAAGGAGATCTTGTGCATCCGTGTGCTCGGCGGCAGTGGTCGGCGATACGCGGGCATCGGTGACGTCATCGTGGCGACGGTGAAGGATGCCCTTCCCGGCGCCGGAGTGAAGAAGGGCGATGTCGTCAAGGCGGTCGTGGTGCGCACCCGCAAGGAGCGCCGCCGAGGCGACGGCTCCTACATCCGGTTCGACGAGAACGCGGCCGTGCTGATCAGGGACGGCGGTGACCCGCGCGGGACCCGCATTTTCGGCCCGGTCGGCCGTGAGCTGCGGGAGAAGCGCTTCATGCGGATCATCTCGCTGGCACCGGAGGTGCTCTAGATGAAGATCAGGAAGGGCGATCACGTGATCGTCGTGTCGGGCCGTGACCGGGGGCGCTCCGGCCTGGTCATCGCGGCCTACCCGGACCGGGGCAAGGTCCTGGTCCAGGGCGTCAACGTGGTCAAGAAGAACAAGAAGGTCACCTACCAGGGGCGGCGCGCCGCCAAGGAGGGTGGCATCACGCACGAGGAAGCGCCCATCGACGTGAGCAACGTCCAGCTGGCCGACCCGGACGGCAAGGGGCCGGCCCGCGTCGGCTACCGGATCGACGAGGACGGCCGGAAGATCCGCGTGGCCCGGCCGAGCGGGAAGGACATCTGATGACGACCGAGGCGGTGCAGGCTCCCGCGGTGCCGCGGCTCAAGCAGCGGTACCGGGAGGAGATCGCCCCCGCGCTCAGGGAAGAGTTCGGGTACGGCAACGTGATGCAGATCCCCGGCCTGGTCAAGATCGTGGTGAACATGGGCGTCGGCGAGGCGGCCAGGGACGCCAAGCTCATCGACGGAGCGGTGCGCGACCTGTCGACGATCACCGGGCAGAAGCCGGCGGTGGCCAGGGCGAAGCGGTCGGTGGCACAGTTCAAGCTGCGCGAGGGCATGCCCATCGGCGCGCACACCACGCTGCGCGGCGACCGGATGTGGGAGTTCCTCGACCGGCTGCTCGCGATCGCGCTGCCCCGGATCCGCGACTTCCGCGGCCTGTCCGACAAGCAGTTCGACGGTCGCGGGAACTACACGTTCGGCCTGACCGAGCAGGTCATGTTCCATGAGATCGATCCGGACAAGGTGGACAGGCAGCGCGGGATGGACATCACGATCGTGACCACCGCTACCAACGACGCCGAAGGTCGCTCCCTGCTGCGGCGGCTCGGCTTCCCCTTCAGGGAGGGGTGAGGAATGGCCAAGAAGGCGCTGATCGCCAAGCAGAAGCGGACGCCCAAGTTCAAGGTGCAGGCGTACACGCGGTGCACCCGCTGCGGGCGGCCGCGCGCGGTCTACCGCAGGTTCAGCCTGTGCCGGATCTGTTTCCGGACCATGGCGCACCGCGGCGAACTGCCTGGCATCACCAAGTCGAGCTGGTAACGACCAGACCTGTGAAGAACCTACAGAACGAGGACACCGAAGGTCCCCGAGGGGAAACCGCGGTGAGGAAGGCCTGTTGGCCATGGCCATGACCGACCCGATCGCAGACATGCTGACGCGTCTGCGGAACGCGAACTCGGCGTACCACGACACGGTGGGCATGCCGTATTCCAAGATCAAGTCCCATATCGCGGAGATCCTCCAGCAGGAGGGTTACATCGCCGCCTGGCGCGTGGAAGACGCCGAGGTCGGCAAGAACCTCGTGATCACCCTGAAGTACGGGAACTCGCGCGAGCGCTCCATCGCGGGCATCAAGCGGGTGTCCAAGCCGGGGCTGCGCGTGTATGCGAAGAAGGACAACCTGCCCAGGGTGCTCGGCGGGCTCGGCGTGGCGATCATCTCCACGTCGGGCGGGCTGCTCACCGACAAGCAGGCCAAAAAGCGCGGCGTGGGCGGGGAAGTCCTCGCCTTCGTCTGGTAAGGGAGGAGCTGTCATGTCGAGAATCGGGCGGCTCCCCGTGCCCATTCCCAGCGGTGTGCAAGTCACCATCGACGGGCGTGCTGTCACCGTCGAGGGCCCGAAGGGAACGCTGCAGCACACCGTGGCCGACCCCATCGACGTCGTCCGCGAGGATGGCGTCATCCGGGTGACCAGGCCGAACGACGAGGGCCCCGTCCGCGCGCTGCACGGCCTGTCCCGCACGCTGATCGCGAACATGGTCACTGGCGTCACCGAGGGCTACCGCAAGACCCTGGAAATCGTGGGCGTCGGCTACCGGGTGCAGGCCAAGGGCGACGACCTGGAGTTCTCGCTCGGCTTCAGCCACCCGGTGACCATCCATCCCCCGGAGGGGATCACCTTCCGGGTTGAGACGCCCACCAGGTTCGTCGTGGAGGGCATCGACAAGCAGGCGGTCGGTGAGATCGCCGCGCAGATCCGCAAGCTCCGCAAGCCGGACCCATATAAGGGCAAGGGCGTGCGGTACCAGGGCGAGAAGATCCGCCGCAAGGTCGGGAAGGCTGGGAAGTAGACCATGGCTGGCACCAAGACCAGGTCGCACGCACTCGCCACCGGGCGGGTGCGTCCCCGCACGCAGCTGTCCGCGGCCGGGCGCGCGCGCCGTCACCTGCGGGTACGCAAGAAGGTCGCGGGCACCACGAGCCGGCCGCGACTGGTGGTCAACCGGTCGGCCCGGCACATGTTCGCGCAGATCGTCGACGACACCGTGGGCCGCACGCTGGCCGCCGCGTCCACGATGGAACCGGACATCCGGGCGGCCGAGGGCGACAAGACCGCCAAGGCCCGCCAGGTCGGCGAGCTGCTCGCGCAGCGGGCGGCGCAGGCTGGCATCGAGGCCGTGGTGTTCGACCGGGGCGGCTACCGCTACCACGGGCGCGTCGCGGCGCTCGCGGACGGCGCCAGGGAAGGCGGCCTGAAACTGTGAGCGTCCCGGTGAAAGTGGACTCTATAGCTGTAGAGATGAGGAAGGGCTAATGCCAGGAGCTCCGCGGCGCGGTGGTGGCGGCGGCGAGCGGCGCGAGCGCCGTGACGACCGGCGCGGCAACGCGGCCGAGAAGCAAGCTGCCTACCTTGAGCACGTGGTCACGATCAACCGCGTCGCCAAGGTGGTCAAGGGCGGCCGCCGGTTCAGCTTCACCGCGCTGGTGGTGGTGGGCGACGGCAACGGGATGGTCGGTGTCGGGTACGGCAAGGCCAAGGAGGTACCTGCCGCCATCGCCAAGGGCGTCGAGGAGGCGAAGAAGCACTTCTTCCGCGTGCCCCGGATCGCCAGCACGATCCCGCACACGGTTCAGGGCGAGGCCGCGGCGGGCGTCGTGCTGCTCAAGCCGGCCAGCCCGGGTACCGGCGTCATCGCCGGCGGCCCGGTGCGGGCCGTGCTCGAGTGCGCCGGCATCAGCGACGTGCTGTCCCGTTCGCTCGGCTCGTCCAACCCGATCAACGTCGTGCACGCGACGGTGGCCGCGCTGAAGAGCCTGAACCGGCCCGAGGAGATCGCGGCCAAGCGCGGCCTGCCGATCGAGGACGTGGCCCCCGCGGCGATGCTGCGGGCCCGCGCCGCGGCGACGGGGTCGTAGGGAGGACCGATGGCACAGCTGAAGGTGACCCAGGTCAAATCGGAGATCGGCGGGACGAGCGCCCAGCGCAATTCGCTGCGGTCGCTGGGACTGCGCCGGATCGGCCAGGTGGTGGTCAAGCCGGATCGCCCGGAGTTCCGCGGCATGATCAAGACGGTGCGCCACCTGGTGACGGTGGAGGAAGTGGCCGGAAATGACGAACACTGACATGGCGGACGAACAGGCCGCGTCCGGGCGCGGGCTCAAGCTGCACCACCTGCGGCCGGCGCCCGGCGCGCACAAGGCCAAGACCAGACTCGGCCGGGGCGAGGCGTCCAAGGGCAAGACCGCGGGCCGCGGTACCAAGGGCACCAAGGCCCGCAGGCAGGTAGCCCTCGGGTTCGAGGGCGGCCAGATGCCGCTGAGCCGCAGGGTGCCGAAGCTCAAGGGCTTCTCAAACGCGGGCTTCGGGACGTCCTATCAGGTGGTGAACACCGGCAGGCTGGCGGAGCTTTACCCGGAGGGCGGCGAGGTGACGCCGGAGAACCTGGTGGCCAGGGGCGCGGCGCGCCAGGGCGAGCTGATCAAGGTGCTCGGCTCCGGCGAGCTCTCCGTGGCGCTGCGGGTGACCGCGCACGCCTTCTCGGCGAGCGCGATCGGCAAGATCGAGCGGGCGGGCGGCACGGTCACCGAGCTCTCCTAAGCTAGCAAGAGACAACCCATAGCAGCCCGGGTAAGATACGTGGACTGCCCGATCGAGCGAACCGAGGACTGCGCATGCTGACGGCCTTCGTGCGGGCGTTCCAGACGCCGGATCTCCGCAAGAAGATACTGATCACGCTGGGTCTTATCGCCCTGTTCCGGTTCGGTGCGTCGCTGCCGACCCCCGGCATCGACGAGAAGAACGTGGCCTACTGCTCCAACCTGGCCACTCAGTCGGGCAGCGCCACGGCCGGCGTGCTGGCTATCGTCAACCTGCTCAGTGGCCAGGCGCTGCTGCGCTTGTCGGTGTTCGCGCTCGGCATCATGCCCTACATCACCTCCAGCATCATCCTGCAGCTGCTCACCGTCGTGATCCCGCGGCTCGAGACGCTCAAGCAGGAGGGGCAGTCGGGCCAGGCCAAGATCACGCAGTACACCAGGTACCTCACCGTGGGGCTGGCCGTCCTGCAGTCCACCGGCTACATCGAGCTGGCCAGATCGGGCACCTTGTTCAACGGGTGCGGCGCGGCGGGGGACAACCCGCTGATCCCCAACGGCTCGGTGTTCAACATCGCCACGATGGTGATCACCATGGTGTCGGGCACGACGGTCATCATGTGGCTGGGCGAGCTCATTACCGACCGCGGGGTCGGCAACGGCATGTCGGTGCTGATCTTCACCACGGTGATCTCGGTCATCCCCGGCGAGATCCTGGCCATCGAGCGGGACAAGGACCTGTTCTACGCCGCGGTCGCCGTGGTGGTCGTGGTCGTCATCGTCGCGTTCATCGTCTTCATGGAGCAGGCGCAGCGCCGGATCCGGGTCCAGTATGCGAAACGCATGGTGGGCCGCAAGATGTACGGCGGCACCTCCACCTACATCCCGATGAAGGTGAACCAGGCGGGCGTGATCCCGGTGATCTTCGCCTCCTCGCTGCTGTACATCCCGACCCTGGCCGCGCAGCTGTTCGGCAAGAACAGCACCTCGGGCTGGGTGTCCTTCGTGGACCGCTACATCGAGCAGAGCAGCTCGGCCGTCTACATGGCCGCGTTCTTCCTGCTCATCATCGGGTTCACGTACTTCTACGTGTCGATCACCTTCAACCCCACTGAGGTGGCCGACAACATGAAGAAGTACGGCGGGTTCATCCCCGGCATCCGCCCCGGGCGGCCGACCGCCGAGTACCTCAGCTACGTGCTCAGCAGGCTCACCGCGCCAGGTTCGGTGTACCTGGGCGCGGTCGCCCTGTTCCCGCTCGTCGCGCTCGCCTCCATCGGGGTCGCCAACGAGTTCCCGTTCAGCGGCGTCAGCCTGCTGATCATGGTCGGCGTGGGGCTTGACACGGTGAAGCAGATCGAGAGCCAGTTGCAGCAACGCAACTATGAGGGTTTCTTGCGGTAGTGCGCATCGTCCTCGTCGGGCCCCCCGGTGCGGGCAAGGGGACACAGGCCCAGTTCATAGCCTCGCACCTGGCGATCCCGAGGATCTCGACAGGTGATATTTTCCGGTACAACGTGACGAGCAATAGCGAGCTCGGCCGCAAGGCCAGGGAGTTCATGGAGCGCGGGGACCTCGTCCCCGACGAGGTCACGGTGGCGATGGTCAGGGACCGCCTGGCTGAGTACGACGCGCAGGAGGGATTCCTGCTCGACGGGTTCCCCAGGAACGTGCCCCAGGCGGAAACGCTGAAGAAGATGCTCGCCGAGTGGGACGCGCGGCTGAGCGTGGTCCTCGAGCTCGTCGTGGACGAGGATGAGGTGGTGCGCCGGCTGTCGGGGCGCAGGACCTGCCGGCGGTGCGAGCATGTCTGGCACGTCCTGTACGACCCCCCGGCCCGCGGCGGCATCTGCGACGACTGCGGCGGCGAGCTGTTCCAGCGGGACGACGACTCCGAGGACACGATCAGGCACCGGCTCGAGGTGTACGCCGAGCAGACGTCCCCGCTGATCGCGTTCTACGCCGACGAGAACCTCCTGATCGGCATCGACGCGACCGGCCCGGTGGAGGAGATCACCAGCCGCGCCCTGGCCGCGCTCCGCCCGTTCCAGCGCTGACAGGGCCGCCGGCTTCGCCCGGTATGGCGCCCTCGGGAGCGAATACGCTCCCGGGCAGTCTCGGCGATACTAGAAAGACGGACCCTGCGATCTAGGGGAGGTGCCCGTGCCTGGTGATCCGCGGATCCGCGCCTCCGACGCGGATCGCGACCGCGCGGCGGCGCTGCTGCGCGAGCACCACGCCGCGGGCAGGCTGACCGCCGAGGAGTTCCACGACCGCATGAACCAGGCGCTCGAGGCCAAGACGCTCGGCGAGCTCGACGAACTGCTGGCGGACCTCCCGGCCATCGACCTGTACCGCCTTCCGCATGAGTCGATCGGCCGGAGGTCCCCGGGAACACGCCAGTCACTGATGCCGGATGACCCGGGCGGCCTGACCAGGTTCACGCCGGGGGCGGTGGCCATGGGGGCCTGGGCGGTGGTGGCCTCGGCCCTGGTCGCCATCTGGGCGGTCGCGGCGGTGGTGGGCAGCGGTACCTGGTTCCCGTGGTGGGCGGTCATCGTCTTGCCGTGGATCTGGGTGCTGATCCGCCGCGGGCAGCATCGCCGGGAATAACGGCGAGCCGGACAGCGTCTCACACACCGGCGGTTCGCGTTGGTGCTGCGGGTCGAGTACACTCGTCTCCGGTCCATTCCGCTGGGTTTCCTCGTGGCTGGCGCCCGGGGGCTCGCCCAGGCGAGCGCGATATCGGCCCTTCGGAGCCCCTCCCGATAATCTCGGTGGGTTCGGCCATGCAAACCGCGCCCAGGCGCGGACGACCAACGAGAACGAGCGAAGCGCGGAGGACATGCCCAAGAAAGACGGCGCCATCGAGATCGAAGGCACGGTTGTCGAGTCGCTCCCTAATGCCTTCTTCCGGGTGGAGTTGGACAACGGGCACAAGGTTCTCGCCCATATCAGCGGGAAGATGCGGATGCACTACATCCGGATCCTGCCCGACGACCGCGTGGTCGTGGAGCTTAGCCCCTACGACCTGTCCCGCGGTCGGATCGTGTACCGGTACAAGTAACAGATTCACCACCACTGGAGATACCACCGTGAAGGTCAAGCCGAGCGTCAAGAAGATCTGCAGCAAGTGCCGGATCATCCGCCGGCATGGTCGCGTCATGGTGATCTGCGACGACCCCCGCCACAAGCAGCGGCAGGGCTGACGCACAACGACATACGCGCACCGCACGCAGCCTCACGGCTGTGACCCCCGGACGGAGGCCGGGGCCGTGTCCGGGCAGGGCACGGGGGCGGCGCGCAGGACCTCCGCGAGACGAAGGAGAACTGCCCGCACATGGCCAGGCTTTCCGGCGTCGACCTGCCCCGCGACAAGCGGGTCGAGGTCGCGCTCACCTACATCTACGGCATCGGCCGCACCAGAGCCCTGCAGACCCTGCAGGCCACCGGCGTCGACGGGGACACCAGGGTCAACCGCCTGACCGATGAGGAGCTGATGAAGCTCCGCGACTGGATCGACGCGACCTACCAGGTCGAGGGCGACCTGCGGCGCGAGGTTCAGGCCGACATCAGGCGGAAGGTCGAGATCGGCTGCTACCAGGGAATCCGCCATCGCCGCGGGCTTCCCGTGCACGGGCAGCGGACGCAGACCAACGCGCGCACCCGCAAGGGCAAGAAGAAGACGGTGGCCGGCAAGAAGAAGGCCGGCAAGAAGTAGTCCGTAACGGACCGATCACCTCGAGGGAAGGCACATGCCGCCTAGAAGCCGCCAGCAGGCCGCCGCAAAGAAGGTGCGCCGCAAGGAGCGCAAGAACGTCGCCCACGGGCACGCTCACATCAGGAGCACGTTCAACAACACGATCGTCTCGATCACCGACCCGACCGGCAACGTCATCTCGTGGGCGTCCGCGGGTCAGGTCGGGTTCAAGGGATCCCGCAAGTCGACCCCGTACGCCGCCCAGATGGCGGCCGAGGCCGCCGCGCGCCGCGCCATGGAGCACGGCATGCGCAAGGTCGACGTCTTCGTCAAGGGCCCGGGCTCAGGCCGGGAGACCGCCATCCGGTCGCTGCAGGCGACCGGGCTGGAGGTCGGCTCGATCCAGGACATGACCCCCGTTCCGCACAATGGCTGCCGGCCGCCGAAGCGGCGCCGGGTCTGATGGTCCCTAGGAGATAGCGACACCATGGCTCGATACACAGGCGCGGACTGCAAGCTCTGCCGCCGGGAGAAGACCAAGCTCTTCCTGAAGGGCGCCAAGTGCGACTCGCCGAAGTGCCCGATCGAGATCCGGCCTTACCCGCCGGGCGAGCACGGCAGGAACCGGCCGAAGGAAGGCGACTACCTGCAGCAGATCAGGGAGAAGCAGAAGGCGCGCCGGATCTACGGCATCCTGGAGCGGCAGTTCCACGGCTACTACGAGGAAGCGGCCCGCAAGCACGGCCGGACCGGCGAGACGATGCTCCAGCTCCTCGAGCGTCGGCTGGACAACGTCGTCTTCCGCGCCGGGTTCGCCAAGAGCCGCGACATGGCCCGCCAGCTGGTGTGCCACGGCCACTTCACCGTGAACGGCAAGAAGGTCGACATCCCGTCGTACCGGGTCAGCGAGAACGACATCATCGAGGTCGCCCCCAAGTCGCTGGAGCTGACGCCGTTCATCGTCGCGCGCGCCGAGGCCGGCGAGCGGACGGTGCCGGCCTGGCTTGAGGTCGTCCCCGACCACATGCGCGTCCTGGTCCACGCCCTGCCCGTCCGGGCCCAGATCGACACCCTGGTCCAGGAACAGCTCATCGTCGAGTACTACAGCAAGTAATCACCGTTGCGCCGCTACCGATGGCGGCGCAGCGGGCTTTACGGGCCGGGCGACCGGCCCGCTGATCGTGCCGTCATATAGCGGGCGGTGCGGAAAGGAAAGATCATGCTCATTGCCCAGCGTCCCTCGCTCACCGAGGAGCAGGTCGACGAATTCAGGTCAAGGTTCGTCATCGAGCCGCTCGAGCCGGGTTTCGGCTACACGATCGGCAACTCGCTCCGGCGCACGCTGCTGTCCTCCATCCCGGGCGCGGCCGTCACCAGCATCAGGATCGAGGGCGTCCTGCACGAGTTCTCCACGGTGCCCGGGGTCAAGGAAGATGTGACCGACATCATCCTGAACCTCAAGGAACTGGTGGTGTCCTCCGAGCACGACGAGCCGGTCGTGATGTACCTGCGCAAGCAGGGCCCCGGCGAGGTGACCGCGGCGGACATCGCGCCGCCGGCCGGCGTCGAGGTACACAACCCCGAGCTGCACATCGCCACGCTGAACGCCAAGGGCAAGCTCGAGATGGAGCTGACCGTCGAGCGGGGCCGCGGTTACGTCTCGGCGACGCAGAACAAGCAGCCCGGCCAGGAGATCGGCCGGGTGCCGATCGACTCCATCTACTCGCCCGTCCTCCGGGTGACCTACAAGGTCGAAGCCACCCGGGTCGAGCAGCGCACCGACTTCGACCGGCTCATCCTCGACGTCGAGACCAAGCCGTGCATGCGGCCGCGGGACGCGGTGGCCAGCGCGGGCAAGACGCTCGTCGAGCTGTTCGGGCTCGCCCGGGAGCTCAACGTGGACGCCGAGGGCATCGACATCGGCCCCTCGCCGACGGACGCCGCGCTGGCGGCCGACCTGGCCCTGCCGATCGAGGACCTCAACCTCACCGTGCGCTCCTACAACTGCCTGAAGCGCGAGGGCATCCACACGGTCGGCGAGCTTGTCGGGCGCAGCGAGCAGGACCTGCTCGACATCAGGAACTTCGGCGCCAAGTCGATCGAGGAAGTCAAGCAGAAGCTCGTCGACATGGGCCTGTCGCTGAAGGACTCGCCGCCCGGATTCGACCCGAGCAGCGCGGTGGGCGCCTACGGCGACGACGACGAGAGCTACGTGGAGACCGAGCAGTACTGACGTGGCACCGCCACGACCCCGTGAATACAGCACCGAGGAGAGGTCCGTATGCCCACGCCCACCAAGGGCCACCGCCTGGGCGGCAGCTCGGCCCACGAGCGGCACATCCTGGCGAATCTGGCCACCGCGCTGTTCCAGCACGGCCGGATTACCACCACCGAGGCCAAGGCGCGCAGGCTGCGGCCGGTGGCCGAGCGGCTGATCACCTTCGCCAAGCGCGGCGACCTGCACGCTCGCCGGCACGTGCTGACCGTGGTCACGGATAGGGGCGTGGTGCACCAGCTGTTCGCCGAGATCGCCCCCGAGTACTCCGATCGTGACGGCGGGTACACCCGCATCACCAAGATCGGCCCGCGTAAGGGCGACAACGCGGCCATGGCGGTCATCGAGCTGGTCCGCGGGGAAGCCGCCGCCAAGCCCCGCCGCCGCGCTCGCCGGACCGCCGCCCCGGCGTCGGCTCCGGCCGCCGCCGCCGCCACCGCTACCGCCGTGGCCGACGACGCTCCCGAGGTACCCGTGGCCGACGAGGTCACGGTGCCCGAGGACGACGCCGTCGGCGAAGGCGACGACGAGGACGTCGAGGACTACGGGGACGACGACGCCGAAGACGACGAGGACACCGACGTCGAGACCGGCGAGAGCGACTAGCCCCGGACCGGTGCGGCGGGCTCGGCTGTGGAACCACCGCCCGTTCGGCTTCGTCTTGACCTGTCCTACGACGGGTCAGGGTTTTCCGGGTGGGCAGCACAGCCCGGCAGGCGCACCGTGGAAGGCGTCGTGGCGGCCGCGCTCGGCGAGATGCTCCGGCAGCCAGCGGTACCAGGGCTGACGGTCGCCGGGCGCACGGACGCGGGCGTGCACGCGCGCGGGCAGGTCGCCCACGCGGACGTGCCGGCGGCCGCCTGGGCGGCGGCGGCGGACCGGGCGCTGGCCAGGCTGAACCGGATCCTGCCCGCCGACGCCCGCGCCCGCGCCGCGCGCCCGGCTCCCGACGGGTTCGACGCGCGGTTCTCCGCGCTGTGGCGGCGTTACTCCTATCGCGTCTGCGACGACCCGGCCGCCGCGGACCCGGTGCGCCGGCACGAGACGCTCTGGTACTTCCGCCGTCTGGACCTTCCCGCCATGAACCAGGCGGCGCTTTCCTGCCTCGGCGAGCACGATTTCGCCGCTTTCTGCCGGCGCAGGCCGGGGGCGACCACCGTCCGGGCGCTGCGCCACCTGGAATGGCAGCGGGACGGCGACGGCATACTGGTCGCCACCGTGGTGGCGGACGCGTTCTGCCACAACATGGTGCGCTCCCTGGTCGGCGCGCTCCTCGCCGTCGGTGAGGGGCGGCGGCCGCCCGGCTGGCCCGCTTCACTGCTCACGGCCGCGGACCGCGACCCCGCGGTCCGGGTCATGGCGCCGCACGCGCTCTGCCTCGAGGAGGTCGGCTATCCGCCGGACGGCGCACTGGCCGCCCGGGCCGAGCAGGCCAGGAGGCTGCGGACCCAGAGCTAGCCAGGGGCCGCGGTCACGCCTTGCCGGTCAGCATCCGGGTACTGAGGTTGATGTTCGCGCTGCCGGTGACGAGGTTGCTGGCGAACTGCTCGAGCATCTGCCGCTGCGCCGAGGTCGACGGCTTCTTCAGGTCGGTGAACTCGGCCCACATCAGGATCAGGTAGTGCCCCTTGATCTCCGCCTGGACGACTCCGGTGCCGGTGCCCAGCTTGCTCGTCACGCCCTTGCGCGAGCTGAGCGGCGCGATGATCTCCTCCGGTCCGGTCACCTTGCCGGCCTTGCTCGCGGCGCTGGCGGAGGTCAGGTTGATGACGCCGATGGTGCCCATCATCGTGCCCGAGACGTAGCTCGCCCGCAGCACCTGGCTGCAGTCCCCGGCCTGCAGCGCCGCCTGCAGCTTGGCCCCGTATACCGCCAGGGAGCACGTCGTGGTCACGCTGGCCGCGGCCCTGACGAAGGAGCCGCCGTTCAGCTCGAACTGCGCCGGGAACAGCTCGTCGATGGTCGCCGGCGAGCGATCCTCGGCCCTGGTCCCGATGTGCTGCCACTTGCCGAGCGCCTTGTCGTAGTCCGGGTCGGAGGGAACGGTCGTCGGCAGCTTCAGCGTCGGGGAGACCGGCGCGTTGGCCCGGGACTCGTACAGGTACTTATATCCGGCGAACCCGGCGCCGACCACGACCACGGCGACCATGCCGAGCAGCGCGCCACGGGACGGGAAGCGGCGGCGCGCCCGTGCGCTGCGCCGGCGTCCCGCAGCTACCCTGGCGACGGGGGCCGGGAGCGGCGGATCGTCGTATCCGTCCTGGGTGTCTGCCTCGTCCCCGGCGGTGTACTCGGTGTACTCGGTGTACTCGCTGTAGTCGAAGTAGGCGACGGAGTCGCCGTTCTGTCCCGCGGGTCCCGCTGGTCCCGCCCAGGCGTCGTGCGAGAGGCCGAACGCCTCGGCGCTCTGCCCGCTAACCGGAGGGAAACCGCGCACCGGCGTCCGGCCGAGGGCCTGCTGCGGGCCGCTGCCTGGCCCGGTCGCGTGCCGTCCCCGGTCATCCATACCACGAGGGTAGCGTCATGGTCGGCGCTAGCGACGCCGCTTTGGCATCACCGGGCGAGTCGGAGTATGCTGCATTGGCGTCATGCGCAACGGGCAGGCACGCTGCGTGCCCCCTGCGCGAGTCCCTCGCCGTCAGCAGGCGCGGGCCGCCAAGACCACGAAACACACGCGAAGGCTCAGGACTGTGCGCACTTTCAGCCCGAAGGACAGTGACATCACCCGGCGGTGGCATGTCATCGACGCTTCCGACATCGTGCTCGGCCGCTTGGCCAGCCACGTGGCGGTACTGCTGCGAGGCAAGCACAAGCCCATCTTCGCGCCGCACGTCGACACCGGCGATTTCGTGATCGTGGTCAACGCGGCCAAGGTTGCGCTCACCGGCACCAAGCTGGAGGACAAGTACGCCTACCGCCACTCCGGCTACCCGGGCGGCCTGCGGTCCGTGTCCTACGCTCACCTGATGGCCACCAGCCCCGAGCGCGCGGTCGAGAAGGCCGTCAGGGGGATGCTGCCCAAGAACGCCCTGGGCAGGAAGACGCTACGCAAGCTGAAGGTGTACGCGGGACCCGATCACCCGCACCAGGCGCAGCAGCCGCAGCCCTACGAGATCACCCAGCTCCAGCAGTAGCGCGCCCGAGCAGCAGCTAAGACAGGAAGCACGAGGAACAGACCGTGGCTGAGCCCACCAGCGGAAGCGCCGCAGGCGTCGAAGAAGACGCCGAGTACCCTGACTACGCCGACGACGAACTCGGCGCGGACGTGCCGTCGGAGTACACGACGGAAACCGCCCAGGACGGTCCGGCGCGGACCGTCGCCCGGCGCCCGGTGGTGACCGGTCACGCGACTGGCACCGGCCGGCGCAAGGAGGCGATCGCGCGGGTCCGGATCCTGCCCGGCACCGGCCAGTGGCAGATCAACGGCCGGTCGCTCGACGTGTACTTCCCGAACAAGGTGCACCAGCAGCTGGTCAACGAGCCGTTCGTGACCCTCGGCGCGGAAGGCAAGTTCGACGTGGTGGCGCGCATCTCCGGCGGCGGTGTCACCGGGCAGGCAGGCGCGCTGCGCCTCGGCGTGACCCGCGCGCTCACCATCGTGGACCCGGAGAACCGGCCGGCGCTGAAGAAGGCCGGGTTCCTCACCCGGGACGCCCGGGTCAAGGAGCGCAAGAAGTACGGCCTGAAGAAGGCCCGGAAGGCGCCGCAGTACTCCAAGCGCTAGGCGCCGATCGCTCATCCTGTCGGTCACAACGAGCGGGAGCAACAGTGGGCGAGGCGGGTCAGCGCGGTCGTATGTTCGGTACGGACGGTGTTCGGGGCGTCGCAGGTCACGACCTGACCGCCCGGCTCGCCATGGATCTCGGCGTGGCCGCGGCCACGGTACTGGGCCGGGCCGAAAGTGCCAATGGCGGGCCGCCGCGCGCGGTCGCCGTCATCGGCCGGGACCCGCGCGCCTCCGGCCCGTTCCTCGAGGCGGCCGTGGTGGCCGGCCTGGCCAGCTCCGGCGTCGACGTGCTGCGGCTCGGGGTCATACCGACGCCGGGGGTGGCCTACCTGACCAAGGCGCTGGGCGCGGACTTCGGCGTGGTCATCTCCGCGAGCCATAATCCGGCCCAGGACAACGGGATCAAGTTCTTCGGCCGCGGCGGGGTCAAGCTGCCGGACGCCACCGAAGACCAGATCGAGGCCGAGCTCGGCCAGGGCGCGGAACCGCGTACCCGGTTCGGCCGCATCGCCGAGTCAGGGGCTGAGCAGGAACGGTACGTGGACCACCTGCTGGCGACGCTGCCGGCCGAGCCGCGGCTGCCGCTGGCCGGGATGCGGGTGGTGGTCGACTGCGCGCACGGGGCGGCGTACCAGGTGGCGCCCAGGGTGCTGCGCCGCGCCGGGGCGGAGGTCATCGCCATCGGAGCCGAACCCGACGGCCTGAACATCAACGAGGGCTGCGGCTCGACGTGCCTGGAGACCCTGGCGGCGGCCGTGGTCGGGCACCGCGCGGACGCCGGGGTCGCCTACGACGGCGACGCCGACCGGTGCCTGGCGGTGGACGCGGACGGCAAGCCACTCGACGGGGACCAGATCCTGACCGTGCTCGCGACCGAGATGAAGGAATCGGGCCGGCTGGCCCGCGACGGGGTGGTGGTCACCGTCATGTCGAACCTCGGGTTCCACGTGGCGATGCGGCAGGCCGGGATCGGCGTCATCGAGACCCCGGTGGGCGACAAGCACGTCTCCGCGGCCATGCGGGACGGCGGCTACATCCTCGGCGGCGAGCAGTCCGGGCACATCATCCTGATCGAGCACGCCACCACCGGCGACGGCGTGCTCACCAGCCTGCAATTCCTCGCCGCGGTGAACCGCCACGGGGTCAGCGTGGCGGCGGCGGCGGCGATGATGCGCAGGTACCCCCAGGTCCTGGTCAACGTGCCGGGCGACGCGTCGCGGCTCGGCCCGCGGGTCGACGCCGCGGTCTCCGCGGCGCAGTCCCAGCTCGGCGAGCAGGGGCGGGTCCTGGTCCGGCCGAGCGGCACCGAGCCGGCGATCCGGCTGATGGTCCAGGCGGCGGACGCGAACCTGGCCGAACTGGTCATCCGCCAACTCGCGGGCGAGGTCCGGCTGGCCCTCGACGGCCAGTAGGAGCCCGGCCATGCGACAGGCCTACCAGGTTGCCGCGGTGCGCGCGGCCGAGCGCGCGCTCATGGACGCGGTGCCGCCGGGAGCGCTGATGCGGCGGGCCGCCACGGGGCTCGCCTCGGCGTGCACGGCCCTGCTGGCCAGGCACCCGGGTTACGTGTACGGAGCGCGGGTCCTGGTGCTGGCCGGCACCGGCGACAACGGGGGCGACGCCCTGTACGCCGGCGCGCTGCTGGCCCGCCGCGGCGCGGTGGTCACCGCGATCGCCGCCGGACCGAAGGCGCACGAGGGCGGTACCGCCGAGCTCATCGCCGCGGGCGGCCATATCCGCCAAGGTACCGCTGCCGGGACCGGCCGCGGCGAGGCGTTCGCCCGCGCCGACCTGATCATGGACGGCCTGCTCGGCATCGGGGGACGGCCCGGGCTGCGCGAGCCCTTCTCCGGCCTGGCCAAGCTGGCCAACCAGGCCGAAGGGACCGTGGTCGCCGTCGACGTGCCGAGCGGTATCGACGCCGACACCGGGGCCGCCGACGGCCTGGCCGTGCGGGCCGACGTCACGGTCACGTTCGGCGCGATCAAGCCGGGCCTGCTGATCGACCCCGGGGCCGGGCACGCGGGAGCCGTGGACTTCGTCGACATCGGCCTGCGCCCGTACCTGCCGGGGCAGCCGAGCGCCCTGGCCCCGCAGGCCGTCGACATCGCCAGGATGCTGCCGCGCCCCGGGCCGGAGTCGGACAAGTACCGCCGGGGCGTCCTCGGCGTGCTCGCCGGGAGCGACCGGTTCGCCGGGGCGGCCCTGCTGGCCACCGGGGGCGCGGTGCGCGGCGGGGCGGGCATGGTCCGGGTCGTGACCGGGCAGGTCCCGGCCGCGGCGATCCGGCAAACCTGGCCCGAGGTCCTGCTCGTCGCGCATCCGGATACCCCCGACTGGGACCTGCTCGCCTCCGCGGGCCGGGTCCAGGCGTGGGTGGCCGGCCCGGGCATGGGGACCAGCCACGACGCCGCGGCCCGGCTGGCGGCGGTGCTCAGTACCGACCTGCCGGTGCTGGTGGACGCGGACGGCCTGACCATCGTGAGCCAGGTCCCCGGACTGCTCCCGCGCGCGGCGCCGACGCTGATCACGCCGCACGCCGGGGAACTGGCCAGGCTGCTCGGCACCGACGCGGCCCGCGTCGAGGCCCGCCGGCTCGAGCACGCCCGCCGCGCGGCGGGCAAGCTCGGCGTCACGGTGCTGCTGAAGGGCTCGACGACGGTCATCGTGCCGCCGCCGGCCGACTCCGGGGGCTCTGGGGACCGGCCGGTGTTCGTCAACCCGACCGGGACGCCGTGGCTGGCCACGGCGGGCACCGGTGACGTGCTGTCCGGCCTGGCCGGATCGCTGCTCGCGCAGGGCCTCGAGCCCGCGCACGCGGGCATCGCCGCCGCCTACCTGCACGGGCTGGCCGCGCGGCTGGCCGCGGCAAGCGGCGGACCCGACCGTCCCTGGGTCCACGGTGAGGCGCCGATCGGGGCCTCCGACGTGGTCCGCGCGCTCCCGGCCGCCTTCAGGAGCCTGTGAGCGCCATGGACCGGCAGGCGGTGGTCGATCTCGCCGCGGTCGCGGGCAACGTGGCGGCGCTGCGGGAGTCCGTACGCGGCAGCCAGGTGATGGCGGTCGTGAAGGCGGACGGGTACGGGCATGGCATGATCCCCGTGGCCCGCGCCGCGCTGACCGGAGGCGCGAGCTGGCTCGGGGTCGCCGACCTGGCCGAGGCCGTTACGCTGCGGCGGGCGGGCATCGCCGTGCCCGTGCTGTGCCTGATGGCCTTCGGCGAGCCCCTGGAGGCCGTACGGCAGCGCGTGGACCTCACCGCGGGTTCGGCCGCGTACGCCGCGAAGGTCGCCGAGGCGGCCGACCAGGCGGGGGTGCGGGCCAGGCTGCAGCTGAAGGCCGACACCGGGCTGAACCGCGGCGGGGCCACCAGCGCGGACTGGCCCGCGCTGGTGGACGCCGCGCTGGAGGCCCAGTCCCGCGGCCTGGTCCGGGTGACGGGCCTGTGGTCCCATTTCGCCTGCGCCGACATCCCCGGCCACCCGTCGATCGCCGCCCAGCTCGACCTGTTCGCGCAGGCTTGCGCGTACGCCGAGAAGGCAGGCCTCACGCCCGACGTCAGGCACATCGCCAACACCGCGGCCGCGCTGACGGTCCCGCAATCCCGGCTGGACCTCGTCCGCCTCGGCGGCGCCCTGTACGGCCTGTCCACGCTGCCCGGCGGCGCGCCGTCGTGGCTGCGGCCCGCGATGACCCTGCGCGCCAGGCTGGCCCTGGTCAAGCGGGTACCGGCGGGCTCCGGGGTCTCCTACGGCCACCGGTACGTCACCGGACGCGAGACCACGCTCGGCCTGGTGCCCCTGGGGTACGCGGACGGCGTGCCGCGCGCCGCGTCCGGATTCCCCCTGGTGACCGCGCGCGGCCGGCGCTGGCCGATTGCCGGCACGGTGTGCATGGACCAGTTCGTCGTGGACTTCGGCGACGAGCCGGCCCAGGCCGGCGACGAGGTGGTCCTGTTCGGGCCGGGGGACGGGGGCGAGGCCACCGCGCAGGAATGGGGCGCGGCGATCCGCGGCATCTCGTACGAGATCGCCACCGGGATCGGCGCCAGGGTACCCAGGACCTACCCGGGTGGTTCCGCATGATCATCCCGAACGAGAAGTGGTATCCCGCCCCGGACCTGCGTATCCCCACCGACGCCGCGATGCGGGACCTCGGCCGCTCGCTCGCCGCCGTCCTGCGCGCCGGCGACCTGGTGATCCTGACCGGCCCGCTGGGAGCGGGCAAGACCACGCTTGTGGCGGGCATCGGCGAAGGGCTCGGCGTGCGCGGGCCCGTCACGTCCCCGACGTTCGTCATCGCCCGGGTGCATCCGCCCGCGTCCGGATCTGGCCCGTCGCTTGTGCACGCGGACGCCTACCGCCTGGGCAGCGTCGCCGAAGTGGATGACCTGGACCTCGACGCTGACCTGGGTAGCTCGGTCACGGTCGTGGAGTGGGGCGAGGGCCTGGCGGAAGGGCTCGCCGAGGACCGCCTCGAGATCTCGATCCAGCCGGTCCCCGACGGTGATACGCGGATGGTCCGGATCATCGGTCACGGTGCCCGCTGGCACGGCATGATGAATCTGAATAATCCGAACGCTGCCGCGGACCACCGTTTATAGTGCGGCTGTACTTGATCACCGTCCGCCCCATCGCGCCGGAGGCGTGCCGTGCCCGAGCAGGAATACCTGCCGCCATCGCGCCCGAGCCCGGGCCGCCGGATGAGCCCCGAGTATCCCCTGGGCTCCTGGCAGACCGCGAGCCCGCCCGCCCCGCCGTACCCGATGGGCCCGCCTGATCCCGGGGTACCCGAGTGGGCCGGGCCCGACGTCGACGAGGAGGAGCCGCCGCCGGCGGCCGAGCCGCCGCGGACCCAGGGCGGGCGCGCCAGGCGACTGGCCGCGCGCCGCCGGCGCCGGTGGTACGTCATCGCCGGCGGGCTGGTCGGGCTGGCCGCGGGGGTAACGGCCGTGGTCCTGCTCACCCAGGGCGGGTCCACTCCGCCCTCGGTCACGCCGAACGGGCTCATCACCACCTTCCAGCCCGGTGAACTCCAGAAGGTACCCGGCGCGTGCGGCACGGTCCCGTCCGGGACCGTGCGGCAGTACCTGCCGGGCAAGGTCACCGTAGCGTCCCCGCTGCCGGTCGACGGGTCCGCCGAGTCGGCCTGCAACTGGACCATCGACCGGCCCCCCGTCTACCGCGTGCTCGAGCTCAACATGCTCGCCTACTCGCCGAGCGGCCTGGCCAGCGGGAACGGCAGCGCCACCGCGGCCGCGACGGACGCCTACGACGCCGCCCTGCGGAGCACCCAGCACCCGCCGAAGGACTCTCCTGACCCGCCCGCGAAGGTGACGCTGCTGCCCGGGCTCGGTAACCAGGCGTTCAGCGCCCTGGAGGTGTTCCGGGAAGGCGGTGCCGTCACCGACGTGGCCACCGTCATCGTGCGGTACCACAACGTGATCGTGACCGTGATCGTGAACGGGCTGCAGCATTCGAACCGCGGCAACTACGGGCCGGTCTCGAAGTCCCAGCTGTCCGCCGCCGCCCTGGCGTTCGCCGAAGCCGCCGAGGCCAGGCTGCTCTAGGCGGCTATTAGGCTGGGCGGGTGCTTGTGCTTGGTTTCGATACGGCCACTCCCGCGGTGAGCGTCGCCCTGCACGACGGGGACCGCGTCGTGAGCGAGGCGTTCGCGCTCGACGCCAGGCGGCATTCCGAACTGCTCACGCCCATGATCGCGAAGGTCATGGCCGATGCCGGCGCATCGCGAGGCGACCTCACCGGGGTAGCCGTGGGGGTCGGGCCGGGGCTCTATACCGGGCTGCGGGTCGGGATGGTGACCGCACGGGTGCTCGGGGCGGTGCTGGGCGTTCCCGTGCACGGCGTGTGCTCGCTTGACGTCATCGCCGCGCCGGCTGCGCCGGCCGTGGCCGGCACCGGGTTTCTCGTGGCCACCGACGCCAGGCGCCAGGAGGTCTACTGGGCTCGCTACGACGCGGCTGGGGCTCGCGTAGCGGGTCCCGCGGTCGGCCGGGCCAGCTCGATCGAGGGCGCCGCGCAGCTCCCCGTGGCGGGGGCCGGCGGGCAGCTGTACCCGGAAGCCTTCGGCGCCCCGATCGGGCCGATGTATCCGGACGCCCGCGTCCTGTGCGACATCGTCGCGGGACGACTGCGCGGAGCGGCTGAGCCGCCGCTGCTGCCTGCGGAGCCGCTGTACCTGCGGCGCCCGGACGCCAGGGAGCCCGGGCCGCCCAAGCGGGTCACGCCGCCGTGAAGGCCGCCCCCCGGGAAAGCACGCGAAGGCTCCGGCCGATGAAGCGGGGCGACATGCCCGCGATCCTGTCGCTCGAGCGTGACCTGTTCCCTGATGACGCCTGGACGCCGGAGATGTTCGCGGCGGAGTCCGCTCAGCCGGCCTCGCGCCGGCTCTACCTGGTCGCCGAGGAGGGCGGCGCGCTGGTCGGGTACGCGGGGATGATGTTCACCGGCGGGCCGCAGGCCGACGTGCTGACCCTGGCCGTGGACCCGGCGCACTGGGGACAGGGCGCCGGGACGGCGCTGCTCTGCGCGCTGGTCGACGAGGCGGTCAAGCGCGGCCACACGGAGGTCATGCTCGAGGTGCGGAAGGACAACCCCCGGGCCCGCGGGCTCTACCTACGGCACGGCTTCACCGAGATCGGGATCAGGCGCGGGTACTACCAGCCGTCCGGCGTCGACGCCGTGGTCATGCGGAAGGCGCTCACCTGATGGCCGCCCCGCTGGTGCTTGGCATCGAGACCTCCTGCGACGAGACCGGCGTCGGTCTGGTGCGCGGCCCTGAGCTGCTCGCGGACGCGGTGGCCTCCAGCGTGGCGGAGCACGCCCGGTTCGGCGGCGTCGTGCCCGAGGTGGCCAGCCGGGCGCACCTGGAGGCGATGCTCCCGACGTTCGACCGCGCGCTGGCCACCGCCGGTGTCCGCGCCAGCCAGATCGACGCCGTGGCCGTCACCGCGGGGCCCGGCCTGGCGGGAGCGCTGCTCGTCGGCGTGGCCGCGGCCAAGGCGTACGCGTTCGGGCTCGGCAAGCCGTTGTACGGGGTCAATCACCTGGCCGCGCACATCGCCGTCGACCAGCTGGAGCACGGCCCCCTGCCCTCGCCGGCGGTGGCCCTGCTCGTCTCGGGCGGGCATTCCTCGCTGCTGCTCGTGGAGGACGTGGCCCGGCGGGTCATCCCGCTCGGCGCGACCATCGACGACGCGGCCGGCGAGGCGTACGACAAGGTGGCCCGGGTGCTCGGCCTGCCGTTCCCCGGCGGGCCGCCGATCGACCGGTCGGCCCGCGAAGGCGACCCGGGGGCGATCAGCTTCCCGCGCGGCAAGTACGGCGACGGCACGCTGGACTTCTCGTTCGCGGGGCTGAAGACGGCCGTGGCGCGCTGGGTGGAGGCGCGGCAGGCGGCCGGCGAGCCGGTGCCGGTCGCCGACGTGGCCGCGTCGTTCCAGGAGGCGGTCGCCGACGTGCTCACGCGTAAGGCCGTGCAGGCCTGCCAGCGCCACGACGTCGCCGACCTGATCATCGGCGGCGGCGTAGCGGCCAACTCCAGGCTGCGCTCGCTAGCCGCGGAGCGGTGCGCCGACGCCGGCATCAGGCTCCGGGTCCCGCGACCGGGGCTTTGCACCGACAACGGCGCGATGGTCGCCGCGCTGGGCGCTGAGCTCGTGGCCCAGGGTATTGCGCCGTCCCCGCTCGAGCTGCCCGCGGATTCCTCGCTGCCCGTGACGGAGGTCGTCGTCCGCTAGGTACGGGCGAAGCGGTCCAGCGCGGCCATCATGCGTTCGGTCATCTCGTCCCCGCCTTGGTGCCCGGTCCGGACCAGGTACAGTTCGGAGCCCGGCCAGGCCTGGTGGAGCAGCCAGGCCTCCTCGAGCGGGCCCTGGATGTCGAAACGGCCGTGGATCAGTACGCCGGGGATGCCGGCTAGCCGGGCCGCGTCGCGCAGCAGCGGCCTGTCTTCCAGCCAGGCCGCGTGCGAGAAGTAATGCGCGCACAGGCGTGCGAAGGTCATCCGGAAGCGGGGGTCGGTGTACTTCTCGCTCGGGGTCCAGCCCTCTTCCAGCGAGTTGACCGCGTCTTCCCAGGCACACCAGTCCCGGGCGGCGCGGGCCCGGACCTCGGGATCGGGATGGGCGTTGAGCAGCTCGTCGTAGGCGGCGACGAGGTCCTCGGCGTTCCCGCCGCCTGCGGCGTACCGGTGCCACTCCTCGCGGAAGAACCGGCCCGCGCCGTGGTAGAGCCAGTGCACGTCGCAGGCTGGCTCCCGGGCAATCCGGTACGGTCAGTCGTCGCGTGGACAGACCCCGCTGCGGACCGACATGGCTACGGTGGATCAGGCCCGGGCCGGGGGCGCACCACAGCAATACCGGTGGCGGCGAAGTCATCACCGACGCACAGTACGGGGTGCCCGGTTCGCTCGGCGAGCGCGTATGTGAAGGAGTCACCGAAATTCAGCCCGGCTGGATGACGCCCTTTGCCATAGCGCCGCCAGCCGCTCATCGCCCGGGCGGCCAGGTCTGCGTCGACAGGCACGATGTCGATCCTCGCGTCACGGAGGAACCGGTCGACAGCGTCTTGCCCAGCTGGCCACAGCCTGGCCTCGATGACGATGCCCAGCTCGACGCGGATGGCGGCGGACATCAGCCGGGCGAGGGCGTTCTCTAGGCGGACCGCGAGCTCATCGCACCCCGGTTCGCCGAGGATGACTGCCACGGCTGCCGACGTGTCGACGACAAGGCTCCCGCGCGCCGACTGCGTCAACGCGGCAGGCCAGCGTCGTCGTAGCCGATAATCTCCTCTGGCGCACGGCTGTCGGCAACCGGCAGGGCCGCCACATCGGCGGCCAGTCGCGCCAGTCGCGTCCTCATGCTGGCCGCCTGCCTGGCGTGCTCACGGTCGAGTCGCTCCCTGAGCGCGATCACGACGGCCTCAGTCAGCGTCTCGCCTGTCTCCGCAGCCAACTCCCTGGCGAGCTGGTCCGCCTCGTCACTCTTGATGCTCAGCGCCATGGAAGAAGTATAGATGGTATAGCAGACTTCTGCCATACAGGGGAGAGCGAGGCCGGAAGCTTGCCCTCTTGACACCCGGCGTGGTGGTGACAGCGGGATGCCGGATTGTCCGTCAGCCTGCCGTTATGGCGATCAAAATGGTGATCAAACCAGCGAACGATCTTGAGCCCACCTCGCAGGAGGTTCACCATGACCCGGAGCCTGCCAGCTCCATCGTTGAGACCTCGTTAGAGGTCCGCGACGGCCCGGGCGGGGTCGGGATCCGGCGGCCCGCTCGGCTCCCAGTCGCCGCCTGAGCGCGCGTACGGATACCAGCGCAGGTCACGGCCAAGGCGCAGCTGCAGGCGGCCCGTGGTGATCCGGTTGCCCTCGATGACGGTCTCTGCGCCGCCGTTCTTGTCTCTCAGCGCGCTCCGCGCCGTCTTCAGCAGGTCCGGGGCCTCCGGCTCTTCCGTGGCCGGGTCCCGCTCGCTGTACAGCAGCTCAAGGCCGGCCAGGCCGCCGTTCCGCCAGGCCAGCGCCTGCCGGGCCAGCTCGCGGGCACTGATCC
>Ga0335074_10001753_pt1 | contig 29287 bp, 19 predicted proteins | sample Lox_Sample_23_FD_206715 | JGI IMG/M metagenome (GOLD analysis project Ga0335074, IMG submission 206715) | Soil microbial communities from Loxahatchee National Wildlife Refuge, Florida, United States - Lox_Sample_2.3 | ecosystem: Environmental > Terrestrial > Soil > Wetlands | place: USA... | reverse complement strand
CTCCATCAGCGATCTGCGCAAGATGTACGGCGCGAACAACGATGAGCTGCAACTGCCCATGGACATGCAAGTGGGATTCATCAACAAGTTCGATGTGGCGCTATTCCGCAAGCGCATCAACGAGGCTGAGACCGGCCTTGAGGGCGATGAACCGCTTTTCGTCTTCGATAATCACGACAATGCGCGCTGGGACCGGTATCAGAGCGGCGCCGGGGGAGCGCCGAAGTTCGGTTACGGTCCGCACCACGACGACATCGGGCGTGTGATCGCGGCGGTCCTGTTCGCCTCGCACGACACCGCCATGATGTACTACGGCGATGAGATTGGCATGGTGACCACGCCCCCTACGCGCAAGGAGGATGTGCGCGATCCAATCGGCATTAAGGGCTGGCCAAAAGAGAAGGGGCGGGACGGCGAGCGGACGCCCATGCAATGGGACGCAGGCCCAGACGCGGGTTTTTCGGCAGCTGGAGTCAAAACATGGCTGCCCATTCCGGACAGTTACAAGAAAGTAAATGTCGATGCGGAAGAGCGCGAACCAGATTCGATGCTGCACTGGTATCAGCAGATCATCGCGCTCAAGAAGAACGACCCGGCGATTCGTGAGGGCCAGGAGATCATGCTCAACACCGCGGACGATCACGTGCTTTCCTGGCTGCGCAAGGCCGGGGATGGAGAGTCGGTGATCGTCGCGTGCAACTTTACCGACCAGCCCCAGACCGTCCGCTTCAATTTGAGCGCGCAGGGTGTGAGCGGCAAGGGCCTGAAGACATTGCTGAAGACTCCGGGCAGCCGGGAGCCGCGGTCGATGGATTCGATTGAGCTCGGCCCATTTGGCGTCTACATCGGTCAAGTCCACTGAGATGAAACGCCGTGCGCCGCTCGCCTCGCTCTTCGCACTGGGCCTGGGCCAATCCCTGCTGCCCGGCCAAGGTTCGGGGGGTTTGCCGGCCGTTGGGGCGTTTGCGCTGGACGAAGGGCCGGCCCTGCACATTGCGCGGGAAGTCGACGGCAGGCGTCCTTTCTCCGTAATCGGCCCACGGGGAGCGCTGCTGGGCCGGCAGGATGGCAGCTTCGAAGCGTGGCTCTTTCCGTGGAAGATCCTGAGCAACATGCGCATCCGGGCAGAGATGGAAGACTATCCTGTGCCCATCGACGTCAACCAGTACGCCGCATGGATTGACGTGCGGCCCAACGCGACGATTCTCACATACTCCCATGCAAATTTCACGATCCGGCAGATCATGTTCGCGCCCCGGCAGCCGCCTGAAGGATCTGGGGTGATGGTTCTCTATCAAATCGAAGCCATACGGCCGATGACGCTCACCTTCAGCTTCACACCTGAGATGCAGCGCATGTGGCCCGCGCCGTCTGATCCCCAGCCATCGCCGGAGTGGGTGCAGACCAAAACCGGCTCGGGAGTTGCATCGTCTGGCTTCTATATTTTGCACGAGGCTTTTCCGGATCATGCCGCGGCGCTGGCCATGCCTAGAGCCGAACCGGGCATTCTGCCGCCGTATCAGGAGCGACCGCAGTTCTGGCCGCTCGAGTTTGTCTTGCACTTCGATCCTGCGAGAGACGCGAACACGTTCTTCCCTCTGCTGCTCGAGCGGGCGGATACGCCACAGGCCGCCTCGCGCGAAGCGCTGGCGCAGAATCTCGCGGCGCTCGATGCGGCAGTTCCCACGCTCTATGCCGAAAACGCGGCGTATTTTCGCGATCTTCTCGCTGATCACGCGAGCATCGAGACACCAGACAGCGATTTGAACGCGGCTTTTTCCTGGAGCATTGCGGCAATCGATCAGCTTCGCGTCAAGACGCCGGAAGGCCAAGGCGAGGCGTTGACTGCAGGCTTCGCAGGTTCAGGAGATTCGACACGGCCCGGTTTTGGCTGGTTTTTCGGCCGCGATGCGCTATGGACTCTCTACGCCGTCAACAGTTACGGGGATTTCAGCGTAACCAAGCAGGAGATCGATTTTCTACTGGCTCACCAGCGTGCCGACGGCAAAATCATGCACGAATACGCGCAGACCGCAAACCTCGTCGACTGGCAGTCGCTTCCCTACGAATACGCTGCCGCAGACTCGACGCCGCTGCTTCTGATGGCGGTGAATGACTTTCTGAAGATCAGCGGCGATACCGATTTTGTGCGCGCGCATTGGGATGCGTTGGCTCGTGCCTGGGATTTTGAGACATCGCATGTCTCAAGCGACGGCATCTACAACAACACTGAGGGCACGGGCTGGGTGGAAAACTGGCCTCAGGCGTTGCCGCATGAGGAAATCTATCTGGCGTCGCTTGATGAGCAGGCGAGTCTTGCGTTTGCCAATCTTGCGCAGGCCTGCGGCCATCAGGAGGCGGTTGATGACGCCAACGCGCGGGCAGCGCGTATTGCGAAGGCGATTGAAAAAGAGTACTTCGAACCGGCATCAGGATTCTACGCGTTCAGTGTTGATGCCAACGAGGCACAGGACCAGACGCCGACCATCTTCCCGGCCGTCGCGTGGTGGGATGGCAGCTTTGCGCTGGATCGTTCCCAAGCAATGATGCGGCGTTGGGCGTCGAGCGAGTTTTCTACGGATTGGGGCACGCGAGACGTGGGCAACGAGGTCAGCTTCTACGATCCCATCAGTTACCACCAGGGGACGGTGTGGCCGCTTTACACAGGATGGGCCGCGGTGGCGGAGTACCGCGGAGGACATGCGTTGTCAGGCTACGCGCACCTGATGCAAAACGCAGACCTGACATGGTCGCAGGATCTTGGCGCTGTGACCGAACTGCTCTCCGGGCAATTTTTTCAGGTTCTGGGCCGAAGCACGGCGCATCAGCTCTGGTCTTCCGCCATGGTGATCACGCCCATTCTCCGCGGTCTCTTCGGCCTGGAGTGGAACGCCGCATCCGAGACGCTCACCGTGAACCCGCATCTTCCGGCAGATTGGAACACCGCGACCGTGCACAGGCTTCCATTGGGCCGTACGACCGTCGATCTGACATTCACGCGGCGCGGGCAGGAGTTGTTGATCGAAGCCGGAGGACCCGGCGCTTCTGCGATGCATCTCGTCACCGGGGCCGCCGGGGCAAGACAGCAAGGAGGCAAAGTTGAGATTCCGTTGCCCGCGGTCGAGGTTGCGTTGTCGCATCAAACGCCTGAGCCGGGCGCCGAAACAAAGGCATTGAAGGTGCTCGATGAGGAATACGGGAGCCGATCGTTGACCTTGACCCTTTCAGCGCCGGCGCGATCAAGTCACACCCTGGAACTGAGAGAAAATCAAGCCGGCGTCCACATCACGGCGACGCACGCCGTCATCGGGGCCGGGACCGATGAAATTCTGCCCGTGGCCGTAAAATTCCCCGACGGCGCCGGGTATGTTAGACAAACGGTTACCTTCAACTGGTAGCGGCCAGAGCCGAAAAGCGATCGATCGCATCGGTGAATTCCCGCCAATAAATCGCTTCATCGTTTCAGAAAGCGCTTTCACGCCGATTGCGGCGAGGATTTATCCATCGCCGGTTCTAGATCTTTCTCAACTTAAGGGTTGACAATCAAATCTTTTCTCAGCTAAAGTCCTTTGCGAATTGGGGGCGCGTCTCTCAATTTGTCTTTCCCCAAGTCAGTCACCTCGAGTCGTCGCGGATTGGGCATGCTGCGGCCCACGCGCTGAATCTTTTTCCTGAGCACGCTTAACTGAGTAGTTGTTTGAGCGGAAGAGAAGAGTTACGGCGGCACAATCGATTGTTCGCGGAGGTCACATGAGCAAGTGGAGGTGTAGTGTGCTTGCGCTGGCGTTTTTGGCCGGTGCGAGTCTCTTGGTCACCCAGGCCAAAGCACAGGCGGTTTACGGATCGATCTTTGGAACGGTGACGGATCAGAAAGGCGGGGCGATTCCCGGCGCCACAATTGAAGTGACGGACGAGTCCAAAGGAACAACCGTCAACGTCACATCGAACGCTACAGGCGACTACAGGGTGGATCACCTGATCCCCGACGTGTATGACCTCAAGGTCACCGCCAAGGGATTCGAGGCGTTTAAGACGACTGGTATCAGCGTCCTTGCCGATACAGCGCCACGTATCGACCCGATGCTGACAGTCGGCGCTGCGGCCACCACCATCGAAGTGAATGCCGAGACTGAGCCAGAGCTGAAGACCGACCGCGCGGATGTGGCGACGGTTTTCGACGAACAGCAGGTTGCGAGCCTGCCTGTGCAAGACGAGAACTTCACGAATCTGCAACTGCTGCTGCCCGGCGCACAGATGCTGGGCTGGGCGCATGCGGCGGATGAGAATCCCCAGGCGTCGAAGCAGATCCAGATTGACGGCCAGGCATTCGGTGGCGTTGCGTACGAGCTGGATGGCGCCGACAACCAGGACCCGATCCTGGGCATTGTGGTGGTCAACCCCACCACCGACGCAGTAGATGAAGTGAAGATCACCACCCAGGACTACGACGCGGAAGAAGGCAAGGCGGTTTCGGCAATCATGACCGCGCAAACCCGTTCCGGCACCAACCAGTTCCATGGGGACGCCTACGATTTCCGCACCGGCAACGCGAACGCGGCGCGCGATCCCTACGACCAGGCTCCCGGATCGATTCCGGCAGGTTTGAAGAACCGCTTTGGCGGATCGATCGGCGGGCCGATCCTGAAGGACAAGTTTTTCTTCTTCGGCAACGCAGAATTGCAGCGCCAAAAAGTCGGCACATCGGCTGTGGATACGCTGCCCACGGTGCTGACGACCGAGAGCTGTCTCGGCACCATGGCGGCCACCGTCACAGCGGATTCTCAGGGCGGTAATGGCTGCGACTTGAGCCAATATCTCGCCTATGGAACAGCCAACGGAAACCCGCTGGCGTGGACGATCTACGACAACCTCGGCAACCCCAACCCGGCGAGCCCGCCGAGCCCGTACCCTCACAACATCATTCCCCGGTCTGAACTGGGCGCCAATGCTGCGCCGTCGTTGGCTTTGCTGAAGTATCTCGAGCCTTTCGTGCTGGCCAGGAACATCACTTACACACCCGCTACTAATCCGGAGCAGGCCGGCCTGGATCAGAACTACGCCGCCTCCGGCACGGGCCTGTTCAACAGCCAACAGTGGACAGAGCGCATGGACTACACGCTGAGCGAAAAGACCCACATCTTTGAACGCTTCTCGCGATTTAACGACATCCTGTCGGGGAAAGTGATGTTCGGCACGGCCGGAGGCCCGGGCTTCGGCATCAACAACTACGGCGGCAACTCGAACGGCGCCAACGACAGCGATGTGGTGGGCACCGACGTGGCGATCAATCCCAAGCTGCTTACCGACATCCGCCTGGGGTATCTCCGCTACAACGTCATCGACAACAAGCACGATGCGGGGAGTGACTTCGCGACCACCCTGGGAATTCCAGGGATCAACACCGGGCCAGCGGTTCTGACCGGCTCGCCGGGATTCTTTGTTGACAACGTGCCTGGAGGCGGCGGAGGAACGCAAGGGCAGCCGGTGTTTGGCGACGGCCTGAACGTAAACCGCTGCAACTGCCCGCTGATCGAGCGCGAGGACCAGTTCCAGATTGTCAACAACTGGACCAAGATTCTGGGCAACCACACGTTCAAGCTGGGCGTCGACTTGCGCTACGGCCGGAACCTGCGCGTACCTTCAGACAACGACCGCGACGGCCTGCTGTATTTCCACTCCGGCCTCACCGAGGATACCTCTGCCTCTCCGAATGGCGGCCTGGGCTGGGCGACCTTTATGCTGGGCGAGGTGGCCGACTACAACCGCTATGTTTCTACCTCTTTCAACGCGAAAGAGTTCCAGAAGCGCACCTTCTTCTATGTGGCAGATAGCTGGCGCGCCACGCACAAACTAACCGTGAACTACGGTGGCCGCCTGGATTTGTTCTGGCCGGAAAGCGTCAACGGGCCCGGAAACGGATCGCTGTTGAACATCAGCAACGGCTACCTCTATGTCGCCGGCGTCGGCGGCGTGCCCTCCGACATGGGCTGGACAGTCAGGGCGCTGAAGCAGCTTGCGCCGCGCCTTGGCGTGGAATACCAGCTTGATCCCAAGACCGTGGTCCGCGCCGGCTACGGACGCAGCTTTGACATGGGCGTCTTCGGCTCCATCTTTGGCCATACAGTTACGCAGAACATTCCAGTTCTGGCCAACCAGTCGGTCTCGCAGTCCAATGCCATCACCCCGGTATTCGACCTGAACGTAGGTCCTCCGGCCTATGCCTTCCCAACCGTTCCTACGAACGGCCTGTTGCCGAACCCCGGCTACGCGGTCAGTTCGGCGGCCCGTCAGAACCCGCTCACCTTCCCCACACTCGATGCGTGGAACCTGGCAGTGCAGCGGTCTCTCACCCCAAGCCTCAGCTTGACGGTTTCCTATGTCGGCAACAAGGGAACGCACACCCTGGGCGACGGTGACGGCAACACGACGAACCCGAATGAGTCGACCGTTTCTCTGCCGGCGCAGTTCAGCGTCACCGGACAGACTTTGACTTTCAACAACGCTGTGCCAGCCGGCGAAGTGGTGAACAACCAGACCTCTACAGGCAAGTACCTGCAGCGTTACTACGGAGGTTCGCTTGCAGCATGCCGCGATCCAAACTATCTGACCAGTGCCGGTTACGCCACGGGAACAACCATCGCTACGGTTGATGGCGATCCCATGCTGTCACCCGGCATGTGCGGTTGGGTGCCCGGAGTGAACGACCGGTTCGACAACCAAAACAGCGAATACGACGCTTTCCAAGCGACGCTCAACCAGCATTACCACAAGGGCATGAGCTTCACGACGAATTACGTGTGGGCCAGTGCGTTCGACGAGAGCACCGACTACTACACGTGGAGCCACTCGATTGCCCACATGCGCGACAGCAACGTGCGCCGGCAACAACTGGTCGGCTACGGTAGTTATGACCTGCCCTTCGGCCATGGCAAGCAGTTTATGCCGGACGCTAATCGCGTGACCGACCTCATCGTAGGCGGGTGGCAACTAAGCTCCGTCGTGAACTGGGCAAGCGGCTTGCCGTACTCGCCGAGCTACAACGAATGCGGCGCCAACATACCGAATGGGCCCTGCGACCCGAGCATCCTGCAAGGGGAGCATCTTAAAACGCACCTCTCGGCCTTTCAACCGAGCTCAAACCCGCTTGCCGGCACGGGCACACGCACGTTCTTCACGCCGGCTGCACTGGGCAGCGGTAGCAGCCCCTTCTTCAACCCGGGCCTGGACAACTTTGGCAATGCCGGTGAAAACACCTATTTCGGGCCGAGGTACTTCGGCACGGATATGGCGATGACGAAGCAGTTCACCATCTGGGAGACGGTTGCGGGCTCATTCCGCTTTGACGCGTTCAACGTCTTTAACCACATAGCGGTGGGTGACCCGAACGGCAACGTGGAAAACGGCGGCGGCATCGGGTCAGGCGCCCAGGGCTACGGTCAAAGCTTTGACTTCGGCCCTCGGCAGCTTGACTTTAGCTTCCGCGTGCAGTTCTGATCGCGCAACCAGCAGCATTCAACCAAGAGGGGAGCTTCGGCTCCCCTTTTCGTTTGAGTCAGGCGTATTCCGATGAGCGATTGGCCGCCGTAAACTAGGCATTAGGTTTGCAACATGCTCCATCGAGCAATCTCCGGAATTCTCATCTCCGTCCTTTTCCTTGCCTCCTCCGCGGAGGCGCAGCAAGGCGCATCGCAGCCGGCAGACGAGGCGGAAGCTCCAACCTTCGCCTCGGCGGAGGAGTTGGCCGCGCGGGGGCGGCTGGACAAGGCTATGGCGCAACTGAATCAATTGGCGGCGCAGTCGCCGGAACCCGCGGGAGTGGAGCGCCTGCGCGGCATCATCTTTTATCAGAGGGAGCAGTTTCCCGAAGCCATCGCGGCTTTCTCCAAGGCCGAGGCCCAGGACCCCAACGATCACGAGTCCATCGAGATGCACGGCGTGAGCCTGTTCCGCCTGAACCGGGGAAACGAGGCCATCCCCTTTCTCGAGAAGGCCCACACTGCCGTGGAACGTGCGAACATCGATCCCGATTATGTTTTGGCGCTTTGTTATGCCGACGTGCAGCGCTACGACGACTCGCGTCGTGCCTTTGCCGCGCAGTTCGGTTTTCAGCCCGATTCGGCGGAGGCCCATCTGCTGGCGGGCCGCATGTTCCTGCGCCGCGAGCACCGCGAGCAATCCCAAGCGGAAGCGTTGAAGGCGCTCGAACTGAACCCGCGGATCCCGCTGGCACATGAGCTGCTGGGCGAAGTGGCCTTATCCCGTGGCGATACGGCCGGCGCCATCCGCGAGCTGGAAGCAGAGCGCGAGATCAACCCCCTCGACGCCAGCGTCTATGACAGGTTGGGCGATGCCTATGTCCGGAACGGACAATACACAAACGCGCAGGTGGCGCTGAACCGCGCCGTGCTGTTGGAACCGAACTCCACGGGTCCTTATATCCTGTTGGGCGAGACGTTCCTCTGGCTCAAGCAGCCGGTCCAGGCGTTGCATTACCTGGCGCATGCCGAACAGATGGACCCATCAAATTATGTCACGCATAATCTGATGGGCCAGGCTTACCGCGCCACGGGACAGGTTGATGAAGCCAATCGGGAATTCAAGATGGTGGCAGATTTGCAGAGCAGCGCGCCCCAGAGCGCTCCGAAGAAATAGACCGATGCGCTGCGATTGCAAGCTGGCTTGCATGGTTGCTCTCGGCGCGTGGCTGAATCTGCCGGCGCAGCTTCAGGCGCAGACAAATGCGCAAGCCATCAAGGAGGCGGATGCGGCTTTCCACGCGGGATTTGCGGCAGAGCAGGCGGGCAACCTGGAGCTGGCGCGGCAGCAGTTCGCCAAGGCGGTGCAGCTGGCGCCGCAGATTCCCGAGGGGCACGAGGCATTGGGCAGCGTTCTGGTCGAGCTGGGCAGGCCGAGTGAAGCGATCAAGGAGTTTGAGGCCGCAGAAAAACTCCGGCCCGACGACGAGGCGATTGAAAGCAATCTGGCCATCGTTCTGGCGCAGGCAGGTCAGCCGGCGAACGCGATTGCGCACTTTGACACGGCGCTCAGTCTTTCGCAAAAGCCGAGACAGAAACCGGTCAATGCCTCCTTTTATGATGCCTTCGCGCGCGCATTAGTGGCTGCGGGCCAGCCGGGCCGGGCGATCGAGCAGTTTATCGCGGAGGAATCACTCACCGGACCGCGGGCGGATCTCGACGACGATATTGGCACGCTGTACGCGCAGTCAGGCAGGCTGGATGAGGCGCGAAGCCGGTTTATGGATGCAATTACGCTCGACGGCAACAACGTACCCGCGCATGTTCACCTGGGAATTCTTCTGCGTCAACTGCACGATCTGTCAGGATCGCTTAAAGAGCTTGACAGCGCGGTCCGGATCGAGCCCTCGAATGGCGAGGCTTTGCTGGAGTACGGGCGCACCCTGGCTGCAACGGGCGACGACCAGGATGCCGCTCAAGAACTTGCCGGCGCCGCCAAGGCGGATCCCGATCTGCCGGGCGTGCAACTGGAATTGGCCATGGCACTGCAACGGCTGGGGCGCCAACAGGAAGCGATTCCCTGGTTTGAGCAGGCCGTGGAGCGCGACCCGCGCAACGTGAATGCGCTCGATAACCTGGGGCTGGCGTTGACGCTTACCGGCAGAGCGAAAGAGGCGTTGCAGGTGCTTGAGCGCGCGCTAGCCGAAGAGCCGGACGACGTTGCCGCCCTGAAGGACCTTGGCGTAGCTCACATCCAGCTCTCGGCGTTTGACGATGCGATCGGCGACTTCGAAAAATCGCTGAAGATCGATCAAAACGACGCGCAACTCCATTACGACCTTGGCGTGGCCTACAAATTCAAAGATCGCTATGACGACGCGATTGCCGAGCTGACCCGAGCGGGAGAATTGGACCCAAGTTTGCAGGATCCGCCGTACACGCTCGGCATTCTGTACATGCAGACCGGGAAACTGGACGAGGCGGTTGTGGAATTGAAGAAAGCGGTCGCGCTGAGACCCGACAACGGCGATGCCTGGGCCATTCTGGGAAGCACGCTGAAACAGGATTCACGTCTTGACGAAGCTGCTGATGCGCTCGAAAAGGCCATTTCATTGCTTCCGGCGCAGCCGGGCCCGCGGGTCACGCTGGCGGGGGTTCTGGCCGAGCAGGCGGCGACACTCGATCAAGAGGCGGATACGGCGGACGCTGCCGGCGACCAGCAAAAAGCGCGACAGTTGCGCAGCCAGATGAAAGAGCTGCGTAACCAGGCAGCTGAATACCGGCGCCAGGCCGCCGACCTGAGCCGTGCGGCGGTGAGCCGGCAGAAGGCAGACTTTGCACTCAATGCCGGAAACCAGTTGATGTTGAAAGGCCAGATCACGGACGCGATTGCGCGCTACCAGGAATCGATCGCTGCCGATCCGACTTTTGCCGAACCGCACGCCCAACTTGCCATTGCCTACGAGCGCCAGGGACGTAAGGACGATGCGGCAACCGAACGCGCCAAGGCTTCTGCTCTGGGTCTGGGAAAATGAGTTTGCAAGCTGCTCAAACTCTTCCCCAGCCTCGCCCTGATTCGCCGCGATAGTCTAAGGGAAAGACACTTCAAGGGAACGCCGTCCCCACGCCCGGAGATTTCTGCATTGCCGTTCACACGCCGCCGATTTCTGAAGTCGCTTTCCCGGACTGCACTGGTATTGCCGTGCGAAGAAGTTCTTCGATTGGCCGGTCCGGCGTTTGGCTTGCCCGCAGGACAGTCTGCGGCGCCGCAAAAACCGGGAGGGGCAGCGCGCGAGACCTATTCGGCGCAGGCGCGGCCCGCGCCCAAGGGAGCGCCGTCGCCGGTGAGCGGCACACCCTTGGGAGTGCAGTTCGTCGACGTGGCCAAAGAGGCTGGGCTGAGCGCTGAGACCATCTTTGGTGGCGAGCACCGCAACAGGTATTTGCTGGAGACCACCGGCTGCGGCGCTGCGTTCTTCGATTACGACCAGGACGACTGGCTGGACATTTTTCTGGTGAACGGCTGGCGGCTCGAGGGTTTTCCCAACGGCCATGAACCGGTGTGTCATCTTTTCAAGAACAATCGCGACGGCACGTTTACCGACGTGACTCTGAAGTCCGGCCTGGCGCGTTCCGGCTGGGGCCAGGCGTGCTGCGTGGGCGACTACAACAACGATGGCTGGAACGATCTTTTCGTCAGTTATTATGGCCAGAACGCGCTGTTCCGTAACAACGGCAATGGCACATTCACCGAGGTGACTCGGGAAGCGGGGCTGCTGCAAAGCCGGCATCGGTGGAACTCGGGTTGCACCTTTCTCGACTACGACCGCGACGGCCATCTCGATCTCTTCGTGGGCAATTACATCGATCTCGATCTGAAGACCGCGCCATTGCCTGAAGATGCGAACTGCACGTACAAAGGCATTCAGGTAGCTTGCGGACCGCCGGGCCTGGAGGGCGGCAAGAACCTGCTTTATCACAACAACGGTGACGGCACGTTCACCGATGTGAGCGAGAAGAGCGGGATGTATACGGCGCTGGGGACTTACGCCCTGAGCGCGGTGGCCGCGGATTTCGACAATAGCGGCTGGCCCAACATTTATGTAGCCAACGATTCCACCGCGGCTACTTATTACGAGAATCAAAAAGACGGCACGTTCAAGGATCAGGCGGTTGAAGCCGGCGTGGCATATTCCCCCGACGGCAAGCCACAGGCGGGCATGGGTGTCTCAGCGGGAGATTACAATCGCGACGGCCTTCTCGACATTGTGAAGACGAACTTTGCCGGAGATACCGACTCTCTTTATCTGAACCTTGGCGAAGGATCCTTCGACGATCGCACCTACCAGGCCGGGTTGGGCATGAACACGAGGTTGCTGGGTTGGGGCGTAAGCTTCATGGACATCGACAACGACGGCTGGCTCGATATTCTCGTTGCCAACGGGCACGTTTACCCCGAGGTGGATGGCGCCGACGTGGACGCTCCCTACGCCGAGCGCAAATACCTCTATCGCAACCTGCGCAACGGCCAGTTTGAAGACGTGAGCCTGATGGGCGGCGCCGGTATTACTGCGCCGGCCAAAGCGCGCGGCTTTGCCGTGGGCGATTACGACAACGACGGCGACCTCGATGCGGTGGTGAACTGCGTCAACGCCGCTCCGCAACTGCTGCGGTGCGACTCGAAGTTGAACCGCAACTGGATCAAGATTCGCGCCGTGGGCACCAAAGCCAACCGCAGCGGCATTGGCGCGCGCATCAAGGTGGTGGCGCAAACCGGCACGCCTTTGCTGGAGGCCAAGCCGGGCGCGCCGCTCATTCAGATCGACGAGGTTCGCTCGTCAAATGGGTACTTCTCCGCCGGCGACCTGCGCATCCACTTCGGGCTTGGCGATGCCAAGAAGGTTGACCTCGTCGAAATTCACTGGCCTTCAGGGACGGTGGACAGATTGACCAACCTGGACGTGAACCGGCTCTATGTGATGGAGGAAGGCGGCAAGATTTTGAAGAATGAAGCTTTTGCAACCGCACCTCGGCAAGGCCACTCGGCGGGATCAGCGCCATGAGCCAGCGGAAATGCGTGCTGGAATCGGTCCAGATGGTCAACGAATCGCCCCCGTTTGCGGAAGATCGCGGAGGGCCAACGTAGACGCATCTTACCTAACCGGTGCTAGAATCCAAGCAAATTCGGAGCAGTGGCTGACCCGCCTGGTCTGGATTTTGTCCCTCGGGGTAGAGTACATGCGGCGACCAGGGCGCCGGCTTCCCCTCTGTCGAAGGGATCTGCGAAAATGGCAACGCGAAAACGGGTCGCAAAGAAAACAGAGCAATCAACCGAAAGCCCAACTGTGGTGGGCATCGGAGCCTCGGCGGGCGGGCTTGCGGCGCTCAAGCGTTTCTTTCAACATGTGCCAGCGGATAGCGGCGAGCGAATGCGCGCGGAGCAGCTTCTGGCACTGGAGGTGGAGCGCGGACGGCTTGAAGAAGAAGTACACAACAGAACGAATGAACTTGCTCAAACACGGGATGCGCTGCGGGCCCTGACCGGTCATTTGATGACAGCACAGGAACAGGAGCGCAGGCGGCTGGCGCGGGAACTACACGACGATTTTGGCCAGCGCATGGCGTTGCTGAGCTTGAATGCGGACCGCGCGCTCAAGCAGATACACACCAATCCCAGGGAGAGCGAGGATCTGCTACGAAGCATCGGCGAGGATCTTTCCATTGTCAATCAAGGATTAAGAGAGGTATCGCACAGGCTTCATCCATCGGTGATTGAAGATCTTGGACTGATCGCCGCGATCCAGAGCCTAGCTCAGAGCTACCGGGAAAATGGAAATGAGGTGACCTGCTGGGTACCCGAGCAGATTCCCCAAATACCGCTCGATACCGCAACGGCCTTATATCGCATCACTCAGGAGGCCCTGCGAAACGCGCAGAAACACGCGGCTGGCGCTCCGGTCCACGTTTCCCTGACCACCCAAGACGGCTCGATGCGGCTGACGATTCGCGATGCCGGCCGGGGCTTCGACGTGGCTCAGGCCGCAAATGGCGGTGGTTTGGGATTGTTGAGCATGAAGGAGCGGGCGAGGCTGGCGAATGCAAAGCTGCTCGTCAAATCCCGGCCCGAGGAGGGCACGGAGATTTCAGTTTCCGTGCCGGGTTGAGTTTTCCGGTGGATGCGGTGCTCGCCCTGGGGCTGTGATGCGAGACTGTACGCCGTCATTTTTGCGACGGTGAGGCCGGACGGGAGCGGGATAGGACCGCAGGGCGCAGTTTCGATGCCAGAATAAGTCAGTTTAACGGGCGGAGGGGGACCCGCACTCCTCCGAGAAGGTGCACTCCTTCTGCGGGCATTCCCATGTCTCGACCTTCCGGGAGTGATCCACTTCGGCGAGATAGAGCGCAGCTCGACATTTGGGACAAGTTCGAAAGGAAGCGCGAGAATCGTCGAATCCGCCCTGGATCAGATCGGAATAGCCGTCGAAGTCGCGAAAGATTCGTGAGCAATCGCGCCGCTGACATGCGTGGTAGGTTCGAACTTGTTCCGAATCTTCCTCCAACATCACTCGCCGCATGGAGACGTGATGCAAATCGCATAACGGAGAGAATTGTTGCCTGGAGGTCATGAGAAAGACTCGCGTTTGTAACAGCGCGGCTGCTTTAGCGCATCAGCGATCAGCGACAGTTTCAGCAGCTACAGGCCGTTTGGAGCGCTTCACCAGGGTGAGGTCCTTTCGCACGACGTCATGCTCCGGATTCATGGTGCGGAAAGATCGCGGCAGGTCTTTCTCTTCGTATTCGACGCCCGAGGCCGCGAGTTCGAGTGCAGCCTTCTCAAGAGAAGCTCTCTTGGCAAGCAATCGATTTTCAGCCTCTTGGCGGTCCCCGGGTGATGCGAATTCGGCGAATCTGTCGAGATAGGCAAGCTTGCGATCGTAGAAATCGATCTCCTGATGAAGGTCGCGCAGGAAGTATTTATCGTGGCGAGGAGCTGGCTTTTCCCGTGGCCCAGGTTTTGTGAGGGCAGCAGACTTTTTCATGAAGGCATCCTTCCGTAGACGAAAAGGGCGGTCTTAAGGACCGCCCCCTGTCAATATTCTGTTGATCTATTCAGGCGATCCGCACGTCCTCGGCCTGAAGGCCCTTGGGGCCTTTGACCACGTTGAAGGTCACGGCCTGGCCTTCCTGGAGGCTTTTGAAGCCTTCGCTCTGAATTGCCGAGAAATGCACGAAGACGTCATCGCCATTGGGGCGGCTCAAAAAGCCGAAACCTTTTGCGTCGTTAAACCACTTCACTGTACCTTGTTCCATTACACTTGTTCCTTTTGGGATAGATGTACCGCCGAACTCAATTTGGAGTTGATTGCGAGTAAGGCAGGGAAGCGGAACAAGCAAGAAATCCAGATCGGATTCTTCGATCTCTTTTAGTGTACGCCTCAAAGAGCGACAAAAACGGGGGCGAGAACAAATATTCATCGATAGAGGGACTTTTTACGGAAGGTGAGCCGAATCAGTTATCTAGCGGCGATGGCGGCTGCCTGCCCGGCCGTGGCGGCCGTCAGCCGTCGTTGCTTTCGTTGCGTCCGAATGGAGGTTTTTCGTCAAGAGGCTACGCGGAGTGCGCGGCAGAGATTGGCCGGCAGTCTCGGCCACGATTGAAGTGGCTGGCGTGCGATTGCGGAACTTGAACGCAACCTGATCATCGAGCGCGTCAAGGCCGGCATGCGGCGGGCGCGCCTCGAAGACCGGCCGATCGGGCGCAAGCCGCTCGCAGTCGACCGCGAGGCGATCCTTCTGGAGCGCCGGCGCGGGCAGAGCCTGGGCCAGATCGCCAGGTCGCACGGCATCTCGCGAGCTTCCGTCCACCGCGTGCTCCATCAATATATAGACCCTGTTCCAAAAGGGGTTGAAAAACTGGCCTCGTAAAACCCACTCAATCAACAGCCGGATCTCCCCGATCCGGCTGTTTCACAAACTATAGGTTGAGGAACAGGGGTTTGCGTCGGATATATGTTTTCCGATCGAGCAAATACTCGATCGAAATTGTTAAATGGCTGGCTCTGGTCGGCGCTTCGACATCCGATTTAGGCTCACCGCCGCTCCAGCAAACTTCCAACGGCAATCCATTATTGTTTCAATATTTCCTGCAATGTGAGGGCACTTGTGCGCCACGTCTTGTCGCCGGCAACAAAACCCCACAAATCGCTCCTTGGGGCGTTCGCACCGTATTCGGTTTTGGCGTTGAACCCGCCTTCAAACTCGTCCATCGCGGCCCAGAAGAATATCTTCCGGCACCCAGGAATCAACCGCACTCTCGGGATCAGGTCCTTGATCCACTGCGCACGCAACGCATCTTCGCGCAGCACGACCGGGTTTTCCATAATTTCTTTCCCGGAATAGTCCGCTTTAAAGGCCACGCCAGTCTCAGGATCCTGCCGGTACACTTCATACTTATTACTTAAGCTCCCGGTTCCCCACCAGCCAATCTCCGTCACCCAGAACGGTTTCGCTCCCTCGCCGTGTTTGACCATCATGTCACGGTACTCGCGCAGCGCTCTTTCCTCCTCAGTTGCCACCGGCTGGGTGCGAAAGATATTCCAATCGGCGTACTCATGCAGGTTGCCAATGTCATAGTAACCGCGCGCAAGATCCCAGAAAGCTTCGCGGCCGCGCGGGCCGACTGCATCCAATTTCCCGCCGGGAAGCTCGTTGTAGGCGCATGGCAATACTTCAGCCTTCGGATCTGCTGTCTTGATGATGCGGTAACTCGGCTTCAGAATTCCTTCAACATATGCGTGAAGAGTCAAATCAAAATGCTGTCCCGATGGTTCGTTAAGAATCTCCCAGTAATGAATCCTGTCCTTGTAGCGACTGACCCACGCCCGTACGAACCTCTCAAGATACTCGGGATGATTGGCCACCACTTCGGCTAACGTTCTTCCTGCCCATCCTGGAACCGGTGGCTTATCGAAATGACCGCCGAGCGTGGCGAGTATCTGAATATGCCTTGCCGCGCAGGCATCTACGATTCGATCGTATGCACTCCAGTCGAATTCATCTTTGGTTGGTTGAATCAGTACCCAGGAGAAGGCCAGCCGCGTCCAGTGCACACCCATATCTCCCAGTTGCCCGACCAGCCAAACCCCGTTTGTTTTGAAGTCGTAATTACCCGGCCCGCTCACATCCGGGCGAATGAAGTTAAGGCCTATCCTGTCTTTGTTGGTAGTCTTCGCCGCAACCGCATTTTGCCCCACAGCTCTCGTGGCAGTCAGCACTGAAGCGCACAACAGGAGGCAATTAACAAAAACCCGATTTCTCATTTGGAGAACATCCTTTGTGAGCGTTCTTCGAACAATATCTTTGGAGAGAGCCAACAGCCCTCAATCAACCTGCACAGTTCTGCGTCGGCGCAGGCGTCACCCTACCTGGGAACTGTTCTCCAAGCGGCGCCAACGGCAGTCTCTGTGCCGTCCGTGTTGTACGCCGACCATGATGGTTGATTCGGTGTATCGGAGTACCACGCATATCTCTGCACATATTGCAGTTTTTCCAAAGCCGGCCCCGAGACGGCGGCGAAAGTCGCCTGGATCGGGTATGGTGGGGTGACTCCCTGCGAAGACGGCCAATAGCCCATCGCATACTCGGTAACCCAAATTGGCAGATTGTACATCTTGTGCACGGCATCAAGATACTTGAGAAGATTCTGGGTCGCGATTTCAGGATCGAAGTTTGACTGATAAGAATGGATGCAGAGGAAGTCCACGCGATAGCCCGCGGCCTTCGCGCCGGCCATAAACTGAGCCAGCCACCCATTCGGATTCGTAGCGTCATCACCGACAGCTGGGGAGCCGAGTGTCATATTGAGCGCTTCAAGCTGCGGCCACGCAGCCAGGGCCTGGGCCACCGTCATATTGGATTGCCCGGCATTGTCTGGCTCATTAAATGTGAGCAATATCCCCGATCCGGAATTCTTGGCAGCGGCTTCGTCGGCAGCATTCACGTTCTTTTCACCCCAGATCATCGGGATGAACTGAATGCCTGCCGGCGGATTGGGAACGTCAGAAGTTGGTTGCCAATCGTAATACCAGGCGACCCGCGAGTCCACCAGAGTATTTGCCGCGTGGGGTTGACCATATTCGCCGATTCCTTTTTTTGCAGATGTCGCTTGTGCGATGAGCTTGGCCGTGGTGCACGAAACACATACCAATGGAAGCACGATGATCAATGACATCGCAATGCAGGTCTTGTAATCGAAATGCTTCCGAGAGATCAGTCGCATCCGGCTCCTCCGGCTTTGAATTGCCTTTGTTTGGGTTCCGTTCTCGCAATAGTGCATTTGAAACCGATACTCCTAATGAGAGGTCTTCTGGCTCGCTTTCGATCTGAGAGAAGCACCGGTTTCTTGCAAATCCGCGTCGCTTGAGAGCAAGAAATGCAGCGGTTGCAGCGTTGCAGAATGGGCGACTACGCGGCCGTCGCATAAGACCTGCAGTCCATCGCCACGATGATATCGGCTTCCGTCACGGTCGTACAGGATAGTCAGCAGGTGGCCGTGGTATGGTACGCCATCGAGTGCAAAATACTTCCATGTGCCCGGTGGCACGAGCGGGTGAATGATAACTTGATTGCCGCTCGATGGTCGAAGTCCAATCAATCCCGTGATGACCAAGTCGGCAAATCCGGAGTGGTTATAGTACCGGCCGCGATTGGGCGGCGGTTGTTTCTTCTCTCCGAGAATCGTGCGTGCGATCCACTCGCCCGTATCTGCGTCCAGGTCTTCATCAATCCAAGCGATCGATCTGCCATCGGGTAATCGAATATGTTGTGAGTGCGCATAGATTGAAAGCAGGTGGTAATAGTCCGTAGAGCTTACTTGGGACTGCTCCGGCCCATTCAGCAAATTGGCCATGGCAACCAGCGTCTGGGTGGTTGCAAATGGCCAGGATGGTCCGTTCCATAAACATTCATGCTGAACAGCGTAGCGGAATCTCGGACTACGGCGCTCGGCAGTCGTCGGCCCGTATCGGCCGGCGAATCCCTCCGGATCAAAAAGAAATTTCCAGGCCACATCGTAGTTCTGTGATGGGATATCGAAGTACCAGGGAATGTAGCCGACCAGTTCACGTACGTCTGACCAACCGCTGGCAACATTGCGAGGTACCGTCTCATAAAAGTCGTCATGCGGATTCCAAAGACGATCGTCGATTAATTTGTGCAGGTCTTTCGCCTTGGTTTGATATTGCTCTGAAATCTGCGCTTGACCAGCCATCTGCGCGATGCGTGAAATTGCTTCGGCATCACCATACATATAACTGTTGATAGTCGGGCGGTATCCGCTGCCGCCGATCGAAAACTCCATGCCGTCGCGATCATCGATTTGCCAGAAAAGGCCGTTCACGTCTTGATGTGTTGCCTCCCACGCCCGATAGTTCTTTTCAAGCGCAGGCAGAAGGCCGACGGCCAGCTGCTTGTCTCCGGTCGCGAGATAAACCTGGTAGACCGAGTCCGCTGCCCAGAAGCTATAACGGCGCGGTTCGCCGTCCGGACCAAACCAGAACTTCGCGTAGTCTTCTGCATAAACGGCGTTGCGTAGCCAGCGAGCCTCCCGCAGTTGGTGCCCGGCCGCAGCGTCGATCGTATTGAACTTGCCGGCCCACGGCACATTGTCGAGGAATTCGCTGATCAAGAATCCATCCGGACTGTGCAAAATATGCTTTTGGAAGGCATACCACCGAAAGTAGTAGATTTCTTCGAGTTCCTTGTTTGGCACGTCAAGCAGCGGTATGTTCTCGGCAAACCAATCCCAAGGTAAAGGCGGCGCCTCGCCCAGCGTTTCTTTTTCGTCGCGTACGAAGCCTGTAAAGTAGTGCCGGAAGCTTTCCGGGTGAAGCAAAAAATTGGGCGATATTTGCTGTCCTTGAAGCTCCCATACAGTTTGTAGCAACGCGAGTGTTAAAATCGCCCGGATGCGCAGGCTATTTCGTGGTCTCCTGAAGATTTTCATTTTGCCACGAATCCCAGGGTTTCACTGGATCGGGTCACCAGCCCAATCTGTTCCAAATGCTCGCGCCGTCCGTTGTACCAGAGCATCCAGCGGCCGTGAGAATAGAGTGCAAACGGTTTGTAACAAGCATCCGCATCCCAGCCACCCGGCGTTGGACGGACGATGGGATTGCCAGCGTTCCTAACCCAGTCCGTAATGCCGTTCTTTGAGCGTGCCATGCCGATCTGGGCATGATCAATGTCGCGAAATCCGATATAAAAGATGTAGTACCACCCCTTCCAGCGAATCACTTGGCACGCCGCCACACGATTACTTTCCCAGTTGTTACTTGGATCGGGCTTGAGGACAGGATTTGAAGGATACCTATCCCAGGCCAGGCCGTCCTCGCTCGTTGCATATCCAATCGCATTCGGCTCGTATTGCGTTCCAGCCGAATACCACATCTTCCACTTTTTCTCATCCATGTCCCAAAGCACGTCAGGACACATCACCGCAACGCCCTCCCAGGGAAGAGACGAGTCGAGCACCGGATTAGCTGATTGCCTGACCCAATGAATCCCATCGGTGCTTCTGGCGTAACCAATCTTCGAATGTCCCCTGGCCTGGCCGGTGTACCACATGTGATATCCATCATCGCGATGCACCACTGCCGGGCGATTGATGTCGTCTTCCCACCCGGTTTCGGGGTCCGGTGGCAGAACGATCCGCGGCGCACTCCAGTGAATTCCGTCGTCACTTTCAGTGATTGCGACACTCTGCTTTGGTCGCCAGGAGACCCACATCCGGTACTTTCCGGATTCGGCGAGAACGCTGACGTCGAAACAGGTTCCATACTGTCCGCCAAGCACCGGATTTCCGGAAAACTTTACCCAACCGCGGTAACTTCCCAAGCCAATCAATTGAGAAGGACGCAGAATGGAAGACCCAACGCCTGCCGTTGTTAACACCTTGATCAACTGCCTTCTCGTCATCCTTTTCATTGAGGCACCTTTCAATTACAACCGTTCGAATAAAGGGCGGGGCGGACCTGATTCGGTCGCATCAACTCCGCCACGAGAGCCTCACCAGCTAATCGCGGACTGTAAGGTTTATACGCCGTGAGGCTATGCTGGAAACACAGCCTAACGTCAACACAACTGCCCGATACACTTGCCTGACTCAGAAAATAAAGTGGAATGACAATTGGATATTTCTCGGAGCATTCGCCGTGCTGATGATTCCGAACCCCTCAGTGTCTGGCCCGACCGTATTGTTGTATCCAGGCGAATTGAGCACCGTGTGGTTGAGCACGTTGTACGCCTCAGCATGGAAAGTGAGCTTGTAGTTCTCTACGATTTTGAAGTCTTTGTTGAGGCTGGCATTGAAGTCCTGAATACCAGAAGCCGGTCCTTTCCATACGCCGTAGGCTGCGTTCCCCAGAAACAATCTTTGTCCCACCCCAGGCAGTGGTGTGGAAACCCCGTTTTCGAGCGCATTGCCAGCCCTGATAAACTTGGTCGGATCCAGCCAGGTCACTCCAAGCTCGCTGCCTCCGGACATCGAAACACTCTTGCGATTTGACAGGAGCGGATTTCCGCCCGTGAAGTTCGCATAACAACTGGCGGACTGGAAATTGTATTGGTCGCAGTTATAATCGCCAACAGCTCCATAGCCTCCCGTGCTTGCCGTTCCCGCACCACCGATTCCCCAACCGTCGAGTAACCTGTCGGCCCACAGGTTTTGCCGGAAGAAAGCCGGAATCTGATAGCTGAAGGCTCCCGTCATTTGATGAACTGTCCCGGGACTGTAGTAATCGATCGAACATAGCGCCTCATAGCGACAGCCTTGCTGCGCCGATGAACTACTGTATGTGTAGCTCCCCATGAGTGTTAATCCGTGGGACGCTCGCTTTCTTACGTCAACCTGGAGCGAGTTATACATGGAGTTGTAGTCAGAGAAGAACTGGGAAATCTGATTGAAACCAGCGGGATAGTATGGCTCACGCGAATAAACGTTTGCGGTGTCGTTGGTGCTACCGCCCGGAACGAACCTAGGCCAGTTGAGGTTATGCGTCTCATATAGATGTGTTCCCCTGGTTGCCACCCACGCAGCAGAAAAGACGTAAGTATTAATCGGCTCGATTTCGAATGCCAGATTGAATTTGTGAATCTGTCCCGAGTTGTAGTGGGGATCGATTGATATCGTGCTCACAGGATTCGGAAACACTAGCGTAGCGTCTGCAGGCGAGCCAACTCCTGGCGGCGTATACGGGAACGGAACGCTTCCATACTGCTGATAAGGATTCTTGAGATCCAACCCGGGTCCCGGCGAAGGGTAGTAGTCTACGCCATAAGGTGCCGCGGTCGTGTAGCCGTTGAATCCGAGCAGAACTTCATAGTTCGTGTATAACCCATAGCCGCCCTTGAGGGCCGCCTTGTGATTGCCCAACATGTCCCATGCAAACGACGCGTGAGGCCCTACGTTATAGCGATCTCCAGTTAGGTTGCTGGCGATGCCGCGGTCTCCGATCGTTACCAATCCTGTTGGCGCGGTTGGAAAGACCGTCGATGCCTGACCTGGCCGGAAGGTCACGAAATCATTGTGCACGGGTCGAACCCCAAGGTATGGCTGCAGACGAGCTCCGAGCATGATCGTAAAACGTGGCTTCAATTTGATGGTGTCCTGCAGATAGGCCTCACGCGCAGGATAGTTAACGTCGAGATCGGCGGTACTGTTCTGATAAAACGTCGGGCCAGATAAACCTAATGGTCCATCGTTAATCAGCATGTCCGCAATTCCGTTGCCCGTGCCTCCATAAATGCTGTCATAGTCCTGGAAGCTTACCGTGCCGCCTGAGTCATACGTCTGCTCAAACACCTCATGGTAATTGCGAAGCTCCAGACCGGCCTTGATGGTGTGGTGCCCTTTGGTTAAAGTGAAGTTGTCGGTGATATCCCAAGTGTACTGGGTCATGGGATTGATATAGCCATTCCACATGTCTACACCCATGTAGCGTGGAGTAGTAATTTGCTGAACGCTGGGAGACAAAACATCTCCTACGGAACCAATGCCCGTATTGGCCGCGTCAAATAGTTCGTGACCTGGGCTCCAGGTGTTAGTCACGGAGATCTCAGATTGTGTAATGCCCAGGACAAAGTTATTCAGCATCGAAGGTGTGATGGCGTAGGTGTCATTGATGGCCCAGACCTTGGTCTGTACAGGCTCCCCCCAGGTGGCGTCCGGATTGGGATACTGAGTGGCCCACGATTGTTCACTGAATTCGTCGTACATGTCTTGGAAAGTCGGGTTGTCGTTGTACCACCAAAGACTTCCAAACAGGCGATGTTTGTCGCTGAAATTCTCATCGATTCTGACTGTCCAAGTTTTGATCAGGGACACGTCGCTCGGGTTCCAGGTGAAGGTATCGATTCCGCTGGTGGCCACAGGTAGGATGGCCTTCCCGGCGGTGGAGTTGATGAGTTGCCCAAGAGGGCCGAAGTCGGAACTGGGAATGGTCGGCATAGGGACTCCGTTGACCACCGGGATGCCGTCGGGAGAGTTACTGAAATCGCCACCTCTCTCAGCCTCTGTAATGGTCTGTCCGGATGTGGTGGAGTTCTTTGACGTACTGGTTCGTTCGTATGACAGGAAAAAGAAGGTCCTCCCTTTACCGTTGTAAAGCTTCGGGATCCAGACAGGACCGCCAACATTGCCTCCGTACCATTCTTGGTGAAACGGCTGCCGCGCAATGCTTTGGAAATTGTTCGACCATGGATTCGCGTTCCACGCTCCATTTTGCAAATAGGTCCAGAACTGGCCATGAAATTCATTGGTCCCATTCTTCAGCGTTGCTTCGATCTGGCCTCCAGCACCGCGTCCGACGGATGCGTCGGACAGGGCCGATGCCACGCTGAACTCCGAGATGTTTTCCGACTGTGGGAAATCTGCAGAAGCGGAACCGTGCATATAGTCGTTCATGGCGCCGCCATCCACGTCGTAGTTATTGGTCAATTGCGTTATACCGTTGAAGCTCGTAACCGGAATGAAGAAGCTGGCACCCGTTCCCGCGGCAGTTGCACCTGGCATGAGGACTTCCATCGACTCGCGCGGATCGCGGCCCAAGACCGGGATGGCATCAATTAGGTCGGGGTCGATGGTGATCAGATTGTTTGCGGTCTCGGTATCCACCATAGCGGACGACCCTGAGACTGTGACCGTTTCGTCCGTTGCACCCACCTGGAGAACGACCGGAAGACTGGTTGTGCCTCCAGCATGCAACACAACCTGAGTTGCCATGAAGCTTTTGAAGCCCTTGACCGCGCATTTGACCGTGTAGGTACCCGCGGCAAGTGAAACGAACTGGTAAGATCCAAGGCCATTGCTGACGGCCCTCGCCTGGACTCCGGTATCCACGTTTTGAGCCACAACCTCAGCGTTGGGAATTACCGCGCCATTCTGGTCTGCAACCAAACCTGTCAGCGACGCCGAAATGTCCACCTGCGCAAAGGCTGTCGTAGAAACTGAACCGAAGAGGGTCAGGCAGCCCAGTGCGGCAACCAGACGGAGACACCGTAGCGAAACTCGATTCCCACCCACAGGATGTGAGGTGAACAGAGGGAGTTGCAATCTGACGAAGTCTGCCCGGGAGTTGTCGCGGGCTCTTGAAGCGGTTTGCAACTTGCCAAATAGCCTTCGATTCATTTGGAGCCTCCTCAAGACGTAATCATTAAACGTGGTCGATCTCGGCAAATCGAATTCGGGGGCTAGGATGCATCCCGCTTTTAGACCGTGTCTAGCACAATCCTCGTTAATTGGAGTACTTTGGCCGTTCCTGTAACCAAATTCTGAGATCAGGTTGAAACACTTGGAGTTACCAGCGGATTGTCACGTTACAGTTCCGAGCCAACACGTTACAGTGCGCGAGTCGGGAATGTGGTTGCCGCTGCCATTCGCCTGTGTTAGAGTGAGCGCCTGAGGTGCGGCATGCTGGCAGCCGACAGAACCGCAGAATTGGCCGAGTACGAGACAGTACTGTCATCGCCCCTCTTTGCCAGCCACACCAATTCCAGCCGATTCCTCAAGTACGTCTGCGACAAATTCTTTGCGGGAATCGATCATGTGACCGAATTTGAGGTCGCGGTGGAGGCCCTGGGGCGTCGACCGGACTTCGACCCTCAGCAGGACTCGATTGTTCGTGTAGAAGCCCATCGTGTGAGGAAACGCCTCCACGAATACTACGAGAGCGAGGGCGCTGGCCACCTCCTCCATCTGGTCCTGCCGCAGGGCAGTTATTTGCCCCAGTTCATTCCAGCCTCCGAGGACAGAGTTGCGGCCGAGAATGGAATTGCCGGCACAACCCCGAGGTCAGTGCCGCCACCCCCATCGCTCGCACGGCCGGCCCCAGCCGTCAAGGTCACTGTCCTCATTTCAATATCGCTGCTGGCCGCTCTGATCACCGGTGGTGCCATGTTCTATTCTCATAGGCAATCAAGGGGGAAGATCGCTCCGGCCTCTGTTTCGGCGGGCGCTGGGGCCGTCTCTCCGGATGTTCTGATCATGGCGGGCTCATCGGCAAAGAGTTACACGGATCATCTGGGACATATTTGGTCTGACGATCGCTACTTCTCAGGCGGCGAAGAATGGCCGGTTCCTTATCGGCGAATTTCGAGAACCTCTGATCCGCAACTGTTTCTTTCCGCCCGGCAGGGTCAGGATTTTGGTTACGACATTCCGCTCAAGCCAGGAAATTACGAATTGTCGCTTTACTTCGCGGAGACTTTCTACGGCGAAGATAATACCGAAGGCGGTGGAGAATCGAGCCGTATGTTCGATGTCATGGCTAATGGGGCGCCCATTCTGACGAACTTCGACCCGCTTTCCGACGCAGGTGGGAGCAACACGGCGGATGTCCGCGTTTTCACAGGGATCTCACCCGCTTCGGATGGCAAGCTGCATCTTCGATTTCGAAACCATTATTTGTTAAAGGGCGTTGCCTTCGTCAACGCCATCCAATTGACCCGCACCGAGGGCAAGACAATGTTGCCGATCCGCTGGGTTGCGGGGGATTCCGCAGTCGAAGATCGTGAAGGCCAGCTGTGGATACCAGATCAGTTTGTTCAAAATGGACGCAGACGGGCACACAGAGATCCCGTGACAGGCACCACTGAACTTGAACTCTATCAATCGGAACGATATGGGAACTTCAGCTATGCCATCCCGGTCGCCACTGATGACACCTATACAATAACCCTCTATTTTGCGGAAGAGTGGTTTGGCGCGCCCGAAAATAGCGACACCGACGGCCCCTGGGTGGGGAGGCGAGTCTTCGACGTCTATTGCAACGGCACTTATTTGCTGCACGATCTGGACATTTACAAGGAAACAGGCGGTAGCCTCAGGGCCTTGACGAAAACATTTCACGGATTAAGGCCCAACCACCAAGGCAAGCTCGTCCTCTCATTTGTCCCTAACCAGGATTATGCTAACCTCACCGCGCTTGAGGTTGTACCCGAACAACAATGAGCCACAGTCTGCATCATTCCTGAATCTGCTATTCTCACAGGCGACGGAGAGGCACCATGTGCGCTGCGGCGGGTTGTGCTGAGGTCATTGCAGAGGTGAAGGACGTAACAACGTCTCGTCTACTGCATCCATCTAAATGCGCTATCCGCTTCGCTGATGCGCCACGATATCGCTATTTAGAATTGCGCAGACCTGAGCATAGTCGCTTCGCGAGCATATTCTCAATGAATGCTGTCGGCATTCTCTTTGTTGGTTTGTTGCTGGTAACTGCGAATCGTTCACTTTGTCAGGGAACAGCCAGAGCCGACCCGGAAATTGTCCGCCTCGCAGAGCAGGCAGAGGCCGATCTTCACAACCAGAAACTGGAACAGGCTGCCGCGGAGTATCAGAAGATACTCGCTCTAGACCCCAATAACATTGGCGCGCATTCTAACCTCGGCCTGGCAAACTATCTTCAGGGAAAGTTCGCTCCAGCGGCCATCGAGTTCCGAGCTGCCCTGCGCCTCAAACCGGATCTTTGGAACATTGCGGCTCTTTGTGGACTTTCCGAGGCAAAGACCGCGGACAATGCAGATGCCATCATGCATTTGGAAGAGGCGTTTCAGCATGTAAATGAGCGCTCGCTTCGAATGGCTGTGGGTAAACAACTTTTCAGCATTCTTTTTGGGGCAGGCGAATTGAATCGCGCGGCTGGCGTGGTCGAGGAGTTAAAACGGCTCGATCCCGCGAATGTCGACGTTCTCTATGCAGCTCATCAGGTTTACTCGCTTCTTGCAGACAACGCATTTGTGGCAATGGCCCAGTTGGGTCCCGATTCAGCGCGGATGTATGAGTTGCGCGGTGATCGAATGGCGCAGATAGGAAACATGCAGGGAGCGGTCGCTGCGTATCGACTGGCCATAGAGCGTGATCCGCATCTATCCGGCGTGCACTTTGCGATGGGTGAAGTCTTGAGCATCTCTCGCAACGCGGAGGAGAGGGCCGAGGCTGAGAATGAGTACGCGATGGCGCTGGCTGACAATCCCTTGGATGAGAAGGCCGAATGCAGGCTGGGCGATATTGAAATGCAACGTCCGAATCTCAAAGGCGCTGCCCAGCACTATCAACGTGCTCTTCAACTTCAACCTAACGACCCCGATGCAAATGAAGGCTATGGCATGGTCCTGTTGGCTTCGGATTCCAGCCAGGAGGCTCGCAATTATCTGAGCCGCGCCGTCCAATTGGACCCAACGAATGAGACCGCCTACTATCACTTGAGCGAAGCTAGCCGGAAGTCCGGCGATCTCGATGCGTCAAAGCGTGAGATGGAAGAGTTCCTGAAATTGAAGGCGCAAAGGGAGAATCTAAAACGCAGTTTTGGCGATTTGCCACTTCACACCGCTCGGCAGGCCAGCCAGGGGCAAGCGGTACCAGCACCAGTGACAGCAGTTCCTCGAGGGACTACGGATGTGCACAACAAATCGATTCCGTAACGCATGCCTCTGCGTTCTTCGAGAAGAAAATCGGATTCAATTGAGCGTCTCGACATTGCAAAAGTGCGGAAGTGACTCTCGTGTAAACGGCGGCGCGTTTCACTGGCGCCGCCTCTTCGCAGAGTTCTTCGCGACGTAGGACTTGATGAACTCCAACAGCACGTCGGTCATGTTCAGGCCTTGGCCCGCCGTGGCGGACTTAAAGGCGTTGTGCAGCTCGATCGGCACATTCAGGTTCATTCGCTTCCACTCCTGTTGTTTCACTTTACTGATCGGACTCACCTCCTTTCTCGGAGATGAGCTTATACGGTTATGAGTGAATCGGCCAAGGCCCCGCGAGGCCCCGGCCGGCAGGGGATCACCCCAGCTGCTGGGCTCCGAGATAGAGCGGCAGCATATGCTTGCGCTAGGCGCGGCCCACGCCGAACAGCTGGGCCAGCAAGACGACGATTTCCCAGCTGGGCGGGACCTGGCCGGTTTCGACCTCCTCCCACTCGGCCACCGTCAGGCCGGCCTGCGGGGCGAGCTCCTCGAGGGGCCGGCCATCCATGAGGCGGAGAGCGCGGATCTGGCCGCCGAGCAGCCGGGCATGGATCTCGGGACGTACATGGGGAGGTTCTGGGGTGCGGCGGGATGGCAACGAGCGCATGGTGCTCATATGAGAAAGGGGGGATGCTGGGAGGGAGACAGAGAAGGGTCAGGCAGAGGGTTTTTTCAGCGTCGCCTCGGCCACTTCGCCCGCCTACGTCAACGCTCGGACCCTCCGCCCCGAATCAGCGTTTGAGAATGAACGCCGACCACGCAAGCGGCGCGGACGGCCCAGCCAGAACACCATGAGCGATCAGGAAACAGATTCCCGACTGTCCATTTCGCACAAAGGGCAGCAAGCGCCGCCGAGTTTCCGCAGCACTGCACCCCTATGGTACGACGCCTTCATCGCTCACTCTGCGAACAACGGATCAGAAAGCACATCAGTGTGCACCCCATCGGCCGGCTTACGCCGACTGATGCCGGATCAGCATATCGGAGCTCGAACAAGCGGAGAACGTCAGTAGAGAATCAAGCATTTGCCTTCAGAATGAGCCCGCACGGAAGCGCTATCATTGCAAGCCTAAAATACTGATTTGATGCGATCGGGTACGAATGACTTTGCACAGTCCACGGCACACTCCTTGCCTCAGATTTACATTCTAATAGCTGGCGGCAACGGCGAATATCGCGCACAATCCCGGCAGGGCCAGCGAATCGCTTCTCTTGCTGGCACCGAACGCTCACAAAGGTATTTTTCGATACTTACCAGTGACTTTTGAAATCTAGCGGTCTCATCTTGTCCTACCTAGTGTTCCATTTTTGCTTCCCCTGGAGCCCTGAATTTCCGAATTGCAAACACAAGTGGGAGCGCCAGGACGTACAGCCAGCCGATTACGCGAAAGCAGTCCATGAACGCCAGGAACAGGCTCTGACGGATTAACTGATCGTAGATAATGCCGAGCGAGGCCGGCCCCGCATCTGCGCTGGTGAATCCGCGATGGATCAATTGAGCGGCAATCGACGGGTCGACTTGCTGCAGTGCTTGCGACGCCGGATCTAGAGAAGCGCCCAGAATTGACTGATGAAGGTCAATGCGACGATCGGTTGCCGTCGTGATGAGGGCAATTCCGAAGCTACCACCCCAATTACGAAAGAGATTTGTTAGGCTGGACGCCTTATTATTTTCGTCCGGACGCAAATCCGAATATGCGATCAGATTGGCAGGCACGAGGAAAAGCCCATAGCCGAAGCCTTGCATGGCACGATTCCACGCATAATGGCTGCTGTCGGCATCGAGGGCCTTG
>Ga0335074_10001752_pt1 | contig 29290 bp, 29 predicted proteins | sample Lox_Sample_23_FD_206715 | JGI IMG/M metagenome (GOLD analysis project Ga0335074, IMG submission 206715) | Soil microbial communities from Loxahatchee National Wildlife Refuge, Florida, United States - Lox_Sample_2.3 | ecosystem: Environmental > Terrestrial > Soil > Wetlands | place: USA... | reverse complement strand
GTACGCCTGCATCGCCGAACTGAGCGAGTTGCAGAAGCTGTAAGCGTGATGGTTTGCCAGGACATTCTTGCCCTCCGACAAGGGATCGAACCAGGTCTTGTCGAGCAGATAGCGCCCGGCTAGGTCGCGGTAGCGCTCGCCCGCCCCGCGCTCCCAGGCGAGATAGAGGTTCTCCGGCATGGTGTAGTACTCGTCCCAGCAGTAGTCGTTGCTGGTGTTGTCACCCACCGAGGCTCGCCAGCGCCGCTGCGGCTCGTCGCGGTCAAGGGCAGTTGGAGGAAGGTGCGGCATTGCCGCATCAGTGGTGCGGTCGAGCAGCGACCACGCCTGCGGAATGTTGGCGAAGGAGTGCGCATCGATCAGGCCGCAGACCACTTTGTCGTAGTCGTAGCCGGGAAAGCGGAAGTTGACATAGAACTTCCCCGAAATCGCCGGCGAGTAGAGATCGAGCAGGGTTTGCACCTTGGCGCGTGTGCGGGCGTCACCGTTTACCGCATAGCCGCGCGCCAGGGCCGAGATCCACTGCCCGAAGCTGTGAGCCGGAGCGAAGCCGTGTCCGCCGCTCGGAGTCTTGTCCAGTGGCACCTCGTCGTACCAGCCGCCAAGGTCCGGTCCCGGTGCCGGCAGCCCGGCACGGAGCCGCCAGGGCTTGAGCAGACTGTCGTCGTTGAGTCCTAGCAGCACCGACTGCGTCTGCTCGAATTGCGTCTGAGCCAGCCCGGAAGCGAGTTCCACGTCTCCATAGCCGAACTCGTTTAGCAGGACGCGCTCTTCCGTCGCGGCAAACAGACTGGAGCGTGAGTAAAAGGCAACGGCGGCCAGACTGGCCGATTGTAGAAAGGAGCGGCGCGACAGCATCAGAGTCTCCTACCGTCAATGGTATGCCCATGAGCGGGGTGATGCTAGAAACCGGCGATCGGCAAGGAGAAGATTGGTGAGACTCAGTATTCGGTCTTCTCAGGCATGTCGATCCAGGCCTGAAAGCTTCGCCACGCGTCATCGGACAGTATTTGCCGCAGTGGTAGAGAGCGTGCATCGCGGTGGAGTCTGATCTCGTCGTAGATGTATGAGTCGTCGAAGCCGCCCCGGGCAGCGTCGTCACAGCTGCTGCCGAAGTAGACGGCGTCGATGCGCGCCCAGTAGGTAGCGGCGAGGCACATGGGGCACGGCTCGCAGCTGGTGTACATCTCGCAACCTTTGAGGGTGAAAGTATTTAACGCGCGGCAGGCGTTTCGAATGGCATTGATTTCTCCATGAGCGGTCGGATCGTTCGTGGATGTGACGCTGTTCGCCCCTTCTCCGATGATTTCGCCGTTCCTGACGATGACCGCCGCGAACGGGCCACCCTTGCCAGCGTGGACGTTCTCAATAGCCAGCTGAATAGCTCGCCGCATGAAGACGGGATTTGGATCGGTTGGCATCAGCAGGGCTCTTCGGAGGTGCTTTTGGCTTGCTCTTTGGATTGTGGGGCGGAATCATGGACAGTATGGCACAGGCCTTTGTCTCAACGCGCGTGGTCACGCCGGAGGGGGTACGCGCTGCGGCGGTTCTCGAAGACGAGGGGCGGATTCGCGGTCTGTGTCATCCGAACGATATCCCGCCTGGATATGCGAAGTACGACTTCGGAGACCTGGCCATTGTGCCGGGTCTCGTCGACAGCCATGTCCACATCAATGAACCAGGACGCACCGAGTGGGAGGGCTTCTGGACGGCGACGCGCGCTGCCGCGGCAGGGGGATTTACGACCTTGGTCGATATGCCGCTGAACTGCCTTCCGGAGACAACCACGGTTGCGGCTCTTGAGGCGAAGCGCGATGCGGCGAGGGGGAAGTGCTTTGTCGACTGGGCGGCATGGGGTGGAATTTCCGGCGACAACGCAGAACACATCGAGCCGCTGGCGCGCGCTGGGGTGAAGGGCTTCAAGTGCTTCCTGATCTATCCGGGATGCGAAGGCTTTGAAATGGTGACATGCGAGCAGTTAGAGCGGGCCCTGCCGCATGTCGCGCGGACGGGACTGCCTCTGCTGGTGCATGCGGAACTTGCAGAGCCGATCGAAGCGGCGACTGGGTTACTCAACGGGGCGGACTGGCGGCGGTATGGGACGTATCTGCGCTCTCGGCCGGATGAGGCGGAGCTGTCGGCGATCCGCATGCTCCTGGAACTGTGCCGCCGATACGGATTTCGCCTGCATATTGTGCATCTTGCGACCGCTCTTGCGCTGGACGAGCTTCGTGCGGCCAGAGAGGAAGGGCTACCGGTCACCGTGGAGACTTGTCCGCACTATCTGCATTTTGCTGCTGAGGAGATTCCGGATGGCAGCACCCTGCATAAGTGTGCACCGCCGCTTCGCGAGCGGGAGAACCGCGAGGAGTTATGGAGGGCGCTTCGGCGGGGGGACATCGATCTTCTAGCGACCGATCACTCGCCGTGTCCGCCAGAGTTGAAGCGTCTCGAGGAAGGTCGGTTCGATCAGGCATGGGGCGGTATTGCGAGCCTCTCTATTGCGCTGCCGGTGATTTGGACAGGCATGCGCACGCGGGATTTCAGCTTGAGCGACTTGGTGAGGGTAATGGCGGAGAAACCGGCCGAGCTGGCGCACCTTGGTGGCCGCAAGGGAAAGATTGCCGGCGGATATGATGCAGATCTCGTGATTGTCGATCCTGAAGCGGAGACGGTGGTCAGCGAGGAAGGACTGCACACGCGGCATGCCATATCTCCCTATTTGGGCGAACGGCTACGGGGGAAGGTGTTCGCTACCTACTTGAGAGGCCGGGCGGTTTTCCGCGAAGGAACATTTGTGGACGAGCCTTTTGGAGCTGAAGCATGAGGGCCCCGTAGTATGATGAGTCAATTTCCTTGATGTTGTCGGCCCCGGTCAGGGAAGCATCCCGAGGCCAGTTGGGGCATTATCCAGGCTGGGATTCGACCGCTCGACACCCAGCGCAGAGGAGAGCAATTGCAGAGCGAGCGCATCGTTGGCAAGCCGGTCTTTCGCAAAGAGGGACTCGCGAAAGTGCTGGGCGCTGCGCGCTACGTTGACGACATCTCGCTGCCGGGAATGATCTTCGGCGCGACGGTGCGCAGTGCGGTTCCGCGTGGCCGCGTGCTGAGCATCGAATATGGCCCGGGGATTCCGTGGGATGAATTCACTATCGTTACGGCCAAAGACATCCCCGGCCACAACTACGTTGCGCTGATCAGCAACGACTGGCCGTGCCTGGCCGATGGCGTTGTCAATCACCCGCAGGAGCCTATTTTGCTTCTTGCCCATCCAGACCGGCATTTATTGCCGCTGGCGGTGGGGGCGGTCAAGATCGAATACGAAGAGCTTCCTTCGGTGCACTCGATTGAAGAAAGCGAATCTGGCGAGACGGTTGTCTGGGGCGAAGACAACATTCTGAAATCGTATCTGCTCGAAAAGGGCGATGTGGATGGGGCATTTCGTGAGCCCGGCGTCGTCATTGTCGACGGCGAATACACGACCGGAGCACAGGAGCACCTCTACATAGAAAACAATGGTGCCATAGCTGCTTATAGCGAGCGCGAGGGAGTGACGTACTGGGGATCGCTGCAATGCCCGTTCTATGCTCACAAGGCACTCATGGCGGTGACCGGGCTGGCGGAAGACAAGGTGCGCGTGATCCAGGTGGAAACCGGCGGCGCTTTCGGCGGCAAAGAGGATTATCCATCAATGATCGGGGCTCATGCGGCGCTACTGGCGATGAAGTCGGGGCGTCCGGTGAAGATCATCTACGATCGCATGGAAGATATGGCGGCAACGACGAAGCGGCATCCGTCACGCGCTCGTCACAGGACGGCAGTGACCAAGGACGGAAAGCTGCTGGCGGCCGACATAGAGTTTTGCCTCGATGGGGGAGCCTATTCGACCCTGTCGTCGACGGTGCTTTCACGGGCCACGATTCACTCGGGAGGGGCTTATCACTGGCCGAATATCCGCGTGCGGTCGAAGGCCTACGCGACAAACACTCCGCCTCACGGAGCGTTTCGTGGATTCGGCGCGCCCCAGGCGCTCTTCGCGACCGAGCGTCACATGGATCGCGTGGCCAAGGCGGTGGGGCTGACGCCGGAGGAGCTTCGGCGCCGCAATTTGCTGCGGACCGGCGAGACCACCAGCACGGGACAGGTGATTCGCCAGGAGATTGACCTTCCAGGCTGGATGGAGCGCGCTCTGGATCATGCAGGGTACTACGAGAAGAAAGCCCGGTTCGATCGCCAGAACCCGGACAGTCTGCGCAAGAAGGGTATCGGGTTTGCGGTTTTCCTTCACGGCTCGGGGTTTACCGGCTCGGGCGAGCGTTACCTCAATTCGCTGGTTGGGGTAGATGCGACTGCGGATGGCCGCATCCGCGTGCTTGTGTCGAGTACCGAGTTTGGGCAGGGCACGAACACGATTCTCTGCCAGATCGCGGCTGAAGCGCTGGGCGTGGATTACGACGTGGTCGAAATGGCCCCGGCGGATACCAGCATTGTGCCCAACAGCGGGCCAACGGTCGCCTCGCGCACAGCAATGGTTGTGGGACGTCTGGTGCATTCGGCTGCGACAGGATTGAAGCAGACGCTGATTGCCAGCGGGCTGCTGTCCGAGACTTACACGACGACCGAACTTCAGGAAGCCGCACGCGACTACATCGCCAGACATGGCGCTCTCTGCTCGATGAGCCGCTACGAGGCTCCGCCCGATGTTTATTGGGACGACCAGAAGTACAGCGGCGAGGCTTATGCTGCGTTCGCCTGGGCAGCCTATGTGGCTGAGGTTACGGTGGACCTGACCCCCTATTCTGTAACTGTGGATGACTTTATTGCACTTCAGGAAGTTGGCCGTGTCCTCAATCCCGTGCTCGCGACCGGGCAGATCGAGGGCGGAGTCGCGCAGGCCATTGGATATGCGTTGTACGAGAAAGTGGCGTGGGATCGTGGACTGATGAAGAACAATCAGATGACGAATTACATCATTCCCACCTCGCAGGATCTACCCAAGATTCGTGTCTACTTTGAAGAAGTGCCCTTCGAATTTGGCGCCTATGGTGCGAAGGGGATTGGAGAGCTGCCGATGGACGGCCCGGCTCCCGCCATCCTCAACGCGATTGCGCACGCCACTGGCGAGGAGTTCAACGCGATTCCACTGCTGCCCGAAGAAATCGCAGAGCGGCTTGCGAGCCGCACATCGGTTGCGAGAGAGATGGCGGCGGTATGACAGTACGGCAATTCTCTCTCCGGGTGAATGGCACCGACCACCTGGTAGCTGCGCCGCCGATGACGCGTTTGCTCGATGTGCTGCGGCATGACCTGGCCCTCACGGGGACCAAAGAAGGCTGCGGTGAGGGTGAGTGCGGATCGTGTTCCGTCATGCTGAACGGAGTGTTGATCAACAGCTGCCTTGTGCCGCTTGCGCAGGCGGACGGCGCAACCATTGTCACGATCGAAGGCGTGTGCGGACAGGAGAAGTTGAATCGGGTGCAGCGGGCTTTTCTCGAGTGCGGTGGGGCACAGTGCGGCATTTGCACGCCGGGGATGATCGTGGCGACGTTGCACTTGTTCGAAAAGCATCCCCACCCGACGCAGGAGCAGATTCAAGAGGGGCTTAATGGGAATCTTTGTCGCTGTACCGGATACATGCGCATCTTTGCGGCTGCAGAAAAGGCTGCGAGCTCCGATTCGGGGGCGATCAGATGAGGTCTTATCCGGCCGACTATGATCTGATCGCTCCGCCTAACCTGGATTCCGTGCTGCAACTGCTTCATGATGAGGCCGGCCAGTGGACGCCGATTGCGGGGGGCACAGAGATCATGGTGCTCTTTGGCGCGGGAAAGCTAGCGGCGCGAAAACTCGTGAGCATATCGCTGCCTGAACTCGGTCAAATCGTCGATGATGGAGATAGCATCTCGATTGGCGGAGGCTGCACTTTCACCCAGATACGCCACCACGCGGGTATCCAGAAACATTTTCCGCTGCTTGCCCAGTGCGCCGCGTGGACGGGAGGCATCGCAAATCAAAATCGCGGAACGATCGGCGGAAATCTTGCGAATGCTTCTCCGGCAGCCGATTCTCCACCTGCCTTGTTTGCCTATGCCGCCGAGTTGGAGTTGATTTCGGTACGCGGGAAACGGCGCATCCCGTATGAGCAGTTTCATCTCGGGTACAAGAAAACGGCGCTTGCTCCGGATGAGTTGATCCGAGCGGTCGTATTGCCTAAGCGATTCGAGAAGGCCCTTGGCTATGGGCGCAAAGTGGGACCCCGTAACGCCCAGGCCATTTCGAAGATTTGTGTCGCAGCAACCGGCAGCCTCCGACAGGGCCGCGTCGAGGAAATCCGCATTGGGATGGGGAGTGTGGCGCCCACTCCGCTTCGTCTTTTGCGGACGGAACAGGTGCTGCAGGGGACGGTGCCGAATGCTGCCACGATTGCGGAGGCTCGCCGGGTCCTGGCCAGCGAAAGCGCTCCTATTGATGACATCCGCTCTACAGCCAGTTACAGGACCCTGGTCGCGGGGAACATGCTCGAAGAGATGCTTCACGTCTTCGCGGGGGCCTCGAGGTGAACACCGTCCTGGCGCGCTGGAATGTACTTCCAGACTTGGAAGCCGCTGAAGAGATTCTGCCTTGCTGTGGGTCGCAAAGATGGGCGCACGCGCTTGTGCGACTACGGCCATTTCAGAATTGGGAGACGATGCGGGTGAAGTCCGATGAAGTCTGGCTGGCGCTTGATCCAGCGGACTGGGATGAGGCGTTTGCCAGCCATCCGCGCATCGGGGAGAAAAAGGCTCCCGATTCGGCCACGGCAAAGTCAGTGCAGTGGTCGACCCAGGAGCAGAGCGGTGTAATTTCTTCGGGCAAAGACATCCAGGAGAGGCTTCGACACGCGAACGCGGAGTATGAACAGCGCTTCGGGCGGATCTATATCGTGTGCGCAACGGGTCAGTCTGCCGAGCAGATGCTCGCAATTGTCAAGCGCCGGCTGAACAATGATGAATTCGAGGAACTGCGTGAAGCCGCTGAGCAGCAAAGACAGATCACGCAGCTTCGGCTGAGAAAATGGCTGGGACTGTGAACGGTATCTCGACGCATATCCTTGACACGTCGCTCGGGCGTCCGGTTGGCGGTGTGAGTGTGACTCTGGAGCAGAGCGGGGCGAGTGGTTGGCGTGAGATCGCAGTGCAGAGCAGCGACAACGATGGTCGTGTGAAACAAATGCTGCCCCCGGGATGGCAACTTCAGCGGGGTGAATACAGACTTACGTTCCAGACTCGGGATTATTTTGATGCACGTGGCGTGCAGGGACTTTATCCAGTCGTGGCAGTGACATTTACAGTTACAGAAACTGCGGATCATTACCACATTCCGCTCTTGTTGGCACCGAATGGCTATTCCACCTACCGGGGAAGTTAATTTTTATGGCGATTGCTCTTGGCGAAAACCGTTACGGTAAGTCCCGCGTGCGATTGATGAAAGTCGATAGGGCGGGCGCGCGACACGAGGTCGTCGAGTGGAATGTTGAGGTATGGCTCACCGGCGATTTTCGCAGTTGCTTCGTAGACGGCGATAACGGTCACATTCTGCCGACGGACACAATGAAGAATACGGTTTACTCGCTGGCGCGTTCATCTTCGGCGAAGTCGATGGAGGATTTCGGGCAGGAACTGGTTTCACACTTCCTCGAGGCCAATCCATATGCGGACGCTGCCGAAGTGCACATCGCTGCCACTCCCTGGAGGGGCATCGAAGGATTTCCGGCAGCATTTACGCATGCGAGCGATAAACTCGACACCACGACAGTTACATTATTGCGCGCCGGCGTTTGCGGAGTATCATCGGGTTTCGAAGGGCTGTGGCTTCTGAAGACGGCGAAGTCGGGTTTCGCCGGGTATCTCAAAGACCGATTGACCACGCTCAAGGAAACGCACGACCGGTTGTTTGGTACGCTGGCGTCGGCGGAGTGGAGATATGCCGGAACTCATCTTGACTATGGCGCGCTGCGTCAGCGCGTCGAGAGCGCGCTTGTCAGCGCGTTCGCGGGGCATGACAGCCTCTCCGTTCAGCAGACTTTATACGCGATGGCAAAGAGGGCGCTGGAAGAGGTGACCGAGATCGCCGATGTGCATCTCAAAATGCCGAACAAGCATTGCAACCTCGCAGATTTGTCACCGTTTGGGCAGGACAATCCGAATGAGATTTTTGTGCCCACGGACGAACCGCACGGCTCGATCGAGGCTCGCGTGTGCAGAGACGATGCGCAGGCAGGTTGAATGACGACGCTTGTACCTGGTTTTCCCAGCCCCTCGGATGTCGAGCTCGACGGAATCGCAGCGGCTGCACTTGCGCGGTGCGAAATACTTGCCGAATGTTCGGAGTGCAAAGGCGCTATAACGCGAACGTTTCTATCGACAGCAATGGAGGCCTGCCACGTCCGTGTGCGCGAATGGATGGAGAGCGCCGGGATGATGGTCAACGTCGATCGTGCGGGCAATCTCCGCGGTTACTATGCTGCACGGGGCGAAGGGCCGAGTCGCAAATCTGTGCCGCGGCTGATTATCGGTTCGCATCTTGATTCGGTGCCGAATGGTGGCCGATACGACGGCGTGCTGGGAGTCATGATTGGTATTGCGCTGGTGGCGGCACTTGATGGACGGCGTCTCGGCTTTGGCGTTGAGGTGATCGGCTTCTCAGATGAAGAGGGCGTTCGCTATGGTCTTCCTTTCATTGGCAGCCGTTCGGTGACCGGGACGCTCCTGGCGCCACATTTGGCGCGACAGGATGCAGAAGGAGTTGCGATGTTTGCGGCGTTGGATCATCACGCGGCGTTGCACCCGGATGTTATCGATCCGCGTCTTCATACGGCGACGCGGGGATACCTTGAATTTCATATCGAGCAAGGCCCGGTGCTTGAACATGCGGGGCTGGGGCTTGGGGTGGTTGAAACGATCGTCGGCCAAAGTCGCGCTGAGGTCACATTTCGGGGCAAATCAGCTCACGCCGGGACAACGCCGATGTTTTTGCGGCACGATGCGCTTGCGGCGGCAGCAGAGTGGATTGTGGCTGTCGAGGCGGCGGCCAGTTCGATGCCAGGTTTGGTCGCAACCACGGGCAAAATCTCATGTGAGCCCGGAGCCGCAAATGTAATTTCAGGATTGGTCCGCTGCAGTCTGGACGTGCGTCACGGATCGGACGAGATACGGCAGTCGGCGGTAAGAGAATTTCTGGGCATCGCCCGTGCGATTGGAGAGCGCCGTAAGATCGAAGTGGAAGAACGGATCGAGTATGAGCAGTGTGCCGTGCAGTTGGATCCAGTTCTGGTCGGGCTTGCGGATAGAGCGGTATTGGGAGCGGGCCTAGCTCCCAGACACATGACGAGCGGTGCGGGTCACGACGCGATGATCGTTGCGCCAAAGCTTCCTGCGGCGATGATCTTTCTGCGCAGTCCAGGCGGAATCAGCCATCATCCTGATGAGGGGGTACTTGTTGAGGATGTCGCGTCGGCCTTGCGGGCGGGCATGAATTTTCTCGACTCGTTTCAGATTTATCTCGATGCCCCGGCGGAAAGCGAGCCCCACTCTTGCAAGAACTAGGTGTGACACGAAGCGTGCGAAACGCGAATCACGCGCTGCATACAGCCGACAGCTTTATCCGCACGCAGTTTCCGGGAATGAGGAAGGCTGCGGCGATCGTGCATGCCTCACCGGCGCTGGGTGCAGGATTCACGCAATATACGGCGGAGATGGAAGCCGGCGGTACGTTCGAGGCGTGCCAATATCAGCGGTTTGTTTTTGTGCTGGAAGGCGCTGTTGAGGTCGAACTGGGCACCAGTCATCACGTACTCGGTAAGGATGACTATTCCTATCTGCCGCAAGGAACCGAGCATCGCCTGATCGCCGCGGAAGCGACGCGCCTTGTAGTGATTGAGAAGCATTACACGGCCGTCGAAGGAGTTTCACCGAGCGGGCCAATTTTTGCGAGTGAGCCAAAAGTTGTTGCGCAGCCGCTTATGGGCGATCCAGATCTGATGGTGCGTGGCCTTTTGCCGGATACGATGGCGTTGGACTTCGCCGTCAACACCATGACCTATCAACCGGGAGCGGCACTGCGCATGGTAGAGGTCCATGTGATGGAGCATGGGCTGCTAATGCTTGAGGGGGGCGGCATCTATCGGCTCGACGAAAAATGGTATCCGGTGACGGCGGGAGACTTCATCTGGATGGGCCCGTATTGCCCGCAGTGGTTCGGAGCTATAGGAAAGACCCCGGCAAAATATCTGATCTACAAGGACTGGAACCGCCATCCGCTCCGGTGACATCCCCTGCGGTGAATCGATATGAAGCTTGAGATTGACGCACGGCAACTGAATCGCGAGATCGATGCGCTGGCGGAGTTTTCTGACTCGGAGGCGCCGTCGGTCACGCGTGTCGTTTTCAGCGAGCAGGATAGAACGGCCCGGGCCTGGCTCAAGGATCGTTGTCGGGAAGCTGGGCTGACCATTCGCGAAGACGCCGTCGGGAACACGTTTGCCCGCTGGGTGGGCGCAAAGCCCGACCTGCCAGCTGTCGCAACCGGTTCGCATGTCGACGCGATTCCACACGCGGGAAAATACGACGGTGTTGTGGGCGTGCTCGGCGGGCTGGAAGCGATTCGCGCGTTGCAGCGCGCCGGCTTTACACCAGAGCGATCGATCGAACTCATCATTTTTACTTCGGAAGAGCCGACGCGGTTCGGCATCGGCTGTCTGGGGAGCCGGCTGATGTCGGGTGTGCTGGAGCCGGACGCGGCTGCAGCATTCGTTGACGCCGAGGGCAATACGCTGGATGTGGTCCGGCACAAGGCGGGTTTTGGCGGAGCGCTAGATGGTGTCCTATTATCTGGCGGGGAATATGGGGCATTTGTCGAACTGCACATTGAGCAGGGGCCGATCCTCGAGCACGAACAGATTTCACTCGGGCTGGTCACGGACATCGCCGCACCGGCGAGCTTCCGCATTATTGTCGAGGGAGAAGGGGGGCATGCGGGTGGCAGACTCATGCCCGGACGGCGCGACGCCCTTTGTGCTTCGGCAGAGATCGTTCTGGCTGTCGAGCGTGCGGCAGTGGGTACGGGCGCAGTCGACACGGTCGCGACCGTCGGCATCTGTCAGGTGCACCCCGGCGCAATCAATTCCATCCCCAGCCGGGTACAGTTGACCGTCGACCTGCGCGATACCGATGCGGCCCGGCGGGACGGGGTGCAAGGCCAGATAGAGTCTGAGTGTCGGGAGGTAGCCGGACGGCGCGGCGTTACAGTCAGGGTGGAAATGATCAACGCCGATCCCCCGGCGCAGTCGTCACCGGAGATTCTGGCTGCACTGACGGCAGCGTGCGAAGCGGAGGGGGTCACCTTCCGGAGGATGGTCAGCCGGGCCTATCATGATTCCCTTTTCATGGCTCGAATTTCGCCGATCGCCATGTTGTTTATTCCATGCCGCGGCGGGGTAAGCCATCGGCCGGATGAGTACTCATCGCCGGAGGAGATTTCCCGCGGCGTCAGGGTCTTGGCGCGGACGCTGGCCAGTCTGGCGGGCGACGGGAGCCGGAGTTGACCTGCCGGGCACGAAGTCCTTACCTTTACAGAAGACCCCACGCAAAAGAGGCATCGCCATGCTGATCACTGTGCTCGATCTGGAGAAGGAGCCGCTCCGGTTCGACGTTGCATTCGCTCCCGGCGCTATCGATTATGGAAGCGAGGCCACCCAGAAGGGCCCGCTTGCCGTGGAAGGGCAGGCTGAGCTGATCGAGGAGAGGCGTATCGGCGAAGCGAGGGGAGCCCTCCGGGTGGTCGAGGATATCCGTCTGCGCGGCGGGTATCAAGGGCGGTTTGAGATTCCCTGCGCGCGCTGCCTCGAACCTGTGAACCACGCCCTGAATGGCGAGTTTGACCTGCTGTTCCGGCCTTTAGGGGTGGATTCCGACGCTTCGGAACGCTCGATCACCACGCCGGAGACGGAAATCGGTTATTATCAAGATGGCGGTCTTGTGCTCGAAGACGTCGTGCGCGAGCAGGTGTTTCTGTCCCTGCCTGCACGTTCGCTCTGCGGCGAAGACTGCAAGGGACTTTGCCCGCGCTGCGGCAAGAATCTGAACTCCGAATCCTGCACCTGCGATACGGCTCCGGCCGATCCGCGGTGGTCGGCGCTTTCAGATCTGGCCAGCCGGATGAAAACGTAATTTGACGGCCCACCCAGGCGGCGTCCACCGGACGCGTGAGCAAAGCGGGTGAGAGCCGAGTAAGGAAAGGAATCAGCAATGCCTAATCCAAAGCGGCGCCACTCGAAGGCCCGCACCTCCAAGCGCCGTGCACACGACGCGCTGACGTCTGTCGGCCTCTCGGAATGTCCAAACTGCCACGAGCGCAAGCTTCCTCATCGCGCCTGCCCCAAGTGCGGCAACTATAAGGGCCGCGATGTTCTCGAAGTCAAGGAAGCCAGCTAGCTTCACCCGATGCTGATTGACATCGCTCTCGATGCCATGGGCTCGGACAAGTCTCCGGAGCCCGAGCTGCGCGGAGCGATTCTTGCCTGCCGCCAGTTGCCGGTACGGGTGCACCTGGTCGGTCCCGAGGATGTTCTACGCAGAGGGCTGGCGACAGCTCTCGACGGGGAACGCCTGCCGATCCACATTGTGCATGCCAGCGAGCATATCGGCATGGATGAGAAGGCCGCTCACGCTGTCCGCGCCAAGCGCGACAGCTCGATGCGCGTGGGGTTAAAACTTGTCCGCGAGAAGAAAGTCGCGGGGTTTGTGACGGCCGGCAATACCGGGGCCGCCATGGCTACGGCCAAGATGGTAATTGGCGCGCTGCCCGGAGTTGACCGTCCAGCGCTGGCCATGGTGCTGCCCACGCTCTCGGGGAAGCCTTCGATCCTGCTCGACGTGGGCGCGAATGTCGACTGCAAGCCGCACAACCTGGAGCAGTTCGCCGTGATGGGCGAGCTCTACGCGCGCAGCGTGCTGAAGATTCCGCGGCCGCGTGTCGGCGTGCTTTCCGTCGGCGAGGAAGAAGGCAAGGGCAACGAGCTTACCCGCGAGACCTATGGCCTGCTGAAGCAGCTTCCCATCAACTTCATTGGCAACGTTGAGGGCCGGGACATCTACAACGGCAATTGCGACGTGATCGTCTGCGACGGCTTCGTGGGTAATGTCGCGCTCAAGACGTCCGAAGGCCTTACACGGCTCGTGCGCGAGATGCTCAAGGCATCGCTGACCACCACAGTGACGGCTCAGGTTGGTGCTCTCCTTTCGCGCAAGGCATTCAACGCGTTCAAGAAGCGGCTCGATCCGTCGGAGTACGGCGGGGCTCCGCTGCTGGGTGTGCGCGGGGTGTGCATCATCGGGCACGGGTCATCGAATGACCGGGCGATCATGAACGGGATCCGCGTAACGGCGGAGTTTGCCCAGGCCGGGATCAACGATCGCATCGAGCGCGAGTTTGCCGGAAGACCAGAGCCACTGCGTGCGAGCGGACTAGGGTTGACGCTTCAGTAGGTGCCCCCCTCCCTCCCTGTTTTTCTCGTTCACCTTGCAAAGATTTGATTCCATGGAGCTTACTTCGGTATTTATATACTTGCCACACTGTGGCAAATCTGCCACTATGGAAATGCCGTGACAGGGCACGACTATTTTCCACTTGTCTTTTCCTTATAGTCGCTGCACTCCTCATCGGAGCAGTTCCGTACAGGACAGAGGCTCAGATTCCACGTAATTTGGCTTGTGGGATCTGTCATGTCGGGTTTGCTGCTTCTGATGTTGGTAATCTCATCGCAAAACTCGCTCAGCCTAGTCGGGGTGCCAGCGAAGACGTCGTGATAAGACAGCCATCCCCAGACATACAGGTGGGATGCCTTGGCTTGCGCGACTTGGAAGAGCATGATTGGTATGGTTTCCGTTGCGGTTGCAACTCCCTTGGGGCTGACGACGAATTGTCTAGGTTTTATATCCCCGTTTTTCCTGTCGCTAAAATCGAATTTTTGGGGGTTCATTTCCGCCCCAAAGGTGGAATCGAAGTCAACCCTACCAATTGCCCTTCTGGTAGGGGTATTACCGCTGTTAACCCATGGAAGACTAATGATTATCGCGGAAGTCTTTCCATTTTCCGTAAGCTGCTCTCCGCTAGAGGTACCGGAAAAAGTAACCAAAGCCCGCTGAACATCAACAAGAGCGTTTTTAGCTGTGCTGGCGGCGTCCTGAGTAGATTTAGCTTGGGCCGCCAACTTTTTGACAGCATCATCGGTATGCGTGTTTATACCTTCTGCACTCTTGGAGAACTTCTCGGCTGCGACAGCATTTCTCTCAGCAGCGCAGGATTGAATGTTGGCAGCTTGAATGAGCTTATTAGTCTGGCCAGTCGTCGATTTGTTATTGCTGATAGTCGTGCGCCATTGGACCCAAGCGAAGAAGGCTATTACAGCGGTCAGTATCAACTCAATCCATCTATCAGCGCCGAGTCTGCATATATGCGCGAAGCGTCGTTTGACGCTGCGAAGACACAGGCGAAAAAACCCATACTTCTTTTGCTTGGATTTATTGCGATTTTAGTGCCATTATTGGGATCGTTAGCGGGCTCACTCAGCGCTGCAGCAGTTGCCGGGAGGGAATCTTGCTGTTCTTGTGGGTCGTCGGATGGATTCTGATCGCCAAGTGGAGCATCCATTCTGCTATTCCCTAAAGGGCTAGAATTACAGGTTATGAAACACGAATACAACGAAGGTCCGGAGGCTCTGGAGAAGTTCAAGCAGGGGATGAAGGCACTCTTCAAGGTGCCTAAATCTGCGGTCCAAAAGAAGAAGCAGGCCCGTAAGCCTGCTACTTTACGCAAGTCGAAGAAGTCCGGCAAGGACAAGGTTTAGAAGGGTTCCTCTTGCCCCGTCCCTGCCGCCGAACTGTGGAGCGAGTCAGTTCCTTTGCCTGTCAGTTCGGCATACGTCAGGCGACGGTTAGCGACCTGCGACATGGCCAGATAGAAGCGGTCAGCATCATCCAGCGGGTTGTCTTTGGTGGCCCGATTGTTATAGCGAAACACCTGCTCGTCGAGGTAACGATCAAGATGAAACGGCTCGACAGACACATAAGTTCCGCGCAGGTTGCGCTTGAACAGGCTCCAGAAGTTCTCCAGCCCGTTCGTGTGGACTTGACCATTGACGTACTGCTCGGCATGGTTCACAACATCGTGAACAAACCGCTGCCTCAATTGGTCGTAGGACGTAGCTGCATCGGTATAGACCTTGGAGCCGTACCGCACGTTCTTCAGAATTTCGTTCTGCAAAGTCTCTCGGCGGATGTTCGGGATCACCTTGCAGCGAATTTGCCGCAATGCGCGGTCCAGCATTCCATGAACGGCAGTCTTGCCGAGGAACACATCACCACGACGCTGCTGGCCGCGAATCTGAGCCAGTTTGACCCTGCGGCTCTTATGCATGTTGGCTGGCTTGCCGCCGATGAAAGTCTCGTCGGCCTCGACTGGGCCACCTTCGGGACCGCCGAGCTTGAAACCAGTCTTGTGCTTCATCGCTTCGCGGATACGGTGGAGCATGAACCATGCGGTTTTCTGAGTGACGCCCAAAGCCCGGTGAATCTCCATGCTGGAGATACCGTTCTTGCAGTTCACGACCATCCAGAATGCGGTCATCCACTTGTCGAGCGAGATGGGGGAATCTTCAAAGATGGTTCCGACCTTGACGGTGAACTGTTTCTGACAGCCCTTGCAGAACCATATCCGGCGAGTGCGAACGAATCTGTGCTGGTCGGAGCCGCACCGTGGGCAAGTGATCTTCCCGTTGATCCAGCGGAGTTTAACCGCGAAATCGAAGGCTCTGTCTGGATCGGAGAAGTAAACGATTGCCTGTTGCAGTGTTTTCGGCTCTTCCATGTAAATAACTCTAACTGAAAGAGGTCAGTGTGTCAAGTATATATTTGCCCTTACTTCGTTGAACGCTCTAAAGATATGAAAACAGAATCTTTATCTCCATAGTTCTGATTTGAAAAGACTTACGGCACGCAGATGCACCAAGGGTCAGATCGATGATCCTTCCCGCGGGTTTTTCAAAACAGGCGATTCCTTATCTCAAACTAAAAAGCCCGGCTCAGATAAGCCGGGCTTTTTTGCCTTCTATTTCTATTTTAGCGAACTGGCGGAAATAGTCGGCCAGATTTTCCAGATTTCGGAGTGGCCTCGGGTGAAGAAACAGCCGACGTCCGTTCAGGCTTGTTTCCTGGAATCGTTGCCGGGCTGATGATCGGGCGGCGGCGGCGCACATTGATCGTGGGGGCGTTTCCCACGTCAGTGTGACTCTGGTCGAATTTGTCTGACTACATCCTCTATTGCGTCTGCGATCGCTTCCGGCTTTTGCTGGTGCATACGATGACCGACACCGGCTATCACTCTAAGCTGGCCATACCTGGATCGTCCGGCGAGATCAACCTGGAAGTCATGCCATTGATCATTGATGGCGTCGCATTGCTGCTGATTCAGCCCTGGAAACGCCGAACATGGGGGGCGTTCCGCTCGCTCCAAGACGATGAGGGGTATATCGGCGTGCCAGGTAAGCTTCTGCCGGTCGGGAAGGAACCCGTTTTCCCGTAGAGATACTGGATTATCCCAGTTCGGGTCGAACTGTTTTGAGATGGCGGCATCTCGCCATTCCATCTCCTCGTGCGCTGAGTCTACGAATACGAGTCCAGCGACCTGATGCGAGTAATCCTGCTGGTAACGCCGCACCAGAATCCCTCCCGCCGAAGCTCCGACGAGCACATATGGCTGCTTCAGTCGCGCAGCCTGGAAAAGATCATGCATTTCCGAGACGACCTGATCGATGGAATGGGGCTCCTGAACGCGATCGCTCTGACCTGCCCCGATCGCATCGTAACTGCACGTTCGGATAGAGGCAGGCACCTTCTCTTGCACGAGTGCCCACGCATCGGCAGTACCCAGGCCCCGGCCGTTTGCCAAAATCACTGTAGGTTCTACAGTGGGATCTCCTGAACATTCGAGAAACATGCGATGTCCGCTGGGAAGCTCGATCAGGCTGCTCGATGTTGCGGTTGGCGGGTCAGATTGTTTCTGAGAGCACGCATGGACAACCGGAGAGTGCCCGAATGTGCAGAAGCCGAGAGTGGCGGCAACCGTGAGTCCGCTGGCGAGTAAACCAGCGGCGAGCAGTATGTGTAGTCGAGCAAGATAGCGCGGAGTGGCCAGCGCGATTGTTTCGGTGAGAATGTCCGACCAGACTCTCAGGACGGCGGTTGCGCCTTCCTGCCATGCATCGCTGAGCTCATCGCGGAACACCGATCGTATTTCATCTCCATATCGAGCCAATAAATCGTCGCTTTGAAATGAGAGAAGACAGTCGAACAAACAGCAGTGAGCCCGGTACATGCGACTCATTTCTGTTCTCCGACCCTTAGAAGTTTTTTTCTTCGTGCGAGATCGAGTAGTTGTTGCTGACGACGGAATTCCGCCTCGAGGAGACGTCTTCCGGCTGGAGCCAGGGCGTATGTTCTCCGTCTGTCCTCAGTCGAGGGGGATGTTTCACGGATCAGGCCTTGATCGGAAAGTTTCTTGATCGTCGTATAGAGGGTTGCCGGGCCGACTGAAAAAGTCCCTCCGGAAAGTTCACGGATGTCCTGCATGATCCGGTAGCCATGCTTTTCTCCCTCCGCCAGTGCGAAAAGCACAAAGAATGAAGCGGTTGGCAGGGGGAGATTTTCCAGCAAATCATCGTCGAATTGGTGCTCTGCCGCCATCAGGCTACCTATATATCGGTTTATGATATATCACAATCTGATATTGTCAAGTCCTTCGGCGACTCCTCTTTATCCGGCGGGTGAGGCCGGTGATACCAAAGAAGTCGAGCAGAGAATCCGGAAATTGACGGCGAAATTAGAGCACTGAACTGATTGGAGTCGATGAGTGCTGCTTACCGTGGTCAACGCGACACTCTCGGACTGAGGTCCTTCCCGACCCAGTCGATGCGTCCGCTTGAATTTATGCTCGCGTCCAGGAGACCGGCTCAGAGCCGACCTGGCCGAGGCTGGAACTCCGGTAGGCGAGCTGACCGACGAGGCTGCGTCCCCGATCCTGAATCTGGAGGAGGCTGGTGGCAAAAGACAGGCTTTTGCGGTCGGTGCTGCGCATGTTCAGCGTGAGGAAGCCTTCCCAGGTGGTTCCGGATACGTCGAAGAACTGGACATAGTCTCCGCGTGGACCTGCGGGCGCGCCGGATTTCGTTATGGTCATGTTGCCCTCGATGCGGTGGGCATGCTGCTTGAGGACCATCTGATACGCATAATCGATGCCGGAGAGGTTCTGGTGGTAGATCCAGGTGCCGGCGACGTCGGCTCCCTGATAGACCAGCGACTGGTACCAGGGGATGACGATCTTAGTGAATACCAGGCCGAGGATGAAGAGCAGAGCCGCGGCCAGAACACCGGCGACGACTCCCCAGATGACTGCGCCTGAGGCGGTAGCCGGATCGAAGACGGAGGGTGTCGTCATAGTGAAAGCGATTGTAAATGAAGTTACCCGGCTTCAAAGCCGGAACTGCGCTTCGCACCCGTCGATCAAGCCAAGCTCTTCTAGTTATTGAAGCGAGTTTCCGGGATGCCGGGAACGGATCTTTCTACGGCGAAGATTCGTCCTGAGTCAGGATATTTCTCTTGTTGTTCGGGCGCGAGGTTCATGGCCGCCGTTGTTATGAAGAGCGTCTTCAGGTCCTCTCCGCCGAAGGCGGCGCTGGAAGTCTGCAGGGCGGTCGGTACTACTACGGATTCGACGCGAGTGCCGCGGCCGTTTTCGTCACGATAAACGTCGATGCGGGAGCCTCCCCACATGGCGACGTAGAGGAGACCGCTGGAGTCCATGGTCATGCCATCGGGAAGAGCCCCGTCCGCGGGCAGGCCTGCATTTGTCAAATCGACGAATACCTGGCGATTAGTGGCCTCGCCGGTCGCGAGGTCGTAGTCGAAGCGCCAGATTTTGTCGGTGCTGTCGTTGTAATACATCCTGGTGTTGTCGGGACTCCAGGCGATGCCGTTCGATATGTTGACGGGGTACAGGATTTCGGTGAGGCGCGAGCCGGAGTCGAAGCGGCCTAGCGAGCCGGTATGCGGTCGTTTCTCATTCTTGTTCTTGGTGCCAGCCCAGAGGCGTCCCGCCCGGTCGCACTTGCCGTCGTTGGCGATGTTGTCGGGATTGTCGCGGCAGGGGCGGGCCAGCAGGTCTTTACGTGTGAAACCGAACTCGAGGCGGAATATGCCTTCTTCACCGAGGCCGGCGATGATCTTGCCTTCGCGATCGAGAACGGCGAAGCCGACGGGCACGCCGGTGTAGATGACGTCGTGCGCCTGAGTTCGAAAGTCATGGCGGTGGATCTGGCCGGCAGTGATGTCGACGTAATGGAGTCTGCCGCTGTCCCACATGGGGCCTTCGCCGAGTGTGGTGCGGGGCAGCTCTTCTATAAGGTGGGCCGGGAGGTGGGCTGTCATGGAACTTGCCTTTCACATTCGAGGAACGTGCTGAGGATACCGTATCTTGAAGGGACATATCCTAAAGGACGGGGAGCCTGTGCATGACTGAGAAGATTGTCGACGGCGTTCTGCACTTCCAGAAGGATGTCTATCCCGACTATCGCGATCTGTTTGAGAAGCTGGCGCTGGGGCAACGGCCGGAGGCGCTGTTCATCACATGCGCGGATTCACGGATTGACCCGAACCTGCTGACGCAGAGCGATCCGGGAGAGCTGTTTATCTGCCGGGTGATCGGGAATGTGGTGCCGCCGTATCCGGGAGCGATTGGCGGCGTGTCGGCGACGATCGAGTATGCCGCGGCGGTGCTGCGGGTGCCGGAGATCATTGTCTGCGGCCATACGGATTGCGGGGTGATGAAGGCGGCGCTGCATCCCGAGGCGGTGCGAAAGTATCCCAGCATTGCGGCATGGCTGCGTTATGTGGGGGTGGAGGAGCGGCAGGCGAATCCCAGCGCGGAGTTTCTGCTGGCGCTGGCGGAGCGAAACGTGGTGGCGCAGTTGAAGAATCTGCTGACGCATCCGGCGGTGGAGGCTCGGTTGAAGGCGGGGGACCTGACGCTGACAGGCTGGGTGTATCACATCGGACCGGGCACTGTGACGGCCTGGGATCAGGAGCGCAGGGAGTTTCGCGAGGTCAGGGAACAGGTTGCAGGGGATAGGGTGCCGCGGCGCGCGCTCTAAACGAAAGTGTTATATGCGGTTGGCGCGGTCATTGTAGGCTGGCTCCATGCGCCTGTTCGAGATTCTGCTGACGGTATTTCTTCTGGTCAGCGCTTGCAGCCTGGTGTGGAGAAAGTTGCTGCCGCTGGTTTGGTTGATTGCCGATGCGTGCGTGCTTGTGCTGCACCTGGTTCTCGAGCGCGGCCACTGGCAGATGATTCCCGTCTATGCCGGGTTGCTGGTATTTACTGCGGCGCTGGGGCTGCGGAACAAAGGATGGCGGATTGCGGGCGCGGCAGGGGTGGTGTTGCTGTGCGCGGGGAGTATTGGGTTGTCGGCGCTGCTGCCGATGTTCCGTCTGCCGGCGCCGACGGGACCTTATCTGGTAGGCACGCGGATGATGCAGATGAATGCCGGCGGACGGGACGTGGTGGTGCAGGTGTGGTATCCGGCGGCGGCTTCGCACAGACCCTTTGCGCCGTACCGAAGACGCGAGGAGACGACGCGGCAGTCTTCGTATCAGGACGTGCTGCCGACCAATTCGCGACTGGATGCTCCGGTGGCGGAGGGGAGTTTTCCGGTGCTGTTGTTTAGTCCGGCGTGGGGTGGGCGGCGCACGCAGAACACGTACCTGACCGAGGACCTGGCGAGCCATGGGTATGTAGTGGCGGCGATAGATCATCCGGGGAATTCGGGGCCGACCGTGTATCGGGATGGGCATGTGGATCAGCCGGCAACCGGGGATGCGATGAATTTTGCGACGCTGAACCTGGAGCAGATCAATGCCGAAGGCGCGAATGAAGTGGAGCGAGAGGCGGCGGATGAGATTGGAGTGCTGGATGTGCTGGCAGGGATGAATGAGGATCGGGAGAGCCCTTTCTATCAACGGCTGGACATGACGCGGGTGGGGGCGCTGGGGCATTCGTTCGGCGGTGCGGTGGGGGCGGAGGCGGCGATTGAAGATGGGCGGATAAAGGCGGCGCTGGATATGGACGGATCGTTGTTCGGGCGGATGCAGCGCGACGGGCTGGCGAAGCCATTCATGATGATCGAGGAAGACTCGCAGCCGTTTCCGGAAGGCGCGTCGCTGTCGGCGGTGGACCGGATTGACGATGCGCTGAATGCAAGCGATCTTGACGCGATGAGGAAGTTTGGAGCGTACCGGATCACTCTGCATGGCTCAACGCACGAGAGCTTTACGGATCGCAGCCTGTTTTCTCCTCTCGCGCGGCTGTCGGGAGTAGGACGGATTCCGGCGGATCGCGAATACGCGATTGTGCGGGCATATGCGCTGGCGTTCTTCGATAAGGCTTTGCGCGGGGCGGATCCTGCGCTGCTCAAGGAAATACCGGGCCCGTATCCAGAGGCTACGCTGGAGTTGATTCCGGCGGAGCAAATGCGAGGGAGTGGAGAATAAGCGAATTTCGCGTACACTGTTGGCTCTCAGCTGATATTGCGGGACGGAATGACGGAACGGGGCAACAGGCCGTTTTCGGAGAGTGAATCCATTTCGGGAGCCAGCGCAGGATGTCGCGGATTGTCCGTTGTTCGTTGATACAGGCCACGAATGTTGAGGCCGCAGAGAGCTCACTCGATACGATCAAGCAGGCGATGATCGACAAGCACGTGGCGATGATTCGCCAGGCGGGTGTGGCCGGGGCACAGATCGTGTGTCTGCAGGAGATTTTCTACGGGCCGTACTTTTGCGCCGAGCAGGCGACGCGCTGGTATGACTTCACCGAGCCGGTTCCGGGTGGGCCGACGATCAAGCTGATGCAGGAGCTGGCGAAGGAGCTAGGGCTGGCGCTGGTGGTTCCGGTGTATGAGATCGAGGCCGATGGCTTTTACTACAACACGGCGGCGGTGATCGACCGCGAGGGTAAGTACCTCGGGAAATATCGCAAGACGCACATTCCGCATGTGGCGCCGGGGTTCTGGGAAAAATTTTATTTTCGCCCGGGGAATCTCGGATATCCGGTGTTTGATCTCGGATTCTGCAAAATCGGCGTCTATATCTGTTATGACCGGCATTTCCCGGAGGGTGCGCGAGCGCTGGGATTGAATGGCGCGGAGATTGTGTTCAATCCCTCGGCGACGGTGGCCGGGCTGAGCGAGTATCTCTGGAAGCTGGAGCAGCCGGCGCACGCAGCGGCGAACGGATATTTTGTCGGCGCGATCAATCGCGTGGGGACCGAGGCACCGTGGAATATCGGCGAGTTTTACGGGCAGAGTTATTTCTGCGATCCGCGCGGGCAGATCTTCGCGCAGGCCGCGCGGGATAAGGATGAAGTGCTGACGGCGGATCTCGATCTCGACAAGATTGCCGAGGTGAGGAAGACGTGGCAGTTCTTCCGCGATCGGCGTCCGGATCAGTATGGAGACCTGGTGAAGCCGTAGGAGAGCCATGCGCGAACAGCATCCGATCATCGCCGAGCGGTTTCCGGATCTGCATCCTCCGTTTGCGCCGCAGGCGGCGGTGATCGAGGCGAATCGCTGCCTGAACTGCTTTGACGCGCCGTGCACGGCTGCGTGTCCCACGCATATCGATGTGCCGCGATTCATCAAGAAGATTGCGACGGGAAACTTGGAAGGGTCGGCGCAGACGATTCTGGATGCGAATGTGCTGGGGGCGAGCTGCTCGCGGGTGTGTCCCGTGGAGGTGCTGTGCGAAGGCGCGTGCGTGATGAACCATCACAACGAGCAGCGGATCGAGATTGGGCGGCTGCAGCGATTCGCGATGGATGCCTTTCATGCGCGCGGAGGGAAGCTGCGGAAGAAATTTGAGGGATCGCGTGGGGGGCGCGTGGCGTGTATCGGTGCGGGGCCAGCGTCACTGGCGTGCGCGGCGGAACTGGCGCAGCAGGGCTTTGCGGTGACGCTGTTTGAGCGGCGTCCGCTGCCGGGCGGGTTGAATACCTACGGCGTGGCTGAGTACAAGCTGCCGGCGTGGGCGAGTCTGCGCGAGATTGAGCTGATCGAAGAGCTGGGCGTGGAGCTTCGGTTCGGAGCGGAGATCAATGCGCAAGGGCTGGATGAGATCGAGGGCGAGTTTGATCTGGTTTTTCTTGGCGTGGGCCTGGGAGCGGGGCACGGGCTGAAAGTTTCGGGCGGCGATCACGTGGGGGTGATCGACGCCCTGGAGTTCATCGCCGCGTACAAAACGGCGAAGATCACACGCGCCGGGGGCCGGGTTGCGGTGATCGGAGCGGGCAATACGGCGATCGATGCGGCGAATGCTGCGCGGCGGCTGGGAGCTGAGGATGTACTGATCGTGTATCGGCGCAAACGGGAGAGCATGTCGGCGTTTGATTTTGAATACGAACATGCGAAGCAGGAGGGGGTGCGGTTCCTGTGGCAGACCGTAGTGGCCGGTGTGCACTCGGACGGAGGGATGCTTGAGTTTCTGGACTGCACGCGAGTGGATGAGGCGCTGAATCCGGTTGCGGGATCAGAGTTTTCGCTGGCGTGCGACCTGATTATTACGGCGATCGGGCAGTCTCCCCTGCTGGAACTGCTGGCCGGTTTGAAGGGCGTGGCGCTCGAGGGCGGCCGCGTGGTGGTGGATCGCAAGACGGGGCAGACGACGAATCCAAAGTATTTTGCCGGCGGCGATTGCGTGAACGGCGGGCGCGAAGTGGTGGATGCGGTCGCCGATGGGAAGCGCGCGGCGATTGCGATGGTGCGGGAGCTGGAGGCGGCGCATGTCTGAGCGGGCACCTGGTCTTGATGTGAATCTGGCGGTGAATTTTGCGGGGATTCAGTCACCGAATCCGTTCTGGCTGGCGTCGGCTCCGCCGACGAACTGCGGCGAGCAGGTGATGCGCGCCTTCGATGCGGGCTGGGGCGGCGCGGTGTGGAAGACGATTGGCGAGCAGGTGACGAATACGGCGTCGCGCTATTCGTCGATCGACTGGCTGGGGCAGCGCATGATGGGCTTCAACAATATTGAGCTGATCAGCGACCGGCCGCTCGATGTAAACCTGCGCGAGATTGCGGAGGTGAAGAAGCGCCATCCCAAGAATGCAGTGATTGCGTCGCTGATGGTCGAGTCGAAGCGCGAGGCGTGGCACAGGATTGTCGCGCAGGCCGAGGATGCGGGTGCCGATGGGCTGGAGCTGAACTTCGGGTGTCCGCACGGGATGAGCGAGCGCGGGATGGGCTCGGCGGTGGGGCAGGTTCCGGAGTATGCGGAGATGATCACCGGCTGGGTGAAGGAGAAGGCGCGTACGCCGGTAATTGTGAAGCTGACGCCGAACATTTCCGATATTCGGGTGATTGCGCGGGCGGCGAAACGCGGGGGCGCGGTTGCGGTGTCGGCGATTAATACGATCAATTCCATCACGGGAATCGATCTCGATACGCTGACGCCGCGGCCGAATGTGGATGGCAAGTCGTCGCATGGCGGTTATTGCGGGCCAGCGGTAAAGCCCATCGCGCTGAACATGGTGCAGCAGGTGGCGGGCGATGCTGAGGGTTCATTGCCAATCTCTGGCATCGGCGGGATTGCGACGTGGAGAGATGCGGCGGAGTTTTTTCTACTGGGCTGCGGGACGGTGCAGGTGTGCACGGCGGCGATGCATTACGGGTATCGCATCGTCGAAGACATGATCGAGGGCCTGGAAGGCTGGATGCGCGAGAAGGGCTTCGCGAGCATCGAGGATTTTCGCGGGCTGAGCCTGCCGCGCGTGACGGAGTGGAGACATCTCAACCTGAATTACAAGATCATCGCGCGGATCGATGAAGCGAAATGCATCGGATGCGACCTGTGCTACATCGCGTGCTGGGATGGCGCGCACCAGTGCATTCATCGTGACAGAGTCTCCGGGCCGGTGGATGGGCCGGTTGATCTACATCCGACGCCTGCGTCGCTGGAGGCGGCGACGCAAGCGGCGACCACCGTCACGCCGATTCCAAAGTTGGATGCGATTTCGCGCAACGGGTCGAAGAATGTAACTCCGATTGAGCGGATTCCGCGGGTGGACGAGACGGAGTGCGTCGGCTGCAATCTGTGTTCGCTGGTGTGTCCAGTGGAGGAGTGCATCACGATGGTCGAAGTGCCAACGGGGCTTGGGCCGGAAACCTGGGAAGAGCGGACGAGAACGAAGGAATGTGCGCCTCCGGCAATGCACGGATAAACAGGAAACGAATTCGATGGGACTGCTGATTCAGGATGGTGTCGTAGTCAACGCGGATCGCACGATGTCTGCCGATGTGCTGGTCGAGGGCGGCACGATCCGCGAAGTGCGCGCGGGGATTGATCCCAAGGGCCACACGGTTGTGGATGCCGCCGGATTGCTGGTGATGCCGGGCGGGATCGATGCGCATACGCATCTCGACATGCCCTTTGGCGGGACGACTTCGGCGGATGACTTTGAGACGGGCACAAGGGCGGCGGCGATTGGTGGGACGACGACGATTGTGGACTTCGCCATCCAGGCGAAGGGCACGAAGATGCGCGATGCCCTCGATGCGTGGTGGAAGAAGGCCGAGGGCAAGGCGTGCGTTGACTACGGGCTGCACATGATCGTCACAGATCTCGGCACGTCGGGCCTCGAAGACATGGACGATATGGTCAGCGAGGGCGTGGCGAGCTTCAAGCTGTTCATGGCGTATCCGGGCGTGCTGATGGTGGATGATGCGACGATCTTCAAGGCGATGCAGCAGACGTCGAAGAATGGCGCGCTGATCTGCATGCATGCCGAGAACGGCAGCGTGATCGACGTGATCGTGCAGAAGGCGCTGGCCGAGGGCAAGAAGGCTCCGATTCATCATGCGCTCACGCGGCCGACAATCGCGGAAGCGGAAGCCGTGCATCGCGCGATTGTGATGGCGTCGCTGGCGGGTGTTCCGGTGTATATCGTGCATCTGTCGAGCGAGGACGCACTGAACCAGGTGCGGGAAGCGCGGGATCGCGGGCTGCCGGCGTTTGCCGAGACGTGTCCGCAGTATCTGCTGCTGTCGATTGAAGACCACATGAAGGGCGAGAGCTTTGAGGACGCGAAGTATGTGTTCACGCCGCCGCTGAGGGAGAAGAAGAACCATCCGAAGCTGTGGGATGGACTGAAGCACGATCATCTGCAGGTGGTGTCGACGGATCATTGTCCGTTTTGTTTTGCCGATCAGAAGATGCTGGGCAAGGATGACTTTACGAAGATTCCGAATGGCGGCCCGGGGATTGAGCATCGGATGCAGCTGATTCATCATCACGGCGTGAACTCAGGGAAGCTGTCGCTGAACCGGTTTGTCGAAATCACGTCGACGGCTCCGGCGCGGATTTTCGGAATGTATCCGAAGAAGGGGACGATCGGGGCGGGGAGCGATGCGGATATTGTGCTGTGGGATCCGAATGCGGAGCACACGATCAGCGCGAAGACACACAACATGCGCGTGGACTACTCGATGTTTGAAGGCTTCAAGGTGCGTGGCAATGCGCGGCAGGTGTATTCGCGCGGCGAGCTGATCGTGGAGAAGGGTAAGTATCTGGGCAAGGCGGGGCGCGGCAATTATCTGCGGCGCGCGGCACGCGGAGGGGCATGGCAATAGCTGCGGCGGATATTCCGGAGCGGTCGAGCCTGCTCAACGCGGACCTTGCTCCGACGACAGCTGCGCACCGCACGTGGGGGACGTACAACTACATCTCGCTGTGGTTTGCGATGTCGATGGAGGTGAGCACGTACATGCTCGCCTCGGGGCTGATTGCCGGCGGGATGAACTGGAAGCAGGCAATCTTCACGATTCTTCTGGGAAATCTGATTGTGCTGGTGCCGCTGCTGTTGAATGCGCATGCGGGCGCGAAATACGGGATTCCGTTTCCGGTGTTTGTGCGCGCGCCGTTTGGTGTGCGCGGCGCGAATGTGCCGGCGATTCTGCGGGCGATTGTGGCGTGCGGGTGGTTCGGCATTCAGTCGTGGATTGGCGGGCAGGCGATCCACGCGATGCTGATTGTGGTGTGGCCGGGAGTGGCTGCGGCTCCGTGGTCGGTGTGGGCGTGCTTCCTGGGTTTCTGGGCGCTGAACATGGCGGTGGTGTGGAAGGGCGTGGAGAGCATCCGGTTCTTTCAGAGCTTTTCAGCGCCGTTCATGCTGGTGATGGCGCTGGCGCTGCTGGTGTTTGCGCTGAAGAAGGCGGGCGGATTTGGGCCGATGCTGTCGGAGCCGAGCCGGTTTCAATCGACAGGCGCGTTCCTGAAATTTTTCTTCCCATCGCTGACGGCGATGGTGGGATACTGGGCGACGCTGGCGCTGAATATTCCGGACTTCACGCGTTATTCGAAGTCGCAGAACTCGCAGGTCGTGGGGCAGGCGTTTGGGTTGCCGGTGGCGATGACGCTGTATTCATTTATCGGAGTGGCAGTGACGTCGGCGTCAGCGGTGATCTTCGGGCAGCCGATCTGGAGCCCGATTGATCTGATAGCGAAGTTTCACCAGCCGCTGGTGGCGCTGATCGCAATGGTCGGGCTGCTGGTGGCGACGCTGAATGTGAACGTTGCGGCGAATGTGGTGTCGCCGTCGAACGATATTTCGAATCTGAATCCGCGGCTGATTTCGTTTCGGACGGGCGGGCTGATCACGGGATTTCTGGGCCTGGCGATGATGCCCTGGAAGCTGATGGAGAGCTTTCACAACTACATTTTCGAGTGGCTGATCGGCTATTCGGCGCTGCTTGGTCCGGTGGCGGCGATCATGATCACGGACTACTTTCTGATTCGGGGAACGCGGCTGGATATGGAGTCGCTCTACCGGCGCGGCGGCATTTACGAGTACAGAAACGGGATCAATCCGCGGGCAATGATTGCGCTGGCTGCGGGAGTTATTTGCGCGCTGACGGGACGGTTCGTTCCGGCGGTTCACTGGCTCTTCGACTATGCATGGTTTACGGGATTCTTTGTGTCGGGCGCGGTGTATATCGGGTTGATGCGGGGTGTTCGGGGTGCGGCTGCAGACGAGGCGTTGGCGGTGGAGGAGGCGTGACCGCACCGGTCTTTACATGGCTGGGGCCCGGGCGTATCGTCAAAATTGTGGTACGGGTGGCATTCCTTGATGAGGAAGCTGCACTGGAGACAATATGAGCATTACGAATTTCCGCAGCGTCGACGCTGTTTCGGATAAAGCAGCAGGCGCGCAGACGGTCACGCCAAAAGTGACTTTCCAGACATTACAAGAGAAGAAGCAGGCAGGCAGACCGATTACGGCGCTGACGGCGTACGACTATGCCACGGCGCGGCTGGTGGATGAGGCCGGCGTGGACCTGATCCTGGTGGGCGACTCGCTGGCCATGGTGGTGATGGGCTACGAGAGCACGCTGCCGGTGACCATGGAGGAGATGCTGCATCACGCGCGCGCGGTGAGGCGGGCGGTGAAGCACGCCATTGTTGTCGCGGATATGCCTTACGGGTCGTATCACGTGAGCGTGGCGGAGGGTGTGGCCAATGCGGCCCGGTTTGTGAAGGAAGCGGGCGCGGAGGCGGTGAAGATCGAAGGCGGTGCCGCACGCTGCGAGCTGGTGCAGAGGCTGACGGAGGCAGAGATTCCGGTTGTGTGTCATCTTGGCCTGACCCCGCAGGCGGTGCATCGCATGGGCGGCTACAAGGTGCAGGGCAAGACGCTGGCGGCAGCCGAAGAACTGGCGCGCGATGCGCGGATGCTGGAAGCGGCGGGTGCGTCCCTGATTGTGCTTGAGGGCATGCCGCGCGAGGTAGCGTCGATCATCACGTCGCAACTGCATATTCCGACAATCGGCATTGGCGCGGGGCCGGATTGCGATGGGCAAATTCTGGTGTTTCACGATCTGGTGAATCTGAGCTTCTCGCGGCCGGCTAAGTTTGTGCGGCAGTATGGCGATGCGGCGGCGCTGTTCCGCAACGCGATCGAAGGCTATGTGCACGATGTCGAGGAGCGGTCGTTTCCGGATGACGCGGAGAGCTATCACGTATCGAGAGAGGTGATAGACGCGCTGAAGGCTCCTGAGACCGGTGAGACGCTGAGAGCTCCGTCGAAGGCGCACCTCGTCCGCAAAGCCTGATGCGGATCACTAAAACAATTGCAGAGACAAGGGCGGCGGTGCGCGAGTTGC
>Ga0335074_10001751_pt1 | contig 29291 bp, 23 predicted proteins | sample Lox_Sample_23_FD_206715 | JGI IMG/M metagenome (GOLD analysis project Ga0335074, IMG submission 206715) | Soil microbial communities from Loxahatchee National Wildlife Refuge, Florida, United States - Lox_Sample_2.3 | ecosystem: Environmental > Terrestrial > Soil > Wetlands | place: USA... | reverse complement strand
CTGGGACACCGACGGGCCCGAGCTGCGGCAGACCGCCCGCCGGATCGTCCTGGCCAAGCGCGCGTTCAACATCCGCGAGGGCTGGCGGCCGGAGGACGACTGGCTGCCCGAGCGGCTGCTGTCCGAACCGCTGCCAGTCGCCTCCGGCAGGGTCGCAAGGCTGACCCCGGAGCGGCTGCGATCCATGATCGGCGCCTACTACGCCGCCCGCGGCCTGGACGGCGAGGGCCGCCCCGGCGAGAGCAGCCTGGATGACCTGCTGCTGGCTACGTGAGCCAGGTCCACTTGAGCGCGAAGTCGACCGTGACCGCGAACATCAGGTAGAACAGCCAGAACCCGGTGCCGAGGTGGAAGAAGCCGAGCGCGCGTTCGGCCGGGTTACCGAGCCTTGGCAGGTCGCCCCGCAGCGAGGCGAAGAAATCCGCCACGTAAACGCAGGTCAGGCCCACGAATAAGCCCCCGACGGGGTCGTCGCCCGCCTTGAAGAAGACGATCATCCCGAGCACTGACAGAGCCGTGAATGCGACGGTCATGCCGACGTTCACCCGGGCGTCCGCCTGGTGCAGCCGGTTCCAGCCGATGGCGAACCAATGCACGCCGTATGCGGTGAACGCTAGGGCCGCCATGTACAGCGGCGGCGCCTTCGTAAACGTGCCGAACAGCGTTAGCCCGGCGAACAGGTAGACGCCGGTGACGAACTGCATGAAGCCCGGCATCCAGATGCCCCACATGCCGGTGGCGAAGTCGACGCGCTCGTCCCGGGCGGGGTAGCCGAAGAGCTCCTGCGTGCCATAGATCATGTAGCCGGTGCCGAGGCCCATAAAGCCCAGGGCCAGTGGCGGGAACGGTGAGGCGGGAAGGCTGACTACGGACTGTAATAAGGACTGGGACATACGCCCTCCTGTGACGGCCCGGATCCGGTCACTATGATCGTACTGCGACGTAATTGAGTTGATCAGGTGGTTTGCTGCCATTTGCCGGGTCAGCTCGATGTCGCCCGCGACGCGCCCGTGATGTCAGCCCGTGCGGGGGTGATACTGAGTTATGGTCATTCACGCTCCAGCCCCGACCCGCACGGTCACGCTGACAATCGATGGAGCCGCGGTGACCGTGCCGGAAGGCACGACCATCTGGGCCGCGGCCAGGCAAGCGGGGATCGAGATCCCGGTCCTGTGTCACGACGAGCGCTACGACCCCGTCGGGGTCTGCCGTATGTGCGTGGTGGACGTCGGTGCGCGGGCCTACGCCGCCGCGTGCGTTCGCCCGTGCGAGGACGGCATGGAGGTCAAGACCGCCGCGCCCGGCGTCGAGCGCAGCCGCGCCGTCCTCACCGAGTTGCTGCTGTCTGATCAGCCCCCGGCCTCGCAGGATCCCAAGCAGACCACCACCGCAGACAACGAATTGCTCGCCCTCGCCGGGCACTTCGGTCTGAGCGGGGAGGTTCAGCGGGAGGAGCCGGCGCTGCCCGGCGGCTCGGGCCGCGGCGTGGACCTGTCCAACCCGGTCATCGCCGTCAACCACGACGCGTGCATCCTGTGCGACCGCTGCGTGCGTGCCTGCGACGACATCCAGGGCAACGATGTCATCGGCCGCAGCGGCAAGGGATACGGCACCAGGATCGCCTTCGACCTGAACGACCCGATGGGCGCCTCGACGTGTGTGACCTGCGGCGAGTGCGTCGCGGCCTGCCCGACCGGCGCGCTGACCAACAAGCCGATCCGCAACATTCCGATCCGGCCGCGCACCGAGCTGGACCAGGTGGACAGCGTGTGCCCATACTGCGGCGTCGGCTGCGCGCTCACGTACAACGTCGACCGGAAGCGTGGCGCGATCGCGTTCGCCGAGGGCCGGGACCAGCCAGGATCGAAGTCACGGTTGTGCGTCAAGGGGCGGTACGGCTGGGACTACGCGGCCTCACCGCAGCGCCTGACCGTGCCGCTGATCCGCCGCGACGATTCCTACCCCAAGGGGGCGCTGTCCGCCGACGTACGCGGCGAGATGAACCGCGGCGGGTACGTCGAAGACACGCAGCCGCGGGCGGAGCGCAGGCAGCTCAGCGCGGGCCACGACGTCAACGCCGACCGTGCCGGCCGGAACGGCAACGGCCGGAACGGCAACGGCCGGAACGGCAACGGCCGGAACGGCAACGGCCGGAACGGCAACGGCGACGGCGACGGCGGCCGCAGCGGCAAGCGGCGGCGCAAGCCGGGCGGCCTGGTCGACTACGCCGAGGTGCTGCCGCACTTCCGGGAGGCGACCTGGGATGAGGCGCTGGACCTGGTGGCCCGGCGGCTCACCGAGATCCACGCGGCGGGCGGCCCCGGCGCGATCGCCGGGTTCGGCTCGGCCAAGTGCTCCAACGAAGAGGCGTACCTCTTCCAGAAGCTGATCAGGACCGGCTTCCACACCAACAACGTGGATCACTGCACCCGGCTGTGCCACGCCTCCAGCGTGTTCGCGCTGTTCGAGGGCATCGGCTCCGGCGCCGTCTCCACGACCTACGGCGACGTGCTGAACGCCGACGCTGCGATCGTGACCGGCAGCAACCCCACCGCGAACCACCCGGTCGCGTCCTCGTTCTTCAAGCAGGCCCGGCGGCGCGGCACGACGATCATCTACGTCGACCCGCGAGCCGACAAGATGGCCGATCACGCCGACATCTTCTGCCAGATCAAGCCGGGCACCGACGTCGCGTTCTACAACGGCGTCATGCACGAGGTGATCAGGCTCGGGCTGACCGACCGCGAGTTCATCGCCGACCGCACCAGCAACTACGAGGCGCTGGCCGAGACCGTCAAGAACTACCCGCCGGAACGTGCCGCGCAGATCACCGGCGTGGACGCAGCCGTGATCAGGCAGGTCGCGAGGGTCTGGGGCGCGGCGGGCGCGGGCGTGATCTTCTGGGGCATGGGGATCTCCCAGCACACCACCGGCACGGACAACGCCCGCTGCCTGATCGCGATGTGCGCCATCACCGGGAACATCGGGCGCCCGGGCAGCGGGCTGCACCCGCTGCGCGGCCAGAACAACGTCCAGGGCGCCTCGGACATGGGCCTGATCCCGATGTACTACCCCGACTACAAGAAGGCCGACGATCCCGAGGTCCGGGCCAGGTTCGAGCGCATCTGGGAGACCGGCGACCTGGACCCGAACAAGGGCCTGACCGTCACCGAGATCATCGGCTCCGCGCTCAAGGGCGGGGTGCGCGGCATGTACATGATGGGGGAGAACCCGTTCCTGTCCGACCCCAACATCAACAAGGTCCGCAAGGCTCTGTCCGCGCTCGAGTTCCTCGTCGTCCAGGACATCTTCCTGACCGAGACGGCCGAGTTCGCCGACGTCATCCTGCCGGCCACGTCCTACCTGGAGAAGGACGGCACCTACACCAACACCGACCGCCGGGTGCAGCTCGGCCGCAAGGTGCTGGACCCGCCCGGCCAGGCCCGGCTGGACTGGGAGGTCATTCAGGACATCGCCGTCCGGATCGGGCTCGGCTGGGACTACGCCTCGCCGCGAGAGGTCTTCGAGGAGATCGTCGCGGTCATGCCCAACTACGCCAACCTGAGCTACGACAACCTGGGATCCACGGGCAAGCTGTATCCGAATCCGGACCCGGAGCACACCGACGGCACCGTGGTCATGTTCGGTGAGAAGTTCAAGACCGACGACGGGCTGGCGCACCTCGTGCCCGCCGAGTGGATGCCGGCCAAGGAACTGCCCAGCGACGAGTACCCGATCGTGCTGTCCACCGGCCGCCTGCTCCAGCACTGGCACACCGGATCGATGACCCGCCGGTCCTACGCGCTCGACGCGATCAGCCCCAGGCCCGAGGTCTACCTCCATCCCGACGACGCCGCTGAGCTCGGCCTGGCCGACGGCGCCCCGGCCCGGGTGACCTCGCGGCGGGGCACGATCGTGCTGGCGACCCGCTACTCCTACCGCGAGGGCCGTGGCAGCTGCTTCATCCCGTTCCATTTCCGCGAGGCCGCGGCCAACCTGCTGACGATCGACGAGATCGACCCGCTCGGGAAGATCCCCGAGTTCAAGTTCTGCGCGGTCAGGATCGAGCCGGCTGCCGGGTCGGAGCTGGCCGGGTCCGCCCGCGAGGCCGCGCCCCAGGCCGAGGGGCGCTGATGGCCCGGGCGCAGGCCCGGGCTGCGGGCGTCGAGGCGCGCGCGGGGAAATTTCCCGGCCCAAGCCTGATCCCGGCGCTGCAGGCCATCCAGGAGCGGCTCGGCTGGCTGCCGCGCGAGGAACTCGAGGCGCTGGCCAGGGACACCCACCGGCCACTGTACGAAATCCAGGGCTTGATCTCGTTTTACCCGCATTTCCGCACCACGCCGCCGCCACCGGTGACGCTGCACGCCTGCCACGACCTTTCCTGCTGGCTTCAGGGCGCGGACCAGCGGCTCGACAGTCTGCGGCGCCGATACGACGGCGACGCCGAGGTCGAATTCACCGAGGTGTCCTGCATCGGCCGGTGCGATGCCGCGCCCGCCATCGCGGTCAACGAGGTCCCCGCTGCGGCCGACGACGCCGACGCCCTCATCACCGCCGCCCGGACCCGCCACCGCGCCGACCCGGTGCCCCGGGTCTACAGCGACGGGGGCGCGCCCTGGCCCAACGACCCATACCCGGCCGGCGCGGCCACAGCGGGGCGGTACGCCGCGTTGCGGAAGGTCCTCTCCGGTGAGCTGGCGGCCGATCGCGTGATCACCGCTTTGGAGGAATCTGGGCTGCGGGGTATGGGCGGCGCCGGCTTTCCCACCGGCCGGAAGTGGGGCCTGGTGGCGGCGCAGGAGGCCAGCCCGAAATACGTGATTTGCAACGCTGACGAGTCGGAACCGGGGACCTTCAAGGACCGGCAGATCCTCGCCGAGCAGCCGCACCTGGTGCTCGAGGGGCTGCTGCTCGCGATGGCCGTGGTCGGAGCCGAGGAAGGCTGGGTATTCATCCGGCATGAATACGGCCGGGAAGAGGCGGTGATCCGCGGTGAGATCGAGGCACTGCGGGAGGCCGGCCTCGTCGGGGAGGACGTGGCCGGCACCGGCCGCAGGCTCTCGGTCGAGGTGTTCACCTCGCCGGGTGGCTACATCCTCGGCGAGGAGTCCGCGCTGATCGAGTGCATGGAGGGGCACCGCGGGGAGCCGCGCAACAAGCCGCCGTTTCCCGGCACCTACGGCCTGTGGGGCCAGCCGACGCTGATGAACTCGGTCGAGACGTTCGCGCACGCCCCGATCATCGTGGCGAACGGGGCCGACTGGTGGAAGGCGCAAGGCACCGCGGGCGGCACCGGGCTGAAGTTCTTCGCGGTGTCCGGCCACGTCGAGCGGCCGGGGGTTTACTGCGTGCCGATGGGCACGACGGGCCGGCAGCTACTGGAGATGGCCGGCGGCGTCAGCGGCGGGCGGCCGGTTGGTGCGATCCAGCCGGGCGGCGCCTCATCGAACTTCCTCGGGCCCGACGGGCTCGATGTCCCGCTTAACTTCGACACGCTGGCCGCCGCCCAGTCGATGCTCGGCTCGGGCGCGCTGGTCGTGATGGCCGAGGGCACCGACTTGCTCGCGGCGGCCACGAACGTGCTGCGTTTCTTCCGCAACGAGTCGTGTGGCAAGTGCGTCCCATGCCGGGTCGGATCCGCCAAGGCGCACCAGATCCTCGCCGGCCTGCTGGCGGACGGCGGGGGGGTGGCCGAGGTCGACGGGCGCATCAGCGAGCTGGAGGAGACCCTGCGCAAGACCTCGATCTGCGGGCTCGGCCAGGTCGCCCTCGGGCCGGTCGTGAGCGTGCTCAAGCTTGGAGACCAGCAACGGAGCCCATGACGCCGGCGCCCAGGGGCCGCGAGTTCTTCGCCACCCGGACCGTTTCGGAGGCGATGGCCGGCTTCCGGCCACGGCGGCGAACCCCGGCCGAGACGATACCGATTACCCACGCCCTGCACCGGATCCCGGCTGCGGCGGTCACTGCCGCGCACCCCCTGCCGGGCTTCGCGCGCTCGACCGTGGACGGCTACGCGGTGCGGGCGTCCGACACCTACGGGGTCTCGGACGGGCTGCCCGGCTATCTCGACGTGGCGGGCGCGGTCCGGATGGGCGCCACGCCCGACGTCGCGGTCAGCCCCGGGACCGCGGTCGCGATGCCAACCGGCGGGATGCTGCCACCGGGGGCGGACGCGGTCGTGATGATCGAGTACACCGCCGAGGCGATGTCCGGAACCATCGAGGTGGTCCGGCCCGTCGCCCCCGGCGACGGGGTCATCCGGGCCGACGAGGACGCCGCGCCCGGCGTCGCGATCGTGCCCGCCGGACGGCCGCTGCGGGCCCAGGACCTGGGCATGCTCGCGGCCGCCGGTGTCACAAGCGTGACCGTGCACACGCGTCCGGTCGTGGCGGTCTTCTCGACCGGCGACGAGGTGGTGCCGCCAGACACCGCGGCGCTGATGCCCGGGCAGGTGCGTGACGCGACCGCGGTCGCGCTGGCCGGGCTGATCACCGAGGCGGGGGGTGATGCGGTCGCTGGCGGCATCGTCGCGGACGACCCGGGCCTGCTCGAGGCCGCGCTGCGCCCGGCGCTCGGCGACAGCGACCTGATCGTGGTGTCGGCCGGATCGTCGGTCGGGGCGCGGGACGAGACAGCCACCGCCGTCGGCCGGCTGGGCGAGCCGGGTATCTGGTGTCACGGCCTGGCGATCAAGCCGGGCAAGCCCACGCTGCTCGCCGAGTGCGCGGGCGTGCCGGTCATCGGGCTGCCCGGCAATCCGCGGTCCGCCCTCGTGGTGTTCCGGCTGATTGGTATGCCGCTGGTCCGGCTCGTCGGCGGGTGCACCCGGCCGCCAGCCGAGGCTACCGTGCGGGCCCGGCTCGACCGCGACCTGGCGTCGGCGACGGGCCGGCTCGACGTGGTCCAGGTCCGGGTTACCGGGGGCTGCGCGAGCCCGGTCTTCGGGATGTCGGCGCTGCTGTCCGTGCTCACCGCCGCCGATGGATACGTGATCATCCCCGAGGAGGCGACCGGCCTCGACGCCGGCACCGAGGTCGAGGTCACCCTGTACCGTTGATCGCGGTCATGAGCAACAGCCCATTTATCCGCGACGTCCCCGCGGCCCGCGCCCTCGAGGCCTGGCGCAGCGCGCGAGCGGCCGGAGGCTGCCCGGACCGGCTGCCCGCGATCCGGGTCCGCGTCCAGGACGCCGCTGGCCGGGTCACCGCCGACCCGGTGTGGGCCACCCGCTCGTCGCCGCCGTTCGACGCCGCCGGCATGGACGGGATTGCCGTGCGCGCCGCCGATACCCTCGGCGCCAGCGAGACCACCCCGGTCTGCCTGGAGCCGGACGCCTACGACGTCGTGGACACCGGCGACCCGATGCCCGACGGGCGCGACGCGGTGGTCATGCGCGAGCACGTGCACTACTCCGGCGCCGTCGCCGAACTGCGCGCCGCGGTCCCGCCCTACCAGCACGTACGCTCGGTCGGAGAGGACGTTTCCGCCGCCGAGCTGCTGCTGCCCGAGGGCCACCGGCTGCGGGCCGTCGACCTGGCCGCCGCCGTGGCCGCCGGAGCCACGCACGTCACCGTCCGGCGGGCCCCGGTCGTCACGATCCTGCCGACCGGCGACGAGGTGCGCCCGATCGGCACGCCGACCGGCCCGGGGGAGATCCTGGACACGAACTCGCTGATGCTCGCCACTCAGGCCCGCGAGGCCGGCTGCGAGGCCCGCTGCCTGCCGATCGAGCCCGACGATCCGGAGGGCCTGGCCCGGGCGGTCCGCGCCGCGGTGGCCGGCTGCGACCTGCTGATCATCGTCGCGGGCTCCAGCGCGGGCCGCGACGACTACACGGCGCGGATCGTGGCCGAACTCGGCACGCTGGCCGTGCACGGGGTGGCGGTGCGGCCCGGCCACCCCGTCGTGCTCGGCGTGGTCGAGGGCACACCCGTGCTGGGCGCCCCCGGCTATCCGGTGTCGGCCGCGCTGACCTTCGACATCTTCGCCGAGCCGGTCCTGGCCGAGCTGGAGGGATCCGCGCCCCGCCGCCGCCCGCGGGCCCGGGCGCGGCTGGCCCGCAAGCTGGCGTCTCCGCTCGGCATGGACGACTGGGTGCGGGTACGCCTGGGCATGGTGGGCGGCACGATGGTTGCCACCCCGCTGCCGCGCGGCGCCGGCGTGCTCACCTCGCTGGTCCGGGCCGACGGGCTGCTCGTCGTTCCGGCCGGCCTGGAGGGGCACCACCCGGGCGATGAGGTCGACGTGGACCTGCTGCGCGGCCTCGACGAGATCTCCGGCACGATCGTCGCCATCGGCTCGCACGATCTGGTCCTGGACCTGGCCGCCTCGGCGCTGCGCGCCGAGGACCCGCGGGTCACGCTCGCCTCGTCGAACGTCGGCTCGCTCGGCGGCCTGGTGGCCCTGCGTGACGGGCTGTGCCACGTCGCCGGGTCGCACCTCCTGGACCCGGCCACCGGCGAGTACACCCTGCCCTATCTCGACCGCATCCTGGCCGGGCACGAGGTATCGGTGGTGCGCCTGGTGCATCGCGACCAGGGACTGATGGTCGCCGCCGGGAATCCCCTCGGCCTGAAGGGCATCGACGACCTGACCCGCCACGGCGTGCGGTACGTCAACCGGCAGCGGGGGGCCGGCACCCGCGTCCTGCTCGACCATGAACTGCGAGAGCGCGGAATCAGCGCCGACGCGATCGACGGCTACCTTCGTGAGGAGCCCACCCACCTGGCCGTGGCCGCCGCGGTGGCCGCCGGGCGCGCCGACGCCGGCCTGGGCATCACGGCCGCGGCGCGGGCCTTCGGCCTGGATTTCCTGCCGGTCACGCGCGAGCCCTACGACCTGGTCGTCGCCGCGCGGGACGCGGACAGCCCGCGCCTGGCGCCGCTGTGGGCGCTGCTGGAGTCGGACCGGTTCCGTGCGGCCGTGCAGGACCTGGGCGGCTACGGCACCGAGGAGATGGGGCGGCGGATCAGGTAGCCGTCGCCCCGGCCGCCGTTGCTCCAGGCCACCATCGCCGAGGTCAAGAGCCCAGCGAAGATCACGATGCCGGCGAGCACGTAGATGTTCCACCCGATGAGCTGGGTCCCGTGCAGGTGGAAGATCTCGCTCATCGGGTGCTTTCTGGTGTTGAAGCCCACCAGGCCGTGCGGGACGAACGCGAGCTTCCCGGTCCACTTCATCGGCCAGTCGGCAAACACCGCGAACAGCGCCACGCCGAGTGCGAGGTACGCCGCCCTGGCCGCGCCCCGGGCCCGGGCCGCGGCGTCGGCCAGCAGCGCCAGCACGGGCACGATCCACACCCAGTGGTTGTCCCAGCTGATCGGCGACACCAGCACGCCGGTCACGGCGCAGGTGACCCAGCCCGCCGTCGGGCGGCCGGCCCGGGCCAGCAGGGAGGCCGCGGCGAGGCCCAGGCAGGCGGTGAGCGCCGCGGCGGCCAGCCACAGCGCGGTGACCGAGCCCGCGCCCTGAGGCGTCCTGGTGAGGAGCGCGAGCAGGGACTGGTTCAGCATCGAGCCGAGACTCTGGTTCGTGAAGTTCCCGGCGTGCAGGAAGTACCCGGTCAGCCACCATTTCACCGACTCGCCGGGCAGGACGGCGAAGCCGATCACCATCGCGGCGGCGAAGACGGCCGTGGCGACCGCGGCCTGGCGCAGCTTCCCCGCCAGGATCAGGTACGGGATGAAGATCAGCGGCACCAGCTTGATGCCGGCCGCCAGGCCGACGCCCGCGCCCTTCCAGCGCCGGTGGTCGGGCTGGCACATATCCCAGGCGATGAGCGCCATCAGCACGAGCTCGATCTGGCCGACCTGGACCGAGCGCAGCACGGGCTCGGTCCACAGCGCGGCGGCGGACACGGCGAGCACGGCGGCGGCGCGCCGCTGGCCATGCCAGCCAAGCTGGCCGAACGTCACCCACACGGCCGCCACCATCGCGGCCAGGCTGACCACGGTCATCAGCCACTTCAGCACCGCCCAGGGCAGCAGCGACCCGGCGGCGAACCCCAGGGCGGCGAACGGGGTGTAGAGGTACTGCACGCCGGGCCGGTACTGCCAGGTGTACAGCCTCGCCGGGTCATGCCGCGTGATCAGGCCCGCGTGGTTGTAGATGTCGAGGTCGAACCAGTCGAGCGTCAGGCCGAGCCGGTGGGTCGCGACGTCGGCCACGTACGCGGCCAGCGCGATCCCGAAAGCGGCGGCTGCGATGCCGAGCGCCCACCGGGCACGCCGGACTCTGGCGGGCCGGATCCCGACCGGATGCCGCAGGCCCACTCCTGCCTGTGCCATCAGGGTCCCTCCTAGACCATCGATGGTGCCGGAGTTTCCGGGCGGCCCCGCGCGACGCCGTGAGTGCCCCGTCGGCGCAGGCGCAACCCGCTACCCGTTACTGGCCCGCGCAATCCCCGAGTACGGCACAGCCCGCAGAGCGAGTGCCGCCGTCGTGTGGCCGAGGCATTACCGTACCGACGATCCCGGCGGGACCGAGTCAAACGCGAGTCATGGCATGGTCAAGCTTGCGAGTGACAGGCTGCTCATGATCCGTCACGCGCTGATGCCACGCCGCGCCGATTGCGACCGCGAGCAGCGCGAGGCCAACGAGCGCGAACAGGTTCGCGCTGATCGGCTGGAGACTGCCGGGCAGCGGATACGCCTCGCCCACCGGAATCCGGGCCCACGCCCCGAACAGCGCGGCCACGGCGGCGGCCAGCGCCCACCACGCCCAGCGCGCGGCGCCCCTGGCCCGCAGCGCCGCGTCAGCCAGCAGCGCCATGCCGGGCACGACCCAGACCCAGTGCTGGTCCCAGCTGATCGGGGAGAGCAGCAGCCCGGTCAGCGCGCAGGTCAGCCAGCCTGCCACCGCGCGGCCGCTGCGGTCGAGCACCGCGGCGGCTCCCAGGCCGAGCACCCCGATCACGACAGACAGGACGAGCCAGATCGGTGTGGCGTGACGCACACTGTGAATGGACCTGGCGACCAGGCCGAGTACCGACTGGTTCAGCAGGGATTTGACGTCTCCAACATTGTTCGCATGCAGGAAATAACCCGTTAGCCAGTACTTGACGGACGCATGCGGAAGAAACAGAAAGCCGATCGCCACGGTGCCTGCGAATGTGGCGGCCACGATCGCGGCCTGACGCAGCCTCCCCGCCAGCAACAGATACGGGATGAATACCAGCGGCACGAGCTTGATGCCCGCGGCGATGCCGATACCGGCGCCCTTCCACCACCGCCGGCCCGGCTGGCACATGTCCCACACGATGAGGACCATCAGCACGAACTCAATCTGACCGAGGTGCAGGGCACGCTGCACTGGCTCGATCCACAGCGCGGCGGCCGCGATGCCCGCGAGCGCAGTCGCCCGGCGGCGGCCGCGCCAGCCGAGCGCGCCCAGGGTCAGCCAGAGGGTCACGCCGATGGCAGCAAGGCTGGCCACGGTCATCAGCCACCTGAGCACCGCCCACGGAAGCAGCGAGCACGCGGCGAACAGCAGCGCGGCGAAAGGCGTGTACGTGAACTTGATTCCGCGGCGCAGTTGCCACGTGTAGAGACGGCCCGGCGCGCTCCTGGTGATCAGGCCGGCGTGGTTGTATACGTTGAGGTCGTACCAGTCCAGCATCTGGCCGGGGCGGTGCAGCAGAACGTCGGCAAGGTACGCCGCGGCCACCACCGCGCAGAAACCGATAGCGACCAGAAGAGGCCAGCGCCGCTGCCGGGGCAAGAACCCGGCGGCACTGGCCCGCTTGAGCCTGGGCCCGGCAGCTACCATCGGGCATCCCTTCTGGTCTGGCTGCGGCCCGGTTCAGCTGTCCAGTGAACGTGGTTATCCAATGAACGCGGTCACGATACCCGCAGGCACGTTAAAGAAGGGTCAAGCACGGGTCAGGTTATGGCCAGGGTCCAACCGGCCTTTGGTCATCCATTAACCAATGGTCATTTAGCAAACGATCAGCACCGGGCGCGGGTCCGCCGGCACCAATTGCCGCGCGGCCGTCTTGCGGCGCGGGCGGTCGGCGTGGTGGCATGCGTACGAGCAGGTTCCCGCGGGGTGGGCGCTCCGGAGTTCCACCGGCTAGGAGGTAGGGCGTGACGGCAGAGATCTTGCGCGAGCGGGCGGAGATAGAGCGGGCGGCCTGGGGCGATGCGGGCGCGACGGTGCCCGCCCGCCTGGCGGTCACGGCGGAGCGCTGGGGCGCCGAGCCCGCGTACTCCGACCGCGACGACGCCGGCCCGTGGCAGACCATCACCTGGGAGCAGACGCGCGAGCAGGCGCTCGAGCTGGCCGCCGGGCTGATCGACCTCGGGCTGGAGGCAGGCGACCGGGTCGCGCTGATGCTGCCGAACCGGGTCGAGCACGTGCTGGCCGACTTCGCGGTGATGCACGCCGGGGGAGTGCCGGTCACCGTGTACGCCACCCTGGCTTCCGATCAGATCCGCTACGTGGCGGCCGACTGCGACGCCGCCATCGCGGTGCTCGACGGCGCGTCCGAACTGGCGCGCTGGCAGCCGGTGCTCTCCGAGCTGCCGAACCTGAAGAAGATCATCGTCAGGGACGCGGCCGCGTGCCCGGCGGGCGACCCGTATCTGACCTGGGCGGGGCTCTTCGAGCGCGGCCGGGACCGGCTCGCCGCGTCCCCCGGGACCGTCGCCGACCGGGTGGCGGGCATCGATCCCGATGACCCGGCGACCGTGCTGTACACGTCGGGCACCACGGGGAACCCCAAGGGCGTCATCATCACGCACCGCAGCGTGCTCTACGAGGTCGCCACCGGCGACGTCACCGGCTTCGTCGAGCCGCGCACCCGGTGGGTGTCCTACCTGCCGCTGGCGCACATCGCGGAGCGGATGTTCACGATCTACCTGCCCGTGCACTACGCCTGGCACGTCCATTTCTGCCACAACGCAACCACCGACCTGCTCGCGACGCTCGGCGCCGTCAAGCCGACGGCGTTCTTCGGGGTGCCCAGGGTCTGGGAGAAGATCCAGGCGGGCATCCAGGCGCTGCTGGCCGCCGAGCAGGATCCGGCCAGACGCACCGCGGTCGACGAGGCCATGGCGACCGGCCGCAAGTACGTGAAGAGCTGCGAGTTCGGCAACACCACACCCGACGACCTGGCCGAGGAGTTCCGCCTGGCCGACGAGAGCGTGCTGCACCCGGTCCGGTCCCTGCTCGGCCTCGGCGAGGCGACCATCGTGGTCAGCGCGGCCGCGCCGCTGCCGCCGGACGTGGCCGAGTTCTTCGCCGGGCTCGGCATGAAGATCCTCGACGTCTACGGGATGACGGAGACCACCGGCGCGTTCACGACCAACCTCCCGGACGCGTTCCGGCTGGGGACCGTGGGGCGGCCCGTGCCGGGGATCGAGGTCTGGATCGCCGACGATGGCGAGATCCTGACCCGCGGCCCGCTGAACACCCCCGGGTACCTCAACCTGCCCGAGCGGACGGCCGAGCTGATCGACGCCGACGGCTGGCTGCATACCGGCGACATCGGGTCGCTCGACCCGGACGGCTTCCTGTCCGTTGTGGACCGCAAGAAGGAGCTGATCATCACGTCGGGCGGGGAGAACATCTCGCCGGCCGCGATCGAGAACCTGCTCGTCGCCCACCCGCTGATCGGCCAGGCGCTCAGCTTCGGTGACGGGCGGCCGTACGTGGTGGCGCTGCTGACGCTCGACGGCGACGTGGCTCCGGCGTGGGCCAGGGCGCACGGCATCGAGGCGTCCTCGCTCGCGCAGCTCGCCGAGGAGCCCGCGATCCTCGAGGCGGTGGGAGAGGCCGTGGCGGCCGCGAACCAGCACCTGGCCCGGGTGCAGCAGGTCAAGAAGTGGCGGCTGCTGCCGGTGGAGTGGACCGCGGAAAGCGAGGAGCTGACGCCGACGCTGAAGCTCAAGCGCCGGGTGGTGCACGCCAAGTACGCCGACGCGATCGACGCCCTCTACGACGGCTGACCCCCGTCATCGCGTCGCCGCGGCAGGTCCGCCCGGCTGTTACGCTCCGCGAGGCGTGCGCCGTCCGTCTGGCCGTCAGGCTGCCCTGAGATCTGCGCCACCGCACGCCCCCTTCGCTCCGGGCACGCCCGGCAGGTACACCCGGGCCGTCACCGAGTCGCCGCCGAAGCGGTACCCGGCGTCGGCCCACCGCCGGGCGATCATCGCCAGCATCCGCTTGTTCTCCGGCAGCACGTCCATGACCAGCACGCTCACGCCCCGCGCCGCCGCCCGCCCGACCACCTGGTCCAGGATCTGCGAGCCGATGCCGTGGTTCTGCCAGCCGTCGGCCACGACAACGCCGATGTCGCTCACCAGGCAGCCCTCCGGGCTGAGGCTGTCCGCCGCCATCCCGTGCCCCACGATCACGCCGGCGTCGGTCGCCACGAGCGCGTCGGTGGTGAGCCCGCCGCCGCACATCCCGCGCAGCACCGCCGGGCTCGGCGACGACGCCGGGGTGAAGAACCGCAGGAACCGGGTGCGGACCGAGAGCCCGGTGAGGAACGACAGCATCGCGTCGCGGTCCGCCGCGGCCACGCTCCGGTACTCGACACCGCTCCGGTACTCGACACCGCCGCCAGCGTGCACGGCGGCCGGCCGATCCAGCTCTTCCAACTGAGTTCGCTTCACAGACCCAGCCTGCACCGCCGTTGCTAAGTCTGTCAACCAGACTTAGCATGTGCAGATGAACCGGCCCTGGATCCTCGACTACGACACCGAGAACTGCACGATCGGCGCGGCCCTGGCCGTCGTCGGCGAGAAGTGGACGTTCCTGGTGCTCCGGGAGGCGTTCAACGGCGTCCGCCGGTTCGACGACATCCGCCGGCGCATCTCAGCCCCCCGGCAGATTCTCAGCGACCGGCTGGCCCGCCTGGTCGAGGAGGGGCTGCTGCGCAAGGTGCCGTACCGGGAGCCGGGCCAGCGCGCACGCAGCGAGTACCGGCTGACCGAGAAGGGGCTGGCGCTGTTCCCGCTGATGGTGGCCTTGCTGGAGTGGGGCAACACGTACGCCGTGAGCCCGGACGGCCCGGTGGTCGAGCTGCGGCACCGGGACTGCGGCGCACCGGTGCACCTCGAGCTGCGATGCGCCGGGGACCATCTCGTATCGTCGGCGCGCGAGATCACCCCGGTGCCCGGCCCCGGCGCCCGCCAGATCGCCTGACAGACAGCCGCTCACACGCCCGCGGTTCTGACGCCCCGCCGTTCAGCCGCTTCCACTCGGCCTGCGCCGGCGCCAGCCAGCGCTGCCTCAGCCCGGTGAACAGCCGGGCCGCCTCGAGCCCGCGCCAGCCCGCCGGCAGCAGCTCGCGCGGCAGCGCCGGGTCGATGGCCGGGAACCGGCGCCACGCGTGCACCAGCTCGACGTGCCTGGCCAGCACGTCATTCGGCTCGGCCGCGCCGAACTCGTCGATGAACCGCTCGTACTGCCGCTCGACCGCGTCCAGATCCCACGCCGCGCTGACCATGTCGGCCGCGCCGTCGAGCCCGGACCGGGTCGCGGTGAACAGGTGTGCGCCGACGACGCCCGCCTCGCTGAGCACCCGAGCCACCTCGGCCTCACGCTCGGGGTGCGCGCTGATCCACAGGCCGGGCCCCAGCCAGCCGAGGCCCGCCCAGCTCAGCCGGGAGCGCACGGCGTGCCGGGTGCTCCGGTCGCCGTCCGGGATCCGCGCGGCGACGAGCAGCCAGCGCCCGTCCCAGTTGTCCGCGGCCGAGGTGAAGGAGTAGATCCGCTCGGCGCCCTCGTTCAGCAGCCGCTCCCCGGCGGGGGTCAGATGCCACTGGGTCAGGCGGCCGTTCTTCTCGGCGCCGAGCCAGCCGTCGACCGCGGTGCGCATCAGCGCCTGCCTGGTCGCCTTCTCCGCGACGCCGAGCCGGCCGAACGCGGTGATCACCGCGGAGGTCCACGCCGCGCCGCCGCCCGGCAGCACGAACTCGCCGAGCAGCGTGAACAGCAGCCCGCGCGCGCTCGGCGCGCCCGCGGCGTGCCGGCGGATGAGGGCAGGAGGTCGCTCGGTCGGCATGGCGGCTAATATTCTACAGCTACTTGACTCTTAGCAATGAATAAGTAGAGCATGTAGAAGATGGCTGTAGAAGAGATCCTTGAACGGGACGCCCCGGGGCGGGTCAGCTTCCAGGTGGAACCCGGCAGCTACCGGCACTGGCGGCTCGCCTTCGACGGCCCGGTGGCCACCTTGGCCATGGACGTCGACGAGCACGCGGCACTGCGCGACGGCTACGAGCTGAAGCTCAACTCCTACGACCTTGGCGTGGACATCGAGCTGTACGACGCGGTGCAGCGGCTGCGCTTCGAGCACCCCGAGGTGCGCACGGTGGTGCTGACCAGCGCCAAGGACAAGATCTTCTGCGCCGGGGCCAACATCAGGATGCTGGCCGCCTCGCCGCACGCGTGGAAGGTGAACTTCTGCAAGTTCACCAACGAGACCCGCAACGGCATCGAGGACGCCTCGGCGAACTCCGGGCAGACGTACCTGGCTGCGCTGAACGGCACCGCGTCCGGCGGCGGCTACGAGCTCGCGCTGGCGTGCGAGCACATCATGCTCATCGACGACCGCTCGTCCGTGGTGTCGCTGCCGGAACTGCCGCTGCTCGGCGTGCTGCCCGGCACCGGCGGGCTGACCCGGGTAACCGACAAGCGGCTGGTGCGCCGCGACCTGGCCGACTACTTCGCGACGCGTTCCGAGGGGGTCGGCGGGGCCAGGGCCACGGCCTGGCGGCTGGTCGACGAGGCGGTCCCGCGGCAGCGGTGGGACCAGTCCGTGGCGGAGCGCGCCGCTCAGTTTGCTGCCCGCTCCACCCGCCCGACCCGCTCGACCCGCTCCGCCCGCCCGGACGGCGCGACGGGCGTCGCGCTGACACCGCTGGCCAAGCGGCGCGGCGACGACGCCATCGGCTACGAGTACGTGACCGCGGCGCTGGACCGCGGCGCCGGCACGGCGACGATCACCGTCGCGGGCCCGTCGCAAGACCCGCCGGGCGCTGACGCGATCGCCGCGGCGGGCGCCGCGTTCTGGCCCTTGGCCATGACCCGTGAGCTCGACGACCTGATCCTCGACCTGCGCACGAACGAGCCCGAGCTGGGGACGTGGGTGCTGAAGACCACCGGGGACCCCGGCCGGGTGCTGGCCCACGACCGGCTGCTGCTGGACAACTCCGGCGACTGGCTGGTCAACGAGATAGTGGGGTACCTCAAGCGCACGCTGAAGCGGCTCGACGTGACCAGCCGGAGCCTGATCGCGCTGATCGAGCCCGGCAGCTGCTTCGCCGGCTCGCTGTTCGAGCTCGCGCTGGCCGCCGACCGGTGCTACATGCTGCTCGGTGTCTTCGAGGACAGCGATCCGGACGCGCAGCCGGCCACGGTCACGCTCGACGGGATGAACCTGGGGCCACTGCCGATGAGCAACGGTCTGACCCGGCTGCAGACGCGGTTCCTTGGCGACGACGTGGCGCTGGCGGCGGCCACCGAGGCGGCCGGGAAGCCGCTGCAGGCCGATGAGGCCGAGGAGCTCGGCCTCATCACGTTCGCACCCGACGACATCGACTGGGACGACGAGGTCCGCATCGCGGTGGAGGAACGCGCCAGCTTCAGCCCCGACGCGCTGAGCGGGCTCGAGGCCAACTACCGCTTCGCGGGCCCGGAAACGATGGAGACGAAGATCTTCGGACGGCTGACCGCGTGGCAGAACTGGATCTTCAACCGGCCCAACGCGTCCGGGCCCGAGGGCGCGCTGCGCCGCTTCGGCACCGGGCAGCGGGCCAATTTCGACCGGAAGCGAGTCTGAGCGATGACCACCCCCGACTACGCCGAGAAGATCCCGAACAACGTCGACCTGCGCGATGACCGGAGGCTGCAGAGGGCCCTGGAAGCCTGGCAGCCCAACTTCCTGTCCTGGTGGGGGTCGATGGGCCCGACGCTGCCGACGCAGGACGTCTACCTGCGCACCGCGGTCAACGTGGGCCGTGAGGGGTGGGCGCACTTCGGGCACGTGGCCATGCGCGACTACCGCTGGGGGATCTTCCTCGCCGAGCGCGACCCGGACCGGCGCATCGGCTTCGGCGACCACAAGGGCGAGCCGCCATGGCAGCAGGTGCCCGGCGAGTACCGCTCCGAGCTGCGGCGGCTGATCGTGATCCAGGGCGACACCGAGCCCGCCTCGGTCGAGCAGCAGCGCAACCTGGGCGCCACCGCGCCGAGCCTGTACGACCTGCGGAACCTGTTCCAGGTGAACGTGGAGGAGGGCCGCCACCTGTGGGCGATGGTGTACCTGCTGCACGCCCACTTCGGCCGGGAGGGGCGCGAGGAGGCCGAAGAGCTGCTGCACCGCAACTCGGGCAGCGAGGACGCGCCGCGGATCCTGGGCGCGTTCAACGAGGAGACCCCGGACTGGCTGTCGTTCTTCATGTTCACGTACTTCACCGACCGGGACGGCAAGTACCAGCTCGGCACGCTCAAGGAGTCCGCGTTCGACCCGCTGTCGCGCACCTGCGAGTTCATGCTCAAGGAGGAGGCGCACCACATGTTCGTCGGGACCACCGGCGTGGACCGCGTGGTCGAGCGGACGGCGCAGCTCATGACGGAGCACGACAGCGACGAGGTTGCGGCGCGCGGCGGCATCCCGCTCGACGTCATCCAGAAGTACCTGAACTTCCACTACTCGGTGTCGCTGGACCTGTTCGGCGGCGACACATCGACGAACGTGGCCAACTACTACACCGCCGGGCTGAAGGGCCGCTGGCTGGAGGACCGCAGGCGCGACGACCACAAGCTCACCAGCGAATCCATCATGGTGGACGCGCTCGAGGACGGGGAGATCGGGCAGACCGAGGTGGCCGCGCTCGTCGGGCTCAACACCGACCTGCGCCGGGAGTACATCACCGACTGCCAGAGCGGCGTCAAGCGGTGGAACCGCATCCTAGACGGCGCGGGCCTCGAGCCGCGGCTGAAGCTGCCGCACGTGGCCTTCAACCGCAAGGTCGGCGCGTTCGCCGGGATCGAGGCCACGCCGGACGGCGAGCTGCTCACGGCCGGTGAATGGGAACGGCGCAAGGGGGAGTGGCTGCCCACCGACGTGGACAAGACACACGTGCGCTCGCTGATGCAGCCGGTCCACGAGCGCGGCAAGATCGCGGCGTGGATCGCCCCGCCGCGCAACGGCATCAACGGCAAGCCGTTCGACTACGACTACGTGCACCTGGCGTAATCTGCGGCTACCCCGCCGCTGCCGAGGAGGACGCGTAGATGCTGGACGGCCTGCCGCTTGTCGACGCGCACGTGCACGCCGCCAGGCTGCCCACGCTCAAGCCGGCGTGGAAGGAATGGGCAGCCGACTTCGGCGACCAGTCCGTGTTCGGGCGGGTCTACGACTCGCGCGGCACGATCGACCCGGCCCGCTTCGACGCGTACCTGGCCGAGCAGGGCGTGGACGTGGCGCTCGTGCTGGCCGAGTACAGCCCCAAGGTGACCGGGATCCAGCCGGTCGAGGATCTGCTGCCGATGACCGAGCTGTTCGGCGGGCGGTTCCGCATGATCGGCAACATCAACCCGCACCTGCACTACCCGGTCGACGAGGAGCTGGAGCGGCAGATCGCGCTCGGTGCGGTCGCGCTGAAGATCCACCCGGTGCACGGCGGGTTCGCGGCCAACGACCGTGCGCTATACCCGGCGTTCTCGATCTGCCAGGACGCGAAGATCCCGGTGGTCGTGCACTGCGGAACGTCCACGTTCCCCGGCTCGTCGAACTCGTTTGCCGACCCGGTCGCGCTCGACGACGTGCTGCGCGACTTCCGGTCACTTGACGTGGTGCTGGCGCACGGCGGGCGCGGCTGGTGGTATGACGCCGCCGCGTTCATGGCGCTGTCCAGCGAGCGGGTCTGGATCGAGCTGTCCGGGCTCCCCCCGTCCCGCCTGCGGGACTACTACGCCGGGCACAACTGGGCACGGCTGACCCGCCGCATGATCTTCGGGACCGACTGGCCCGGCGTGCCGGGCATCGCACGCAACGCCCGGGCCGTGGCCGGACTCTGCCCGGACGAGCAGACCGCGTCGCTGGTGCTGGCGGGCAACGCGGCCCAGGTCTACAACCTCAAGCTGGCGGCGTGACCTAGCTGCCGGGCCCCCGGAGCGGCCCGGTGCCCGACGGCGGCGTCTGCCCGAACGGGCTCGTCGTCGTCGGGTACTGCTCGGACGATGTCGTCGGGTACTGCTCGGAGGATGCCGTCGGGTACTCGTCGGACGATTCGGTGCCCTGTTCCGGCGGGAACGCCGTGCCGCCCTGGCTGGGGAACTGTCCGGTCGTCGTCGGGTAGCCGGTCGTGGTCGGGTAGCCGGTGTCGTCGGACGCTGGCTCCCGCCCGGGAGCCTGGCCATAGGCGGACGGGTAGCCCTCCGTCGGCACCCCCGGCAGCAGCTGATCAGCCAGGGCCGCGTCCCTGACGCCCACCACGGAGAAACGGCCGAGCGCGAGCGCGGCGAAGAACAGGATCAGCACGCCGATACCGGTGAAGAAGGCGAACTGCTCAAGGAACACCCTCGTGACCGATGAAAGCGACCCCAGGGTGCCGGTCAGCGGGCTCCCGGGGCTGATCGAGCCGTTCTTGACCGCGATCGCGATGACCGGGCCGCCGACGATGAACCAGGCACCGCCCAGCGCGGCGATAAAGGCGCCAAAGCAGCCGACCGCCCTGTGTGAGGCGCCGACCACGAGCAGCCCGCCGAGCAGGGCGGCGGCTCCGGGGACGATCGACAGCCACAGCCGGCCGGAGGTATACGCCCACGCCTTGTCCGGCGTATATGCAAAGCGGAAATAGGGGCCGACGAACGGGGCCAGGCCGCCCCAAGCGCCGATGAGGATCAGCAGCACCCCGCTTACGCCCCCGCGACTGCGCGGAATTCGTGCCACGCCAGCCATAGCGCTCACTCCCTCCGTAATCGGAGGATTAAGACTCGCACAAGTTGCGTACCCGGTGGGCCCCCCCTTATGCAAAGCGCTGGTAAATGCGCGGATACTCCCCTCCAAGCGCACTCCTGGATACCCCTCCGGGCAGGTATGGTCACGCTCGTGGCTGGCATGCAGCTGATCGCTACGGCCGGGCACGGAGATCACGGCAAGTCGACCCTGCTGCAGGCGCTCACCGGGATGGCTCCTCATCACGAGGAGGCGGGGCATCCCGGCGGTCCGGCCGAGCCGGGATACGCCTGGCTGACTCTGCCGTCAGGCGGCCGGCTCGCCTTCATCGACGTGCCCGGGCACGAGCGTGCGCTCCCGAACATGATCGCCGCGATGGGCCAGGTCCCCGCGGTGCTGTTCGTGGTCGCCGCTGACCAGGGCTGGAGGGCACAGGCGGCGGAGCAGCTGGCGGTCATCGACGCCCTGGGCATCGGCCACGGCCTGCTCGTCGTCACCCGGGCGGACCTCGCCGATCCCGGTCCGGCACTGGCCGAGGCGGGTCGGCAGATCGCCGCCTCCGGCCTCGGCGAGGTGGAGGCTCTCCCGGTGAGCGCGGTCAGCGGGCAGGGCATCCCCGAGCTCGCCCAGGCGCTGGGCCGGCTGGCCGGCAGCCTGCCGCTGCCCGACCCGGCAGGCCCGGTGCGGCTGTGGGTGGACCAGGTCTCGTGCGCGGTCGGCCGGACGGGTGAGGAGGGCAAGGAGGCGCTGGTCACCGGGACGATGTCTGGCGGGACCGTGCGGGTCGGGGATGAGCTTGTCGTCACGCCCTCCATGCGACCGGTGCGGGTGCAGGGCATTGAGGCACTCGGCGAGCCGGTGCCGGAACTCACCGGGCCCGCGCGGGCCTCGGTCGTCCTGCGCGGAGTCAGCCACGAGCGGCTCGGCAAGGGCATGGCCCTCCTGCAGCCGGGGCGGTGGATGATGACCGACGTGATCGACGTGCGGCTCGCCACGCCCGGCCGCGCCCCGGCCGGCGCGGATGAGGCCGGGCGGGGTTCGCCGGTGCGCCTTCCCCGCACGGCCACCGTGTACGTCGGGTCCGCCCGCGCGGTCGCCCGGGTCCGGATGCTCAGCGAGAAGATCGCGAGAGTGAGCTGGCGAGAGTCGGTTCCGCTGCACGTCGGCGACCGGCTGGTGCTGCGGGAGCACGGTGAACGGGCTGCCCGCGGCAGGCCGCCGAAACCCAGCGACCTCATCGTGGCCCAGGCAGGCGGCGCACAGCCGGGTGGGGCGCCCCCGTCCGGCCACGCCACCCGCGGCCTGATAGCGCTGGACGTGGCGCCGCCGTCGCTGGGGCGGCGCGGCTCCGGCTCGTCGGCCGCGGCCGAGCTCGAGTCCTGGCCCGACCCGCCGGCAGCCGCCGACCTGCTGCGCCGGCACGGCCTGCTGCGGGCGAGCGCCCTGCTGGCCATGGGCATCAGCGACCAGCCCGCGCCGGTGACCGGCGAGTGGCTGGCCGACCCTGGGCACTGGGCGGATCTGGCGGACCGGCTCGGCGAGGCGGTGACCGCGCAGGCGGCGAGGGAGCCGTTGACTCCCGGGCTGACCGTCGAGGCCGCAAGGACGGCCGTGGGCCTGCCAGACCGCCGGCTGGTCGACGCGCTGATCCGGCCGCCGTTGCGGCTGCGAGACGGCCTCGTGCAAGTCATGAACGTCGGCACGGTCAGCGACGCGCAGCTGTCGGCCGCCGTCGCCGCGGCGGTGAAGATCCTGCTCGCCGACCTGGAGACCGCGCCGTTCGCGTCGCCCGACGCCGACCGGCTCCGCCACCTCGGTCTCGACCTGCGGGCGATCGCGGCGGCCGAACGCGCCGGGCTGCTGCTGCGGGTGAGCGACCAGATTGTGCTGGCGCCCGGTGCGGACGCGCTCGCCAGCCGCATCCTGGCGGGCCTGCCCCAGCCGTTCACCGCCGCCGAGGCCAGGCAGGCGCTGCAGACCACACGCCGGGTCGCGATACCGCTGCTGGAGTTCCTGGACCGGGCCGGAGTGACCCAGCGGCTCCCCGACGACCGCCGCAGGCTGATCCAGCCGCCTACCGAGTGAAGCGCGTCGCCGACCAGGTTCCAGGCTCGGCCGGCGGCTGGCCAGCCGAGATCCAGCGGGCCAGCACCGCGGCCGTGGCGGGGGCGTTGAGTATCCCGGTCCTGAAGTGCCCCGAGGTCAGCCACGCGTTGTCCAGGCCCGGGATGTGATCGATGACCGGCCGGCGGTCCGGGTGCCGGGGCCGGAAGCAGCACCACTGGTAGGCGATGCCGAGCCCCTTCGCCGTGGGCAGGGCCGCGACGAGCCCGTCCATGATCGACGCGATCACGTCGGGCCGGACCGCCGGATCCTCGTCCCCGATGTCGAAGGTGCCGCCCGCCAGCAGCCGGCCGTCCTCGAGCTGGGTGGCAACCGGCGCGACGATGCCGGGCAGCCTGACCGGCGTGGGCTCGGTGACGAGCAGATGCCCCTTGACGCGATCGGACGGGATGTTCAGCGGCAGGCCGTCGAGCAGCGGCGGCTGGCCGGTGGCGAACACGACCACGCCCGGGTCGACGTCACCGGCCGAGGTGGTCACCGTGACCACCCGGTCGCCGCGGATCGTCACGCCGGTGGCCGCCACCCCGGTGGCGACGGCCGGCAGGCCGGCGGCCAGCCTGGCCACCGCGCGCAGGGGGTTGACCCGGGCCTGGCCACGGATCAGCGCGCCCTCCATGGACCGGGCCAGGCCGGGGACGAGCTGCTCCACCTGCCCGGGGGCCAGCCATTCCACCGAGGGCGGCTGATGCGCCGCGAAGCCGCCCGGATGCGGCGCCAGCCCGATCCAGTCGATGTCGCTGAGGCCGACCCCGTGTGGCAGCCGCTGCTCGAGTTCCCGCCACCGCTCCAGGCTGGCCCGTTCCAGGTCCACCAGCGGCTCGGGATCGCTCCAGCGGTGCGGCTCGGGGATCAGCAGCCCGCTGGCGCCCCCGGTGGCGCCGGTCCCCAGCCGGCCGGTCTCGATCAGCAGCACCGAGCCGAGACCGGCCTCATGGCACGCTGCCGCGGTCGTGACGCCCATGATCCCGCCGCCGACGACCAGGATGTCCGGGCGCCGGTCGGGAATGGTTGCGTGCCCGCGGCCGAGATCCGCCCGCTCGGCGGCTGTGAGCTCATCACGCCAGATCGCGCCGTCCACAGTCATCCCCCTGTTATAGTCCACGCGCTCAGGGCTCCTGCCCGGTATCAGGCGGGCTCCGATGTCACGCCGGGCTAACGCGGCGTTTACCGGTGCCGAATGTCGCCGCGGCAGACTCGGGGCATGACCGTACGAACCGAGTCAGAGACGGTCCGGCGACGGATCGCGCTGATCGCTCACGACAATAAAAAGGCAGACCTGCGCGAATGGGCGAGGTTCAACCGCTCGCTGCTGGCCGCGCACCATCTCTCCGCTACCGGAACTACCGGCCGACTGCTCCGCGACGAGCTCGGGCTGCTGGTCACCTGCGTGCATAGCGGGCCGCTCGGCGGTGACCAGCAGATTGGCGCGCGCATCACCGAAGGCGACATCGACCTGCTGATCTTCTTCTGGGACCCGCTGGAACCGCAGCCACACGACCCCGACGTCAAGGCGCTGCTTCGGATCGCGATGGTGTGGAACATCCCCGTGGCCTGCAACCGGGCCAGCGCGGACTTCCTGATCTCGTCCCCGCTGATGAACCACGGCTACCAGCGCCTGGAACCCGACTACGGCGAGCGGGGCCGGCAGGGTGAGGCCACAAGCACCGATGAGCGGGCGGCCTGACCGGCGGGCTAGCTCGCGGCGCGCAGCGCGCGGAGCAGCTCCTCCACCTCGGGCCGCCAGTACCGGTAGAACCGCAGCGTCATCGGCTTGTCCCGGCCCGGCACCTGGCAGGTGAACCAGCCCATCTGGCCGCCCAGCCGGGCGCCGGTGATCCGCACCAGCTCCCGAGGGGCGACGATCGGGATCTCCCGCGGCTTCCCGGTCCATGCCGACATCCAGCAGAACAGGACGTGCCGCTCGGTCAGCGCGACGTAGTAGGGCCGGCCGAACATCCTGGCGCTGGGGGACAGCAGCGCCCATCCGCGGCTCACCCCGCTGATCACCTGGGCGCCATCGACGATCGGCTCCTGCGGAACCGGCGCGGACGCGATGAACTCCCGTGCCCGCTCGCTGATCTTCTGCTTGGCTCGGTCACCGGCTGCCATAACCCACTATGTTGCCTTATTCAACTGGATAACGGGCGACACGTCGCCGTGACGAATGCCGATACCGGCCTCGTGATCCGTTCGGCGGGCGCAGCCATGGGTAGTCTGAAAGCTTGCGCGGCAGAAGTACCCAGATGCGCAGGGAGGTGACGCCGTGCTCGCCGATTCGTACGGCCGCGTGGCAACCGACCTGCGGGTGTCGCTCACCGATCGCTGCAACCTGCGGTGTGACTACTGCATGCCCGCCGAGGGGCTCGACTGGCTGCCCAGGCCCGACCTGCTCACCGACGGCGAGGTGGCCCGGCTGGTCCGGATCGGGGTCGAGCGGCTCGGCATCACGGAGGTCCGCTTCACCGGCGGCGAGCCGCTGCTGCGGCGCGGGCTGCTCGATATCGTGGCGCGCACCGCCGAACTGCGCCCGCGCCCTGAAATCTCGCTGACCACGAACGCGATCGGGCTCGCGCGGCTGGCCGCGCCGCTGCACGCGGCGGGCCTGGACCGGATCAACGTATCGCTGGACACGCTGCGGCCGGAGACCTTCCGCGCCCTCGCACGGCGCGACCGGCTAGCCGACGTGCTGGCCGGCCTGTCCGCGGCGGCCGCGGCTGGCCTCGGCCCGGTCAAGGTCAACACCGTGCTCATGCGCGGCAAGAACGACGACGAGGCAGTGCCCCTGGCCCGGTTCTGCCTGGAGCACGGATATCAGCTCCGGTTCATCGAGCAGATGCCGCTGGACGCGCAGCACGGCTGGCGGCGCGCCAGCATGGTGACGGCCGACGAGATCCTCGCCGCGCTGTCGGCCGCGTTCACGCTCACGCCCGACGATCCGGCCGCGCGTGGCTCGGCCCCGGCCGAGGCGTTCCTGGTCGACGGGGGTCCCGCCAGGATCGGCGTGATCGGCTCGGTGACGAGGCCGTTCTGCGGCTCCTGCGACCGGGTCAGGCTCACCGCGGACGGCCAGATCCGCAACTGCCTGTTCGCGACCACCGAGAGCGACCTGCGCGGGCCGCTTCGGGCGGGTGCGAGCGACGCCACGATCGCGGCGCTGTGGCGCCGGGCGGTCGCGTCCAAGCTGCCCGGTCACGGCGTGAACGACCCTGGCTTCCTGCAGCCGGCGCGCCCGATGTCGGCCATCGGCGGCTAACCGGCTTCTCCCAGTACCCCCATCACGGGCCAGCCAATCATCAGCACAATCCACGGGTTTGCCATCGCGAAGTTAACGATATATCTTTGAGCTATCTAGACAGTCCGGCGACAGTCCAGGATAGACCTGAGACTAACGACGCCGGCACAGAGAACGAGGAGACAAACGATGCGAGAGGAAAACTGGCGAGGACGGGGCGACGACGAGGACTTCGGGTGGCGGCGGCACAGCCGTCGCGGCCATGTCCGCGGACCAGGCTTCCCCGGCCGCCCGCCGTTCCCCCCCGGCCCGCCCGGCCCGGGCGGTCCGCCGATGTTCGGGGCCTGGTTCGCCGAGCCCGGCCGGCGCGGGATGCGCGGGCCGAGGGCCAAGCGTGGCGACGTCCGCGCGGCGGCGCTGGCGCTGCTGGCCGAGGAGCCGATGAACGGCTACCAGATCATCCAGGCGATCAGCGAGCGCAGCGACGGCGTGTGGCGGCCCAGCCCTGGCTCCGTCTACCCGGCGCTGCAGCAGCTCGAGGACGAGGGTCTGATCAGGGCGGAGGCCGCCGAGGGAGGCCGCCGGGCCTACCAGCTCACCGATGAGGGCCGTGCCTACGTCGAGGCTCACCCCGACGAGGTCAGGGCGCCCTGGGACGTGTTCGCCGGCGCCATGGGCGACACGGCGCGGGAGATGCGCAGCCTCATCGGGCAGGTCGCGATGGCCGCGCACCAGGTCCTGAGCGCCGGCACCGAGAGCCAGGTCACGCAGGCCCGGCAGCTGCTGACCGACACGCGCAAGGCGCTGTACCGGCTGCTCGCCGCCGACGACGACGAAACCGCCGCCGGCACAGGCGATTGAGCGAGCGGGCGCTACCACGCCGTTCGCGGCTAGGCTCGATGCGACGAGCAAAGGGAGGCAGTGGCGTTGGTGACGCACACCAGCACGAACGCGGATGGTGCGGTTGCCCCTGACGGGGCAGCCGCACCTGGCGAGCCGGTGATCTCCGTCTCCGGCCTGACCAAGCAGTACGGCGACGTTCAGGCGGTTCGGGGCATCGACTTTGAGGTGGCCAGGGGAGAGACCTTCGGGTTCCTCGGGCCGAACGGGGCCGGCAAGACCACGACGATCAAGATCCTGTGCACCCTTGCCAACGCCACGTCGGGCACGGCCCGCGTCGCGGGCCACGACGCGATGACCGAGAGGGACGCGGTCCGCCGCAACATCGGCCTGGTCTTCCAGGACACCACCCTGGACACCTACCTGACCGCCGAGCAGAACCTGCGCTTCCACGCCGAGCTCTACGGGGTGCCCAAGGCCGCCGTGCAGCCTCGGATGCACCAGGTGATGGACATGGTCGGGCTCTGGGAGCGCAAGGACAGCCTGGTCAGCACGTACTCGGGCGGCATGCAGCGGCGGCTGGAGATCGCCCGCGGCCTGCTGCACGCGCCGCACGTGCTGTTCCTGGACGAGCCGACCGTCGGCCTGGACCCGCAGACCAGGTCCTCGATCTGGGCCTACATCAACGACCTCAAGCGGCGTGAGGACATCACGATCTTCCTCACCACTCACTACATGGACGAGGCCGAGCACTGCGACCGGATCGCGATCATCGATCACGGCAAGATCGTGGCCATCGACACCCCGGAGGCGCTGAAGGCGAGCATCGGCAAGGACCGGGTGCAGATCCACACCGCCGACGATGACGCGGCGATCGCCGCGCTGAAGGACACGTTCGGCATCGAGGCCGCCGTGCACGAGGGCGCGGTCACGTTCTCGGTGGCGGCCGGGGAGCAGTTCGTGCCGCGCCTGTTCGCGGAGTTCACGGTGCCGATCCGCTCGGTGAGCGTGTCGCGGCCTTCGCTCGACGACGTCTTCATGTCCTATACCGGCACCACGATCCGCGACGCCGAGGCGTCGGGCACCGACGCGATGCGCCAGATGGCCCAGCGCTTCCGCGCCGGCGGGAGGCGATGAGCGATGGCCACCCAGACAACTGACGTCAGCGCCGCCGCCCCGGAGGCCGACCAGCTGGTCGGGCAGATCCGGGTCGCGGTTCCCGAGCGCGGCCTGCGGCACGATCTGCGCGCGGTGAGCATCGTGTGGCGGCGCGAGCTGATCAGGTTCCGCACCGACCGGCTGCGCGCGATCACCGCGCTGATTCAGCCGATCCTGTTCCTGTTCGTGCTAGGCACCGGCCTCGGCGCGCTGGCCGGCCGGAGCCTGCCGCCGGGAATCGACTTCAAGACGTTCATCTACCCCGGCGTTCTGGCAATGTCGGTACTGTTCACTGCCATTTTCTCGGCGGCTTCGATCGTCTGGGACCGTGAATTCGGCTTCCTCAGAGAGATCCTGGTGGCGCCAGTCAGCCGGGGAGCCATCGTGATCGGCAAGTGCCTGGGCGGGGCGACGATCGCGACGTTCCAGGGAATCATCTTCTTGATCCTTGCCGGGTTCGCTCACGTTCCGTATAACCCGATACTCATTGTTACCTTGATCGGCGAACTCCTGCTGCTCTCGTTCACGCTTACCGCGTTCGGCGTGATGATGGCCGCGAGGATCAAGCAGTTCCAGGCGTTCATGGCGCTGACTCAGATGCTCGTGATGCCGCTGTTCTTCCTATCCGGGGCGCTGTACCCGCTCAACGGGCTGCCCGCCTGGCTCAGCGTTCTCACCAGGATCGACCCGCTCACCTACGTTGTCGGTCCCATGCGGCACGCCGTGTTCAGCCACCTGAGCATCCCTGCGGCGTACGAGCAGCACCTATCACCGACCATCACCTGGGCGGGCTGGCCGGTGCCGCTCGGGCTGTCGCTCGGCATGGTGGCGGTCATGGGACTCGGCATGACGGTGATCGCGATCGCCGAGTTCAGCAAGACCGAGTAAGGCAGTGGGCTCGGCCCGGACAGCAACGTCGTTTTCTTGTTAGCTATCCGAGCCGCCCAAGAGAAAAGAGAGAGCGACGCCGGGTGGCTACGGGGGCAAACCACCCGGCGTCGCATTCATCGGCGCTCCGACGGGGGC